>Ga0233425_10003292_pt1 | contig 29625 bp, 23 predicted proteins | sample Watercolumn_Towu_2_FD_181712 | JGI IMG/M metagenome (GOLD analysis project Ga0233425, IMG submission 181712) | Freshwater microbial communities from Lake Towuti, South Sulawesi, Indonesia - Watercolumn_Towuti2014_140_MG | ecosystem: Environmental > Aquatic > Freshwater > Lake | place...
CCCGTCGGGTTCGTGCGCGGCCATGCTGCGGCATGGCTACCTGGAACTGTTCCGCGACGACCCGGCCTGGCTGGAGCGGGCACGCGCGCTGGCCTCGCGCACCTTCGAGTTGACCGAATACCTGGTCGATGTGCGCGGCGTCACGGATCTGGGGGCACGCTGGGCCGGAAGGCTGACCTACCATCCCTCCTGCCACCTGCTGCGCGGCCTGGATGTGGACCGCCAGCCGCGGCTGCTGCTCGCTCACGTGCGCGAGGCCGAGATCGTCGAGCTGCCCGAGCGGCAGGATTGCTGCGGTTTCGGCGGCGTCTTCTCGGTCGAGCATCCCGAGCTTTCGGCCGAGTTCCTCAAGCGCAAGATCGTTAACCTGGAAAAGACCGCGGCCCCGACGCTGGTGGTGGCCGATACCGGCTGCCGCATGCACCTGCAGGGCGGGCTGCACCGCCAGGGGAAACCGCAGCGCGTCGTCCACATCGCCGAGGTCCTGGATTCCCGATGAGCCTGATCCCCTTCCGTGCCCGCATCCGCCGTTCGATCGCCGACCTCAATCTGCAGGCCGCCCTGGATGGCAACGCCATGCGCCGCACCAACGGGCGCCTGGCCGCCTTCGCCTCGCTGCCCGATCACCAGGAACGCCGCCAGCGCGCCCATGCCATCAAGGCCGAGGTGGTGGCGCATCTGGAAGAATACCTGGACCGGTTCATCGCCCGGCTGCAGGAGAACGGCATCACTGTCCATCGCGCCGCGGACGCACAGGAAGCCCTGCGCATCGTGCAGGCGATCGCCGCTGCCTCGGACCGCAAGGCGGCGACCCTGCGCCCGCGCTCGGGGGAGCGGGTGCTGCTGGCCAAGTCCAAGTCGATGGTCAGCGAGGAGATCGGGTTCAACCATGCCATGCAGGCAGCCGGCTTCGAGGTGGTCGAGACCGACCTGGGCGAGTACATCGTCCAGCTGCGCGGCGAGCGGCCCAGCCACCTGATCACCCCGGCGGTCCATCTGCGCCGCGGCGACGTGGCCAGGCTCTTCGAGGAGAAGCTCGGCCTGCCGTATACCGAGGATATCCCGGTGCTGACGGCCACCGCCCGGCGCGTGCTGCGGGACGTCTTCCTCAGCGCGGACGTGGGCATTTCGGGGGTCAACTTCGGCGTGGCCGCCACCGGTACGCTCTGCCTGGTGACCAACGAAGGCAACGGGCGCATGTGCACCACGCTGCCCCCGGTGCACATCGCCTTGATGGGCCTCGAGCGCCTGGTCCCGACGCTGGACGACCTGGCCCTGTTCCTGTCGCTGTTGCCGCGCTCCGCTACCGGGCAGAAGCTGAGCGTCTACACCAGCCTGATCCATGCGCCGCGCCGCCCGGGCGAAGTGGACGGGCCGCAGGAACGCCACCTGGTACTGGTCGATAACGGCCGCCTGCGCATGAGCCGCTCGAACCTGGCCGAGGCGCTGGCCTGCATCCGCTGCGGCGCCTGCCTGAACGCCTGCCCGGTCTTCCGCGAACTGTCCGGGCATGCCTACCTGGGCCGCGACGGTTCGATCGCCCCGTATCCGGGCCCGATCGGTTCGGTCGTCTCGCCGGGTCTGGCGGGCTGCGAGAACTACGGCCACCTGGCGCAGGCCTCCTCCCTGTGCGGGGCCTGCAAGGAAGCCTGCCCGGTGGACATCGACCTGCCCGGCATGCTGCTGCGCATCCGCGCCGGCGAGGCGGGAACGGGGGAGCGCGTGGCGGCGGGCGTCGGCCTGCCGGGGACGGTCAAGCTGGGCCTGCGCGGCTTCGGCCTGGCGGCGCGCCAGCCCTGGCTGTTCGGCCTGGGTCAGCGGCTGGGCGGCATCTTCACCCGCCTGGTCAGCCCGCGCCGGGCGTACATGCGCCTGCCGGCCTTCACCGGCTGGGGGCTGAGCAAGGACTTCCCGCGCCTGGAGCCGCGTCCATTCCGGAGTCGCTGGCAGGGAATTCACCAGGATGTACTGCCCGTGGACGGGAAGACGTCCCCGGCGCCGGCGCAGCAGCCTGTTGCCCCAACAAGCGGTGAGTCGCTCCCGGAACGCTTCCGCCGCGAGCTGGAAGCCGTCGGCGGGAAGGTCAGCCGCATGCGCCAGGAGGAGGTTCCGGTGCGTCTGCGGGAGCTGCTGCGGGAGAAGGGACTCGACCGGGTCCAGGCGGACCGCACGGCGGCCGCTTACCTGGAGGGGATCGCCTCCGGCCTGCAGCCGGATCCCGACATCCGCCTGGGAGTGACCGGCGCGCTGTGCGGGATCGCCGAGAACGGCTCGCTGGTCCTGACTGGCAGCCCGGACTCGCCGCTGACCGCCTCGCTGGTCCCGGAAACGCACATTGCGCTGCTGCCGGAATCGGCCCTGGTCGCCACGCTGGAGGAAGCCCTGCGCGGGCCGGAGGTGCGCCAGGCCTCGGCGGCGGCGATCGTCACCGGCCCGTCGCGCACCGCCGACATCGAAATGACCCTGACGATCGGCGTCCATGGGCCTGGCGAACTGCACGTCTTTTTGATTGACGATTTGTAGAAGTATGATAAAATCAGCCCCGCTTGGCGCAGGAGGCTTCCAGCCGACATGCGCCATGCCGCTGACACGGGTCAGCGGCGAAAAGCCCCCATCGTCTAGTGGCCCAGGACGGGGCCCTCTCAAGGCCCAAACAGCGATTCGAATTCGCTTGGGGGCACTATATAGACCATATGGAACAATGATTCCATGTGGTCTTCTTGTTTACTGGTATAGCCCCCATAATAATCCAAGCAGAGTCGACCACTCCGCGTCAGTATTCTTCAATTGGGTACTTGTGCGACAATACTTCTTTGTCAACCTTTCGGTAATTCAATCAAGTTGAACCGGGTCCGGTATTTTGGTAAACCGGCACTTTTTACGGTCTGGTGCCGATCTACGGTATCATTCAAGATAGCTTAGAAGGCGCTGGAACATGCAAGGCCGCCCACTTAGTAAAAAAAGGAAAAGCAGCTGCGATAATATGCGATGGGCATATTATCGTAGCAATAAAGCAATAATCAATCAACACGCTGGGGCCTTTACAATTGCCAGGGGAAGATCATCTTTTCTTCTGATGGTTCTCCCATGAGGCTGACCAACCGGTAAGATGGGCTCTCGCTGGAATCTGATCGATAAGCGGCATCGAAAGTATGCAGCACTCCTGGAATCGTCCGGGGAAAATGAAGTTTGGCCTCTACCGGAAAGACATGGTCCGGGAATTTCAATACGAAGTCGATCTCTTTTTTATCCTGGGTTCGCCAATAGAAGACCTGCTCTGGTCCATGGCGCTTGACCAGTTCTGCAAAGATACTGGTCTCAAAAACTGGCCCCAGAACTTCCTTTTGGAGGCGTTTTAGCCAAAGCATTTGCATCAGACCTGTGTCATAGAAAAAGACTTTCGGCGTCTTGAATAGCTCTGCCCGTAAATTGCGGCTGAACGGTCGTACCAGGCGTAAGATATAGGTCTGTTCCAGGATCAGCAGGTAGCGTTCGATGGTCTCGCGTGCCAGGCCGACGGTGACGGAAAGTTCCGAAACATTCAACAGGTTGCCGCTTTGGGATGCCAGGGTCTCCAGCAGCCGGTTGAATTTATTTACATCCTTGATCTCTGCCAGGTCACGAATATCCTTGCGAACATAGGTATCGATGATCTGCTGCAGATATTTTTCTTTGATATCGCCCCCCTGGGTAAGCACGATCTTCGGATAACCGCCAAACAGTGCAAATTCCATATACAGACGCCGCAGTTCGGCAGTTTTCTTTTCCGTGAAATGATCGGCGGGGGCGAAGGATATTTCGTTAAACGTTAGAAATTCCTGGAAGGAAAGGGGATAGATCTCGAAGTTCACTGTTCTTCCGACCAGCGAATCCTTGAACTTGCTCTTGATCTCAAAGCTGGAGGATCCGGAGACGATGATCTTCAAATAACGATGATGATCTGCCAGCAGTTTCAGGAACGAGGATGGATTAGCCAGATACTGGATCTCATCGATCATGACATACAGCTTCCGGTCGGCAGCGCGCAGGGCTGGCAGGTCGAACCCCTGTTCGGTCAGATAGGCGACAAACTCATCCACTCCCTTGTCCAACAGGCTGACAAATCGGCTGTCCTCCAAGTCGATATAAAAAGCCTGTTCATCGGAAGCCTGCAACTGATCCTGCAGGAGCATCAGAATACTAGTCTTGCCAACCTGCCGGGCCCCGTGGATGACAATAATACCGTCTGTCGGGAGAAACTTGCCGATCTCCTCGGTAACTGTCCGCTTGAAGATCTTCATAATGGTCTCCGTTGCAGAAACATAAGTCCATTATAGATCCAATAATAATACTAGTCAACTAGTAAAATTATTGGATATAAAAGGTGGTGTGACCTGCCACCCTCTCAACTTTCTATTATCCGTATATAAAGCACCCCCTTGGGGGCACCAGTTCGAATGACGAATATTTTGTGAGAGGCATTCCCCGGTTTAACTCCGGGGAATGCCTGTTTTCTCTAACAACGATGAAAATCTAGGAAGGGCCAGTCCGTCTACAAGTTCTTCCTCCACCTGGTAAAGAACCATCTGCCCTTTATTCCCACGGCATCCCCAACTTGAATCTCATCCATCCGGGAATCACTCCTGTACTCCTTCTTCGGCGAATTGCTCAGGCCAGGATGCGACCTGTTCTGCCTGCAGGAAAGTGGGACCGGGGCCACTGCCAGTGAGGATGTCCCTCGAGTTGCAGTTCAACACAGACTTGGCCACGTCGATGCCCGAGGCGGTTACACCCGCTACGCCATGGCTTTTCGTGCTCGCCCCACACAGGTACAGCCCTTCGAACTCGCTGCGCGCCGGGAAGGCCCAGGGACCCACTTGCCTGGGCAGCTTGTCAATACCATATAAATTGCCGCGCGTTGCATTCAGATAATGCTCGTTGGTCAGCGGTGTGCCCAGGCTGAAGAAAGTGATGTGCTTGCTCAGCCCGGGGATGCGCTTCTCCAGCCCGCGCACCATGCGCCAGGCCAAATCTTCCTTCATCGCATCGTAGTCAGCCGGGCGTGCCCCGTAGCGGGTGTGTGCCCATTTCTCGAAGGCCTGGTATCCCACGAAGGCAAACGACTCACAGGTATGCTGCCCGGCAGTGGGACCGCTGGCATGCATCTTGGAAGGATCCTTGAGCGTGGTCACGGTGAGGAACATCCCGGGCGGGATGTTCTCGGTCAACAATGCATCGGTCAGCCCATCGGAGTAAATCTTGTCCAGGTCGGCATTTTCGTAGTACCAAAAATTGCCCGAATCCAGGCCGGCGGCACGCAGATCCATATCGGTGGCGAAAAATAGACTCAGGCATGAGGTTGAATACCGGACACCGTCCAGCTTGCTCCGCAGCTTGGTGGAGAGCTGCTCGCGACCGATGAGCGTACCAAAGGTCACCTCGGGATCGGCGTTGGAGACCACCGTGGTGGCGCGAAGGATCTCCCCCGTGTCCAATTCCACGCCCCTGACCCTTTTGCCCTCCAGCAGGATGCGGTGGGCGCGGCTCTTCAGGCGTATCTCGCCGCCGGCACGCTTCAGGGCGCGCACGAAAGCCCTGGGGATGATGAACGATCCGCCGCGCGGATACCAGGCGCCTTCGAAATAATGATGGGTGATGGCGGCATGAATGAAGGCCGATACCTGCGAGGGCGGTAGACCGTGATCCCCGGCCTGGCCTGCCAGCACGCCACGTAGCACGGGGTCACTGACGTGGGCATTGATCAGGTCACTGCCGGTGGCGCGCAACCAGCGCAACACATTCGGCGCGCTGCTGGCAGCCTGCATAGGTTTTTCCTGGTCTCCCAGGCGGGAGAGCGAAACGAGCATATTCTCCAGGTCATCGAAATACGCTGCAATGCCCTGCGCTTCTGCAGGGAAATGCCCCTTCAGGCTTTCGACCAGATTCTGCTTGCCGCGCGGGAAATCCACCTGTTTCTCCCCAATAAAGATATGGTCGTAACCCTTTGGATTCATCTCCACGAAAGCCAGTTCTTGTGAGACTCCCAGGCCGTCATAAATGCGCCTCAGGCCTCCGCCCTCTTCCAGGCTACCGATGTAATGCACCCCGGGGCTGAAGCGGTAGCCCTGCAGGGTGAATGAGTGCGTCCACCCGCCGGGGCGGTCGTGCTGTTCCAATACCAGCACCTTCTTGCCGGCTTGTGCCAGTGCCACGGCCGCGGTGAGCCCGCCAGCGCCAGACCCGATCACGATCACGTCATATTCCATTCAAGTCTCCTATGGAAAGCAATATTCTGAAATGTGAAACACATATACCGCCAAAGGGTTATATATGGAAATCCCTGAATCTCGCAAAAAAGGAGCCTCCGAATGAACAAACAGAAGATCGCCATCGTAACCGACAGTACGGCAGGCATCCCTGCACAGGCATGTGCAGGCCTGGAAATCTCCGTGATCCCGGTCTGGATGCTCTGGGACGGGGAGAACTACAGGGACGGGGTGGACATCCAGCCTGAGGCATTCTACCAACGTCTGAGAAGATCGAAAACCCTGCCAACCACCTCGCAGCCATCCCCCGGGGAATTCGTCAATTTCTACCAACAGGTGGCTGCCCAGGGTGCGGATGTCATCATCAGTGTGCTGGTCTCATCAAAGATCAGCGGGACAGTCGCCAGTGCCCAGGCTGCTAGAGCTGAGTTGCCGGATCTGGACATCCGCATCGTCGATTCACACTCCACCACCATGGGGTTGGGATTGGTGGTGCTGGCTGCCGCCCGCGCCGTGGCTGATGGCCGGTCGGCCGATGAGGTGGCGACGCTCGCTGAGAGGTGTAGTGCCGGCATGCAGGTTCTTTTTGTCGTGGATACGCTGGAATACCTGTTCAAGGGTGGGCGTATCAGCGGGGGAAAGCACCTGCTGGGGAAGGCGCTCAATATCAAGCCGATCCTTCATATCCAGGATGGACAGATCAAGCCGCTGACACAGGCACGCTCCAAGCCCAAGGCGATCGCCCGCGTTCTGGAAATCGCCGCGGAAAGGTTGGCAGGCAGGGAAATGGCCGAGGCTGCGGTGGTGAATGTGGACTCCCCCGCTGAAGGCGAAACACTCGCCGAAATGGTGAAGCAGCATTTCGCCCCTGCCAGCCTGCTACGCGCCGGGGTCAGTCCGGTGGTGGGTACCCATGCCGGCCCGGGAACGGTGGGCATTGCATTCTATGCGAAGGGATGACAGACCGGGAACAAGGTTCGTTCAGTCCTTCTTCATCTTCCTCCCCACTGCTTACCTGGTAGATGGCATTCCCATGCTCAATGTGGACTCCAGCCAAGGTGATATACCAACCGAACTCCATAACAACTCCTGGCAATTGACCCGGTGATTTGGTGCAGCGTGTACGATATTTGCTGGCTCAATTGTCTTCGGAATAATCGAGATCGAACCAATAACCGGTAATCCTTAACAAGGAATAACTTTTCGGGCAGATTCGTTATCCAAATTCCAGGTCGCGCTAATCTTAACCCCATCTCGCCTTTGGATTATCCCTATATACAGCGTCCCCTTGCCCCCTTCGGGGGTGCAAAGAGCGCGTGGGTACAGGAATAGATAGACCCTATGGAACAAGGATTCCATGTGGTCTTTTTGTTTGTTTGGTTTGGTACTTGGTCTTCAAAGTATCTCCTCTGGAGGATAATCCACTCCCGCCCAGAAAACCAAGACCGGTTAATCCCAGGGATTTGGAGAACTTCCTCCTACGCACGGTTGAAAAGATGACCATCCCGGAATTATCAGAACAGATCGGTTTTTCTGAGATCCGTGTGTGGGGGATCAGTACAGCAGAGCGTAAGCGTTCGAAACGGAGCGGCGCATCTCATTGAGTGGTATTTCCCAGCGGGCTTGAAGTTATTCGCATTTTGCCTCAGCCACCAACGTCTCGTACATATCCCGGAAGGTGCCCAGGAGGAGCCCAGAATCGGAACAACCAAGGGATGGCTCTATTGCGAGCCGGACCTCCTGCTGCCGATAGTTCCTCTTTATGACGATATTCCAGAAGGAAAGTGTATTCCTTCACTGGTTGGACAAATGCGGCATGGTACAATGGAATAACTATCCCCCCTGGGGGGATAGGGGATACTATAAAATAGGAACTGACCCTTATGGAAAACCAACTTGCCGACCCCATCCAGTGCGAAGGCGACTGCCGCACCACGAAGACAACCTTCTTCGCCCGCTACCGCGATTTCCTGCTCTCGAAGGAAACCATCATCGCCTTCATCAACGGCGTCCTCCTGCTGGCCGGGTTCATCGCTTCCGTCTCCGGCGCCCCGCAGGTCGGGAAATGGCTGTATTTCGGTTCCGCCGTGATCGGCGGCATCCCGCTCTTCATGCTCGCCTCCAGGGCAGTCTTCAAGAACCACGACATCACCGCCGGCTTCATGGCTTCCGTGGCCATGATCGCCGCCATCCTGGTCGGCGAGTACAGCGCCGCGGCGCTGGTGGTCTTCATGTTCGCCATCGGTGACTGGCTGGAGAACATGACCATCGCCCGCGCCAACAACGCCCTGCGCGACCTGGCGAAGCTGGTGCCTCCCACCGTCACCGTCCGCCGGGACGGGCAGGAACAGGTGCTCCCCGTCGAACAGGTGCTGGTTGACGAAATCGTCCTGGTGCGGGCCGGGGAACGCATCGGCGTGGACGGCGTTCTCGTGAGCGGCAGCGGCTCGGTGGACCAGGCCGCCATCACCGGCGAGTCGATGCCGGTCGAGAAGAAGGCCGGAGACGAGGTCTTCGCCGGTACGCTCAACACAGTGGGCGCCTTCGAGATGCGCGTGACCCGCACCGGGGAGGGCACCACGCTGGGGCACATCGTCCAGCTGGTCAGGGAAGCCCAGGCCCAGCAGGCCCCCGTGCAGCGCCTGGCCAACAGGTACGCCCGCATCCTGGTGCCGGTCACCTTCACGATCGCCGTGATCGTTTTCCTGCTGACACGCGACATCACCCGCTCGATCACGGTGCTGGTGGTGGTCTGCCCGTGCGCGCTGGTCCTGGCCACGCCCACCGCGGTCGTGGCCGCCATCGGCAACGCCGCCAAGCGCGGCATGCTGGTCAAGGGCGGGGTGGTCATCGAGCAGGTCGGCCGGGTGGACGTGGTGGCGCTGGACAAGACCGGCACCCTGACCCACGGCAAGCCCGTCGTTCAGGAGGTCATTTGCCTGGATGGGTTCCACCGTGACGAACTGCTGGCGCTGGCAGCCGGAGCGGAACGCTTCAGCGAGCACCCCATCGGACGGTCCATCGTCCAGGCAGTGGAGACGAGGAACCTGCCGCGGCACGAACCGCAGGACTTCCGGGTCCTGCCCGGCTTCGGCGTCACCGCCCGGGTCAACGAACACCAGTTGGTGATGGGGAACCGGGCGCTGCTGGCCGAGCAGGGCGTCCCGTGGAGCGACGAGCTGGACCTCCATGTTCAGAAACTGGAAACCGACGGCCATACCGTCATCCCTGTTGCGGTGAACGGCCGCGTGGCCGGCCTGATCGCCATCGCCGACACCCCGCGCCCGCAGGCGAAGCATGCCATTGCGGAGCTCAAGCGGCTCGGCGTACGGGAGGTCATCATGATCACCGGCGACAACCCGCGCACGGCCGCCCGGATCGCGGCGGAACTGGGCATCGACCGGGTCTTTGCCGAGGTCCTGCCGCAGGACAAGCTCAAGATCATTCGCGACCTGCAGGCGGAGGGCCGGAAGGTGATGTTCGCCGGCGACGGCGTGAACGACGCCCCGGCGCTCGCCGCGGCCGACATCGGGGTCGCCATGGGCATGGCCGGCACCGACGTCGCCCTGGAGACCGCCTCGGTCGGGCTGATGGAGGATGAGATCGAGCGGTTGCCGCAGATCATCGACCTGTCGCGCAAGTCCCTGGGCGTGATCCGCGGGAATGTCGTCTTCTCCATGTCCATGAACGTGCTGTCCGTCGTGCTGGGCGGCTTCGGCATCATCGGCCCGGCTCTCGGGGCGTTGATGCACGAGTTATCAGCGCTGCCCGTGCTGGCCAACTCCGCCCGGCTGATCAACTACCGCCGCCGCTCCTGATTCGCACACATAGTCGAATCACAGCAGGTGTGCGAAAAGGGAAACGATCATGACCAGGAAACAACCAGTCCAAACGGAAGAGAACCACAACCACCATGAGCACACGGAAAGCGTAGTGCGGCGCCTGGCGCGCATCGAGGGCCACGTGCGGGCCGTGAAACGCATGGTGGAGGAAGGCACGCCCTGCCCGGACGTGCTGGTGCAGATCGCCGCGGTGCGCTCCGCCCTGAACAGCGTCGGCCAGGTCATCCTGGAGGACCACCTGGCGAGCTGCATGGTGAAGGCCGTCCACGATGGGAACTTCGAGGATGCTTACCGGGACCTGAAAACATCCCTGGATCGCTACATCGGTTGATCTACATTGACCTTGAAATATTCACCCCGACCGCAACCAGCCGGGGTGAATTCCTATCGGGTTGTTCGATCAACCCCGCTGCTCTTCGGGTGGCTTCAGACGGCGGAAGTTGCGTAATCGTTGTCAGAAAGAGCAGGGGTATGTCACGCTTTGGATCTGGCGACCTCGAGCCGGCACCAGGCATACAGGGAGTCATACACATCGAACTGGTGCGCCAGGTTCTCTTCGTCTTCCGGGAAGCGCAGGCTGAAGCCGCTGGCGATGGCCTCCAGGCCGCGGGCGATGGGGTCCTTGTCGATGTCCTCGGAGACATCGGCCGAATGGACGATCTGCGCCAGGCGCAGCAGGCCGGGCTCCTTCAGACCGTACTTGGCAATGATGGACTCGAACGAGCAGTGGCCTTCCTTGTCATGGCCGAGCTCGACGCCGGGCGCGTCGAAGGGAATGGCGCCGGTTTCCTTCACCACCTTCTCGATCTGGCTGGAGGGGACGAACAGGAACTCGGCCTCGTTGTCGATGAAGCGCGTGATCAGCCAGGGGCAGGCCACGCGATCCACATGCACGTGCGAACGGGTGATCCATTTCATAATAGGTCTCCTTTACTCGATTTCACTCAGCAGTTGGTCTAGTTCCTCCAGCGCGGCCGCCTGGAGTTCGGGGGAATATAAGATTGCCACCATATCTGCGATGCCACAGCCAACACGCCAGGTGGCCATGAAATCATCCGGCACGGGACCAGCTTCCAGGTAGCCTTCCAGCACCGCGCGACGGTCGGCGGGAGCACGGAAGCGGCGCACATCGTTCACGGGATGGCTGAAGTAGGCATCCCCGAAATCAATGATGCCGGTCAGTGTACCGGTGGCCGGGTCGACAAAGGTATGCTCAGGACCCGGGTTCGAGTGCAGCGCCACGATGGTGGTCCGGTCGGGCAGGGTGCGCATCAGGCGGCGGCCCACTTCCTCCGGGGGCAGGCGGAAGGTCCATGGTTTGCCTCCCTCCTTGATCATCCCGCAAACATCATCGAAGATGCCGCCCAGCCTCCAGCACACATCTACCGCGGACTGATCCCCGAAGAACAAACCGCTGGCGCGCAGCGGTTCCTGCGGAATGGCATGGATGCGGCGCAGCATGCGGCCCTGATCCTTGAGCGCCTGGCGGCGGGTCTCGCCTTCCAGGCTGGCGTTGCGAAATGCCACGCCGGGCATGCGCGTCATCAGGGTGTACTCAATGAGCGGCTCAGGATGGCCGTAGCCAAGGACACGCGGCACGCTCACCCCTTCCACCCCCTCCAGTTGTTTCAGGAAAACCACTTCCTTGCGCAGGCTGGTGCGCGGGCGCAGCTGCTGCGGGCGCTGGGTCTTGCAGATCATGGTCTCATCGATGGCATAGGTGCGCGCCTCGCCGCCGGTCTCGTCCACGCCGGTCACGGCTTTGGCATCGGGAACATGCTCGCGCACAAGCGCAAGCACCTGGTCATCGCTCAATACGGGATCCGGGGCATCCGGCTGGAAGTAATAATCCTTGGGCATGTAAGACTCCTGTTCATCGGATATGAGCCGGGGGATCGCTTTGCCAATCCCAGCCGGCGGCTTCGAGTTCGAGCAGGGCGGCAAAGCGCCCGCCTTTTACAACCAATTCGTCCGGTGTACCCGTCTCCAGGATGCGGCCGTTCTCCAGCACGATCACGCGGTCGGCGGCCCGCGCGGTGGACAGGCGGTGGGCAACGGTCAGGATGGCACGCCGGTGCAGGCTGGATTCCTGCTCCAACGCATGGCGAAATGCCGTCTCACTGGCAGAATCGATGGCAGAGGTGGCTTCATCGAACAGCAGAACAGATGGATCCCAGACCAGGGCACGCGCCAGGGAAAGCAACTGCCGTTGACCGGAGGAGAGCGTCACCCCACCGCCTGAACCGCTGTTGATCGGTGTATCATAGCCCTGCGGCAGCGAAAGGATGAATGCCTCCGCCCCGGCTGTGCGGGCGGCAGCCTGCACCGCTTCCGGGGGCACGTTCTTGTCCCCCAATGTAAGGTTGTCAAGCACGCTGCCGCTGAACAGCTGCACCGCCTGCGGCACCACACCGATCAGCCTGCGGCGCTCATCTTCCGGCAGTTGGCGGGGATCCAGGCCGGAGATACGCAGTTCACCCTGCCAGGGAACATACAGCCCGCCCAGCAGGTGGACAAGGCTGCTCTTGCCCGCGCCGGTCCGTCCCACCAGGGCAACGTGTTCACCTGGCTGGACCGAGAACGATACGTCCCGGAGGACAGGCTGGTCGGGGAAGTAGCCAAAGGTCAATTGCCGGACCGTGATCCCGATTGCATCAACGAGAGTGGCTTTGCCGGGCTGTGAGACTTCCTCCTGGGGCATATCCAGGACCTGGAAGATACGCTCGGCGCCGGAGAGGGCGCTCTGCACCGTCTGCCACTCCTCCCCCAGGGCGGTGATCGGGTCGAAGAAGCGCTTGAACAGCAGGACGAAAGCCGTGAGCGTTCCCAGGCTGATCTGCAAGGCTGCAAAGGTGGACTGCGCCCCGCTCCACAAGAGCAGCGAGATGGCCGCGGCCATCAGCATTTGCATGATCGGCGTGTAGAGCGCCGAATACGTGGCCGCCTGGTTGTAGGCCGCCAGGGTCTGTTTCATCACCCGGCGGAAGCGGGCGGTAAAGGCGCCTTCCCGCCCAAAGGCACGGATCACTTCCACACCCCCCAGGGTCTCCTGCAGATGGGTGTTCATCGCCCCCACTGCCAGGCGGTTGGCGCGTTCCGCGGCGCGTATGCGTTTGCGGAAGGTATTCGTCACCCACAGGAGCGGTGGGACGACCAGCACAGAAACGAGAGAGAGCAACGGGCTGAGCGCGATCATGGCAATGGAGACGGTCACAAGGCGCACCAAGTCTGCCACCAACCCGGCCACCCCGGAGGAGAACAGGGCGTCAAGTGTATCCACATCTGCCGTGCAGCGGCTGATCGTGTCGCCCAACGGATTCTGGTCGTAATAGCTGAGCGGCAATTTCTGCAGGTGGCGGAACAGGCGCACGCGCAAGTCTTTCAAGGCGCCCTGCGCCGTCAGGGCGGTCAGGTAGTTGGAGAGGAAACCCAGCCCCTGCACGCCTGCCACCGAAGCCAGGTAAATGACAGCCAGCAGCCACATCCCCTCGGAAATACCCGGCGTGAGATGATCGTCGATGATGCGCTGCATTACCAACGGCGGCGCTAGTTCCAGCCCCGCCCCGACCAGGATGGTAAGCGCGATCACCAGGATTGCCGGGCGGTGAGGAGAGAGGATCTCCACCAATTGTTTTCGGGTGGTGCTCTTCACAGTGGAGGCCGGGATAGCTGGCGCGCTCATTGGTGTCCTCCGTTCCCGTTGGCCTGCGAAGCACGCGCCTGCGCCTGGTAGATGCGGGCATACAGCTTACCGGCGGCCATCAGTTCCGCATGAGTACCGCTTTCGATGATCCGGCCTTGATCGATCACGATGATCCGGTCCGCCTGGGGAAAAGCCGCCAGGCGGTGGGAACAGAGCAGGATCGTTGCCTGGCGGTCGATCGGATTCTCCGGACCGTACGCCTGGCGCAGCGAGGCGATCAGCTGCGCCTCGGTATCCAGGTCCACTGCCGAGAAGGGATCGTCCAGCAGAAGGAGCCCTGGCGAACGATGGGGGGCTGCCAGGCTGCGCGCCAGGGCGATGCGCTGGCGCTGGCCGCCGGATACCCGCACACCCAGTTCGCCGATCTGCGTTTCCATGCCGGCCGGGAAGGTCTGCAGATCGCTCTCCAGGATGGCTGTGCCGGCTGCAGCGTTTGCCCGCGTGTCATCGTTTTCGCTTGCAGCGCCGAAGGTGATATTTTCGCGGATGCTTCCGGAGAAGAGATAGGGGTCTTGCGGCAGGTAACCCATCCGGTTGGCGCGTTCGTCTTCGGGGATGTCTGTCAGGGGCCGTCCATCCAGGGTGACCATGCCCGATTCAAGTGGATACAGGCCCAGGATGGCGCGCAGCAGGGCGCTCTTGCCGCAGCCCACAGGTCCGGTCACGGCAATGAATGCGGCTGAGGGGATTTCCAGGGACACATCGTTCAGCGCGGGCTGCGCCGCTCCCGGATAACGGAAGGTTACTGAACGCAGGGAAACGGAGGCCGGGCGCGCGACCAGTTCAGGGGGCACGGGAAGAGGCCGGTCCAGTCCCAGCACGCGTCCGGGCAGGAAGGATGCATAAGGCGGCTCCCCCTGCACGGATGCGGCGGGCGCCATCAGGGGCTTCAGGCGGTTGTACGCCGCTCCCCCGGATTGGATGGCATTGAACATCTGCGGGATGCGGTGGGCGCGGCCGGTGAACTGCAGGAAAAGTTGGATGTAGGTGACAAATGCGCCAACTGTCATTGCCCCGCTGATCACCCGCTGCCCGCCCAATGCCACCACCAGCACCACGCCGCTCACCATCAGGGTGGAATAGACCGGCTTCAGCCCTTCACGCAGCCGTACCACCGACATATTGGCATCCATCAGCCCTTGCGACTGCTTCTCGATGGCGCCGGCTGAAGCGTCCGTGCGTCCGAATAATTTCAGCACGCGGATGCCGGCCAGCCGTTCCTGGAGCGAAGCGGTCAGGCGGGCATTGGCTTCCCGCGCGGCGGTGGTGCGGGAGCGTACCCAGCGCCCAACGGCCTGTGCCAGCAGCATGGCAATCGGTGTGGGGAGGAGCGCCAGCAGGGACAGGTGAGGATCATAGAGGAACATGGTGACAACGAAGGAGATGGAGTACAGGACCGTATCCCAGGTTTCGATGCTGAACTCGCGGATGCCCACTCCCAGCACTTCCACATCTGCCACGACGCGGGCCATCAGGTCGCCGATGGGCGTAGTGTGAAGTTTTTCCATCGGCCAGGCCAGCACGCCGCGCAGCGCGTCGGTGCGGATGTTGGCCCGGATGCGCGCATTGCCGGTCATCAGCCACCAGCGCTTGCCCAGGCGCGGCACCTGGGTGGCCAGCGTGCCCCCCAGGTAAGCCAGCGCAGCCCAGACGACCTGGCTCAGGCTGGCCCTGCCTTGATCGAACGCCAGGGTGATGTCGATCGCCCGGCCAAGCATGACCGCCGGCAGGACGACCATGGTGTTCATCAGGATGCCGCAGATGGAGCCAAGCAGCATTTCCCCGGCGGTATGACGGAAGTAGGAGCGCAGCTGCCAAAGATAATGGCTCACTTGCCCTCGGAATCCAGTTCAGAATAGAGGCCGTCATAGAGCAGTACGGCGCGTTCCACTGCTTCCCTGTCATCCTTGCTCGTTCGGCGCAGGGCGCGGCAGACCAGGTCCAGTCCGGGGGCGGCGGCTTCCACGGAGGCTTCCTGGACCACGTCGGCCTCGTCCACGATAGTGGCAATGCGCGCCAGGGTGGGGTCCTTTAACTTATATTCCTTGAGCAGGGCGTGGAACGTGCAATGCCCGCGGTGGTGGGAAAAGCGGGCGCCGGGAATATCGAACGGCTCGGCTCCCTCGGGCAGGGGTTTTGCGCCGGCCGGAACGAAGATGAACTCGGCCTGCGGGTCGATGAAACGCGTGATCAGCCAGGCGGAGGCCATGCGGTCCACGCCGATGTTTTCCCAGGTGACCCATTTCATGATCGGACTCCTCGTTTGGACAATAAAGCCGCGCGCACCTGTTCCCCCAGGGGCGAGCGGAAATAATCCTTCTGGCGGACCTGCTGGTACTGGCGGGAAAGTGCCTCCAGGTTCGGAGCGTGCTTCGCCAGCTGCTTCAGGATTTCCGCGTAAGGATCATCCACCTGCTGCAAGAACTGGCGGACGAGCGCCTCCTCGTTCCCTGAAAATGCCGGCTGCGCATCCCACAGGGCGGCCTCGCCCCCGATCTCAACGATCTCGGCAGCCAGCCACTGGAACTGCTCCAGGGTGCGGTTATCTTTCGGCAGCGCCCAGACCGCGTCCTGGACCAAAACCGCACCCAGCCGCTTCAACTTGCGCCAGACAGACACGCGCAGAGCGGAGGGTTCGGGGGGGAGCTTGTAGTGTAAGAGCAGCCAGTTGGTCATAATTGTAACAACAGTTACATTATACCGCGCTTGGCTTTTCCGCGCTCATTTAAACGAACTCCCTTTGGAATTGGATTCCAAAGGGAGCGTCTTCGCCTGCGATTTTGTCCGGGCTCAAGCCTTCCGGGCGCTGCCACGCAGATAAGCGATGACCGACAACCCCATGATGCGGAACTTTGCCGGGTCATGTTCCATGCCCGAAAAGCCGGAGGCTTCCATCAAGGGGATCAGATTCCGCAGGTCATCTTCCGCCGAGAACCCCAGCAGTTTGTGGGCGATCCAGCGCTGGAAGGGCTGGGGAGGCAAGGCCAGGTCCAGGAGCAGCAGACGTCCGCCCGGTTTGAGCACACGCTGGATCTCGGCGATCCCCTTCCTCCGAGTCTCGTCGGACATGTGGAAGATCATAAAGCTGCACAACACTTCGTCGAACTGGTTATCGGGGAAGGGGATGCTGTCGATGCTCCCGACCTTGAAAGTGACCTCCACGTTGGCCTGGGCGGCCTTGCGCTGGCTGGCTTCGATCATGCCGGGGATGATGTCGATCCCGAACACCCGGCCGGTGGGACCGGCTGCCTGTTTGGCGGCCAGCGTCAGTGTGCCGGTGGCGCAGCCGATTTCCAGGACCGTGTCGCCGGCTTTGACACCCGCCATTTCCACGGTCATCCGGCGCAGGATGTGCTCGCGGCCGAAGGTGGCTTTCCTCATGTAGGAGTCATAGGTATCCACCATTTTCTCCATTTGACCCTTGATGAGCTGATCCTTATCCTGCGCGGGTTGAGTTGAAGTAGCGTTTGTCATGAGATGCTCCTGTTTTCTTATTCGGTTTTGTTCTGAATCTGCCTACCCGTTTGGGCAAGCAGCATGAACGCATCGTGAACCGCCTGGCGCTGCTCAGGCGTAAGGGCCGCAATGATCTCCATCAGGTATTGATTCGACATCACGCTCTCGTGGAACAAGCCCTTTCCCTTATTGGAAAGGGTGACCAGCTTGTTCCGGCGGTCTTGCGGGTCCTCCCGTCGGTCCACCAGGCCCTGCTGCACCAGCCGCTCCACCAGCTGGCTGGCGGCGGCGTTGCTCACATCGGCGAGATCGCCGATATCGGAGACCTGGCATTCGCCGGCGTGGAAGATGTACATCAGGGCATGGATCTGGGGGGTGGAAAGGCCATGCTGCTTCATGGCGTTCATGAAGCTCTGGATGATGTGCGCCAGCACTCCCTCCATGCCTTCGTGCAAATTCATAATTGGTGTTGGATCCATATTAGTTAATCCACAATATATAGTTAATCACAACCTAATTATAAACCATACATGAATTTAAAACAAGGGTCATCTGCCCTGGCCGCCGTCCGCCAGGCGAGGCACGAATATATTCGTCTCGGCACCGTCGAAGAACACCAGGGTTTCGTATACGTTCTGGATGAGCTGACCGCTGGCGGTGTCATAGGAAAGGGCCGGATCGAGATTGCTGACATCAGAGATCGAGGCCAGTGTAAAGGTGGTCGGATTGGGAGCACCTTCTGCTTTGGAGAGCGTATCGAATTGGATGCCGGCGAACAAGGGATTCGTGACGCGTCCCTGCACCCAGCGCTGTTTGAAGTTGTGGGTGGTTGTATTCACCAGCGGGAAGCTGATCGCGTTTTCGTAGTAGATCTGGTTGAGCTGTGCATAGACCTCGGAGCGTTCCGCCGGATCGGTCAGGGTGACACCCTGGTTCACGAGCGCGCGCAGTTGCTGGGAGAGGTCTTCCGGCTATTGCTGGCACGCATGCCGGGTCGTTTTTGATGATGAGTCGTATAATTAATGAGGAATGGTTTTGGGATTCCAGATGGAAACCGGACAGCAAACGAACGGGAGATTTGGAAACATTCAGGAGGAGATATGAAGAAGACACCTGTCATCATGACTCTCTTGTTAACCCTGGCACTTCTGGGCTGCAGCCTGGGTGCCGGACAACCATCCACCAGCGCTCCGCCGGATCAAACCGATCCATCCGTCCCCGATATCAACGGTACCTGGAGCGGGCAGTTTACCGATCTGGCCGGCGGGGTGGAGCGGGTGGCAACCCTGACCCTCGTGGAGGATCGCGGCGTTCTCAGCGGCAGCATCGCCTTTAACCTGCTCGACGCATCCATGCCGGAGTTCTACGCCATCACCGGCAGCTACGATGGCGCGCGCCTGCAGTTCGGCGAAGACCAGGGACGCACCTTCTGGGGCAGCCTCAACGACGGCATGTGGACCCTGTATGCAGCCTGGGGCTGCTACGACTGTGCCGACCAGGCCTGGGCGCTCATGACCCTCAGCCGCGGCGTGGCCCTGCCTGCCGTGACCACCGATGAACCCGTGGGAACGATGCTGGTCCAGCCAGGCGATCCGACCACCATCGACTCCTGGATGGTCGACTTCGACACACGGCCCACTGCCGCCTCCGCCACCATCCCTGGCGGCGATTCCTATGCCCGGGATCTTTTCGAGCGTCCTTTTGACGCGGACATGACCTATTTTCCCGATACCGACATCCTGTGGGCTTTTCTCTCCAGCACCCCGGATTGGGTCTATGTTTCCATGCAGATCGCAGACGTCGATCCCAATAGCGGCAATTATCAGTCGACGTACGGGGTCGAATTCGATCTCGACCTGGACGGGCGCGGCGATACCTTCGTCTGGGCGACGCAACCCTTTACGACCGGCTGGACGAATACCAATGTGCAGATCTTTACGGACCAGGATAACGATGTGGGCGGCCCTACCCCCCTGACATCGGATGCCCCCTGGGCCGGGAGCGGCTACGAAACCCTGGAGTTCGATCGCGGCTCGGGCAAAGACCCGGGCGGAGCCTGGGTACGCATTTCCCCGCAGGATCCCACCTTCATCCAGATCGCCTTCCATCCGACCTACATCAATTTCGCCGGCGCTTATCTCTGGAATGTGTGGGCCGACCGGGGTCCGCTCAGCCCGGGTTCATTCGATTACAACGACTGGATCACTCTCGCCCAGGCCGGCTCCCCGCTTTCCGCCAGCCCCGATTACCCGCTCAAAGGCCTGTTCCTGATCGACAATACCTGCCGTGCCGCGTATGGATTCGTCCCTGTGGGCAACGAACCCGGCCTGTGCCTGCCTGCGGATGATCCCAATGGAAATCAGCCCGGACAGTCTGGCGGGGAACGACCGGGTACCGGGATCGTCGTTCTGGTCCGCCCAACCGATACCCCCACCCCGGGAGGCCCCACCCTGACTCCCGGAGATGATTTTCCGCCTCCGCCGGAAAATGGGCAGATCAATGGCCAGGTCTGGCAGGACACCAATGGAAACAGCCTGCGCGATCCGGGCGAACCGGGATGGAACACCGATGCCATTGCTTTGCGCACAGATGGATACGGTGGTACCTGCAATGTGACCGTGGCCACCACCCTGCCTGACACAAACGGGTTCTATCGATTCACCGATCTCTGGCCCACTCCTTACTGTGTGGTTTTCCTGACGTCCCAGCCTACCGGGGCTTGCGGCACCCAGCGGAACGTCAGTGTGCCCTCCGGTGGAAGCGCCACCGCGGATTTCTGCGTGGTTCCTGCCGCTCCTCCGCCCGGTCCGGTAAGCGGGTCCATCCAGGGTTTGGTCTTCTACGATAACAACGCCAACGGCGGGTTCGATACCAGCGATACCCGCGCAGACACGTACTCGTTCTCGCTGTTCCATAATTCCAGCTGTTCGGGGGCAGCGTTCGCCAATTACGTGACCGACCCCGAAGGTCTCTTTACGATCAACAACCTGAACCCGGAAACCTGGTGCATTCAGATTTCCACTCCCGGTGGACCGGTCCTGCCGGCCAACCCCCAGGCGGTGACCGTCACCGCGGGAAGCACGGCCGTGGTCACCTTCGCCATCCAGCCGCCACCCTAGACCGGAACGCGAGCCGAAAAGGGCCTGGCAGAGATCCTCTGTCAGGCCCTTTGTTGATTCCGGCCAGTCGGTCAGGCGTAGCCAAATCCGAGGCAGAAATGCGACTTCACCCCGATTCGCGCATCGCTTCCAGGCGGTATCTTCCGGAGCAGGACTTGCCTTCGGATTGAAAGCCTTCTCCATGCAAAATGAGTTATTCCAGCAGGCAGGCAGCCTGCTAAAATCGCGAGGAATGGACCTGTTTGTCCGACTCTGAGCCACCCAAGGAGCGACCAGCATGGATCGAACCAACCCGGAGAAGAAAGCCCGGATCATCTATTTCAGCCACGGCTGGGGACCCCTGCCGATCCTCGGGGATCCCGGCCACAAGGCGATGATCGATTTCATGACCGTCCTTCCGAACCGGATTCCCAGGCCGGAGGCCATTCTCGTTGTCAGCGCGCATTGGGAGGAAGCCAGTGCGACATTACTGGGTGCGCAGCATCCACCCATGTTTTACGATTATTACGGCTTCCCGGACGAAGCCTATACGATCCAGTATCCGGCCCCGGGCGACCCCGAACTGGCCGGACGGATCGCGGGCCTTTTCCAGAAAAGCAACATTCCAACCAGCATCAATCCCCGGCGGGGCATCGGTCACGGCGTGCTCATTCCGCCCGAGAATTGATGGGGATAGTCCGCCAGGCGTTCTGCGGCATGCGGGATGCCGACCATGCCGAGCAGTTCGATCGCGCGGGCCCGAGCCTGGTGCCTGTTCATGGCCTGGTGCAGGATCAGGGGGTTCTGCCAGTTGCGCACCGATGTTCACCACCGGATTGAGCGAGGTCATCGGATCCTGGAAGACCATGGCGATCTGACCGCCGCGGACCTGGCGGATCTCCTCGGCAGGCATGCTGAGCAGGTCCCTGCCCCGGAAGAATGCTTTTCCAGCGACCACTTTCCCCGGAGGCGATTGGATCAGGCGGAGAACGGACAACATCGTCACGCTCTTTCCGCATCCGCTTTCTCCGACGATCCCGATCGTTTCCCCCTGCTCCAGCGAGAAGGAGACCCCATTGACGGCATGGATGATCCCTTCGGGAGTTTTGAATTGCGTTTCAAGATCGCGAACAGCCAGAATCGGGGTGGACATACGCAGCCTTTTTGATGGTGAGTGTGATGACCGGCGATCCGCTCGAACAGGTGTCCCGAAGGCCATCAAAATGTGAGGAAGGATCGAGTGTCGCCTACACCCATATCCGAATGAGGAGAAGCATTTTCCGGTCTTCGGGACACCCATCCGAGAGCATCGTTGGTCGTGTGAAAGTTCAATGTGCTTCGATAAAATAATCCTTTCCGGATGGAACGTCATCACCTGAATTGGGTGATTGATCCCCGCGGCTTCCTTTTTCGGCCCGCCGGCCATCTTGATCCCCCCCTTGGCGGTCCCGTCTTGACATGCCATCCCCCTGGTGATACAGTCAATTGGTACCTGGATCGATCCATACTATTCAAGGAGAGCTGGAATGAGCATCATCGAAGTCAGCCATCTGACCAAGTACTATGGAAAAGCGCGCGGCATCGTGGATGTGTCCTTCAAAGTCGAGGAAGGCGAGATCTTCGGCTTCATCGGCCCCAACGGCGCCGGGAAATCGACCACCATCCGCCTGTTCCTTTCCCTGATCTACCCGACCAAGGGTGAGGCGAAGATCTTCGGCAAGGACTGCATCCAGTTCGGCCCCGAGATCCGCCAGGAGATCGGCTACCTGCCCTCCGAGGTCTTCTACTACGAAGGCATGAAGGTCATCGACCTTCTTAAATACTCCGCCAGTTTCTACAAGAAGGACTGCACCCAGCGCATGCACGAACTGGCCGAGTTGATGGAGCTCGACCTGAAACGGCGCATCGACGACCTGTCCTACGGCAACAAGAAAAAGGTCGGCATCGTGCAGGGCCTGCTGCACTCCCCGAAGCTGATCGTGCTGGACGAACCCACTGCCGGCCTCGACCCGCTCATGCAGCAGAAGTTCTTCAACCTGGTACGCGAAGAGAACCAGCGCGGCGCGACGGTCTTTTTCTCGTCCCACATCCTGGGCGAGGTGCAGCGCCTGTGCAGCCGCGTGGCGATCATCAAGGAAGGCCGCATCGTCGACGTCCAGGACATGAAGACCCTGCAGAAGGACAACTACAAGAAGGTGCGCATCAGCGGCGAGGGGCTGGAGGAGAAACGCTTCCAGGTCGCGGGCGTGACCGACCTGGAGAGGTCCAACGGCACCCTGAGCTTCTTCTACAAAGGCGACATCAACGTGATCGCCAAGTTGATCGGCAGCGGGAAGATCTCCGACCTGACCATCGAGGACCCCAGCCTCGAGGAGATCTTCATGCACTACTACGAATAGGCCGCAGCCATGAACATATTTGTGCATGAACTCAAAGCCAAGCTGCGTTCCGTATCGATCTGGTCGATTTCGATCGCCCTGCTGTTGCTGACCTTCCTGTCGATCTCGTCCGGCTTCATCGAGAAAGCTGCCTTGCTGAACGAGATGCTGGCGAATTTCCCGCCGCAGCTGCTGATGGCTTTCGGCATGAACAACATGGACTTCTCGTCCATCCTGGGTTACTTCGGGCTGATCTTCCTCTTCTGCCAGATCTGCCTGGCGATCCAGGCCGCCAACTACGGCTTTGGCCTGGTATCGATCGAGGAGACGGAATTGACGGCTGACTTCCTGCTGGCCAAACCGGTCGGGCGGGGAAACATCCTGAGTGCCAAGCTGCTGGCGGCGCTGACTGCGCTGACGATCACCAACCTGGTCGTCTGGGCGAGCAGTTTTGGTTTCCTGGCGATCTTCGACTCCGGGGTCGAGTACCAGGTCGGGTCGCTGATCGTCCTGCTCGCCAGCATCCTCGTCTTCCAGCTGTTCTTCCTGTTCGTCGGACTGGCGATCTCGCTGCTGGTCAAACGGGTGCGCAGCGTGACGCCTTTCTCGATGAGTCTGGTCTTCGGGCTTTACATCCTGAATATTTTCGACGATATGATTGGCAAGAAGAGCCTGGAAGTGATCTCACCTTTCAGCCATTTTGATCCCGGTTACATCGTCAAGAATGCCAACTGGGATTGGCCGCAGGTGGCGATCAGCGCGGCGTTCATCCTGGTCTCCGCGGTCGCCAGCTACTGGCTGTATTCCCGCCGCAACATCGCCTCGGCGGCCTAAGGAGAAGCTGCTGTGAACATCTTCCTGCATGAACTCAAAGCCAACTTCAAGTCGCTCCTGATCTGGAGCTTCATCCTCGTCCTGTTCATTGCCGTGGGCTTCGCCAAGTTCTCGGCTTATTACGAGAATCCCGAAATGCTGGCGGTGCTGGACAGCATGCCGCCGGCCATGCTGGCCGCCTTCAGCGTCACCGCTTTCAACCTGACCTCTGTGACCGGCTTCTATGGTGTGATGGCGACCTACTTTGCTTTGATGTTGTCCATCGCCGCGGCGATGTGGGGCAGCGGGATCATCTCGAAGGAGGAACGCGACAAGACGGTCGAGTTCTCCCTGACCCTGCCGGTACGGCGGACGACTCTGGTCACCGCCAAGATCGCCGCCGCGCTGGTCAATTGCCTGTTGCTCTCCCTGGTCGCCTGGGGAGTGTCGATGGCCAGCGCGCAGCAGTATGCCCCCGAACCGGGTTTCGGGGAATTCGTCGGCCTGGCCTCGCTGAGCTTCCTGATCATCGAGTTGATCTTCCTGGCGTTGGGCATCTTCCTCGGTTGTGCGCTCAAGCAGCACAAACAGTCCGGTTCGATCGCGGTCTGGGCCATCCTGGGCACGTACTTCCTGTCCGTGCTGATCGGGATGAACGCCGACCTGGATTTCCTGAAGTACCTGACCCCGTTCAAGTATTTCGATCCCGCCCGGGTGATCACCGATCTGCGGCTGGAGCCGGGCTTCGTCGTGCTCTCGCTGGCGCTTGCGGTGCTGTTCGTGGCCGCCGGCTACCTGACTTACAAAAAACGCGACCTGTATATCTAGACTCCCCTGGAAGATAAAAGAGATCCGCTGCGAAAAGCGGATCTCTTTTTATCCGGGGAGCGGGTGCGCCTAGATTTTGCAGTTCTTCATCTCGATATTGTTGTACGTGGGCGTGTCGATGAACTGGTCGCCGTTGAACAGGCGGAAGTAGTATTGGATGAGCCCGAAATCGCTTTCGTACCCGGGATCGCTGCGCAGGCTGAAGCGATAGCTGCTGCCGTTCCTGCTGTCCGGACCGCGGTAGAAGCTTCCGTGATTCGGGATGGTGTAATATAGTCTTACGGAGGTCGCGCCGTTGACCACGATATCGAGATTGACCTGGGTCGGCTCGCCGCAGCCGGTCACGTTGTAGAGCAGGTTCCCGGAGACGGTCGGTGTCTGGAAGGTCGGGGGAACCCAGACCGGCGTGAGTGTGACGGTCGGCGTCAGGGTCGGCGTCGGTGTCAGCGTCTGGGTGGGGGTGGGCGTCATTTCGGGGGTCTTGGTCGGAATGGGGGCGTCCGAGAGCTGGCCGCAGTCGATCGACACGGTGAACGTCTGTTCCGAGATGGCCAGGCCGGGGGGCGTCAGCAGGTTGAGGCTGTAGGTCTCGCCCGCCGCGGGATGATAGCTGTGGTTGAGATCGGAGGCCTGCTGCGGCCAGCTGGCATAGGCCTGCAGGTTGCTGGAGATCCAGCTGCTGGTCGAGCTTTCCAGCGATCCCAAAGAGAGCACGGCGCGCGCTGTTTCGGAATACCAGCCGGCTTGGTCGGGTGGGCAGGGGGGAAGCGGAAGGCTGAACAGCTCACCGGGTACGATCTCGGCATCGAGGGTGTGATCCCCGGGGTCGAGCAGGTCGCAATGGTTTCCCAGCCCGTCACCGTCCGCGTCCGTCTGGGTGGGATTGGGTATGTACCGGCAGTTGTCGTTCTCGTTGAGAATCCCGTCGTTGTCGAGGTCCGGGTCGCAGGCATCGCCGAAAGCGTCGTGGTCGCTGTTCTTCTGGTCGGGGTTCTGGACACTGGGACAGTTGTCATAGGCATCCGGAAAGCGGTCGCCGTCCTGGTCAGGCAGGCCGGTCGAGGCCGGGCTGCTGCTTTCATTGGCGTCGCAGGCCGAGCCCTGCCCGTCCCCATCCAGGTCGGCCTGGTCGGGATTGGGCCAGTAGGGGCAGTTGTCGACCCCGCCGAAGGCATGCTCCAGGTCCGGCTGGTTGTAGATGCCATCCCCGTCGATGTCCGGGTCGCAGGCGTCCGGGATGCCGTCCTTGTCCCGGTCGTCATCGAAGAAACCATCAAGATCGGTGTCGGCCGCCTGGTTCGGATTGTAAAACTCGCAGTTGTCGATGCCGACCGGGAAGCCGTCGAGGTCCGGATCGGGATCGTCGGGCTGGCCGTCGCAGTCCAGGTCCGGGCTGGCGAGCAGTTCGACCGAATACAGCGCGTTGCGCACCGTGCAGACGTCCTGCCGGGTGAAGCCGTTCAGCACGTGCAGGCTCTCCGCCCGGGCCAGCATGAACAGGGCCGCCCCCGGCATGCTGGCGTTGGACGGCAGGGCGATCATCGTGCCGTACAGGAAGTTGTCCGCCTTCCCGAGCCCGAGACCCGGGACGGTGATGCCGCGATGCGTGCCCCCCTGGGCGATCAGGGTGTTGGCCCTGAGCAGGATGCCCATGTTGGAATGGACCCCGCCCGAGTCGTTGCTGAGCGGGACGTTGGCCAATTCCGAATAGGTATCGGGCAGTCCGGCCGCGCCTGGGTCGCTCATGTCCCGCAGCAGGCCGGATGGCAGCAGTTCTCCGATCCTGGGATCGCCGTCGTACAGATAGGCCATGGTATCGGCAAAGGCCTCGTTCATGGCGCCGGCTTCGAAGCTGGTGGACAGGTTCGAGGTGGCGTTGATGATCCCGTGGGTGTATTCATGCAGGAGGATGTCCTGCACCGTGGCGCCCCGGCTGAAGGCCATCACACAGCCCATGCTGGCGATGCCGGGATCGATGGCATTCACGTAGACGTTGAGGCGCGCCTCCGCATCGTCGAACAGGTAGCTGCCATGGGCGGAGAAATACTCGTAGGCGTTCCTCAGCCCGAGGTCGACGTTGGCAATGTCGGTGCAGAGGTTCACCGGACCGGTGCAGTCCATGTACGTATCCCCTTCGACAGGGGGCGGCGGGGGGGCATCGTTGGATGAGCTGGGAATGAAGCCCATGCCGGTCGATTCGGTCTTCATCAGGAACGCATAGAATGGCGCCGCACCGCAGCTGAGTACGCTGGTCGGGTACTGCCAGAGGTCGTAGAGGTTGTAGTTCATGGCGCTCTCGGTCAGCGGGTAAACGGCCAGCAGGCTGCCATCCTGCGCGTCGACGAAGGCCCGCATCAGCGCCGGCCGGGCGAGTTCGATCTTGTAACTGAGGCGGGGGGAGGACGCGACAGCCTCTTCCAGGCTGGCATCGTAGACCATCAGGGTCACCGGTGCGGCGAGCTCGAGTTCACCGGCGGCGAGCGCGGCTTCCAGCGCTTCGATGGCGTTCCGCTCCTCCAGCGCCGGGGCGTTCGTGAAAGCCAGCTCCCCGTGGAGCAGATCGCCGGTCACGCCGAAGACCGTACCGCCCTGCATCAGGATGGAAAGGCTGGCATTGTAAACCGGGAGGTCGAGATAATACTGCTGGTAGATGACGGTCTGGAGTTCCCCGTCGATGACCGTCGCCGGCTGCAGGGTCAGGGCCGGGTTGTCCTGCAGGTAGAGTTCCGCATAGCTGGCCAGGAAATCGCTGGCCTTTTCTACTGGATCGGAGCCCTGCACCGGCACCTGCATGTACAGTCCGACCGGGAATCCGCTCCGGTACGTGACCTCCGGCGGGACGGCGGACTCATCCGCCAGTCGCTGCATGGCGGCCTGCTGGGGGGTCGGGGCGGCAGAGCTGTTCCGGCCGAGCCGGGCCCACAGGAACCCGCCTGCGGCGATGAGCAGCGCGAATGCAAGGACCAGAACAGGCAGCGGTTTTTTCTTCATGGGTTTCTCCCTGGGGAAGATAGTATATTGTATTAATTATATCAAATTGGTCATATATCCTTGCCCAGGATGACAGACCTGACTTGTGAAGATGCGGGTCATTCCTCCACGGAAGGGCTGCGGCGTTCCAGGTATTCCGCCGCCCGGCGGCCGAGCCGGTCGAGGATCTGCTGGACGAGCTGGTTGCTGTCCAGGGTCACGCGGTAATGGACGGCCTGCCTGCCGAGCTGCTCGGCCACCGCAAGGGCATACTCGGTGAAGGCGATGTCGAAGCACAGCATCCGGTAGGTATTGCTTTCCAGGCCGGCCTCGCGCTCGGCGGTGCGCAGCTGGGGGTGATCGCGGTTCAGGCTGATCAGGCCGGTTTCCGGATCATACGATGCCCGCGCGGAGGCAGCCCCGGTGCGTACGTAGCGTATCTGGAACTCGACCGGCAGGCCGCGCGGCGGGGGAGCCGGCCGGGCCGCTTTGCGTTTTTCCAGCCCGAAGAGCCGGCGCAGCCAGGAGAGGCCGCGCTGCAGCAGCGTGGGGTGGCTGGCCGGGGTGGACCGCCTCGTTTTTCCAGCCGGCCGCGTCGGGCTTTCCGCCGCAGCAGGTTTCTTTGCTGCCGGCAGGCTGGCCCAGGGCAGGGCTTCCTGGATGTCGAGGAAATCCTGGTCGAGCAGCTTCTTGATCCGCCCGGCGACCTGGCGCAGCAGGCGCTGTTCGCGCGCTTTCTGGCGGCGTTTCTCGCGTTCGGCCAGCGCCGCCAGGACCTGGTCGAGGCATTCCCCCAGCCAGGCTTCCAGCGCCTGGACGCGCGCATTGCGCGGGTTGAGGCCCAGGCTGCGGGTATTGTCGAAGGCCGGGACCGGCCCGGGATCGTCGTCCAGGGAGGGGACCTCGACCTCGCCAAAGACATATTCGATCAGCGGCTCGCGGCTGCGGCCGGCCAGCGTGGTGGCATGCAGGTAGCCGTGGCACAGGACGGCGATGGCGTTGTCGTCCCGCTCGAGCTCGTCCGGGCAGACCGAGAGGCGGCATTTCGCCCGGCCGATCACCTTGCGGACGGACTCGGGGGGCAGGAAGTCGAAGTTCAGCTCGGACTTGGGCTTGCGGTACCGGCAGACCTGGCCGTTGACGCTGACGCGGTTCGAGCGCAGGTGCTGCCCGAGCAGTTTTTCCAGGTAGCCGCGCACGGCAGCCGGATCCAGATCGTCGGCCAGCAGGTCGCGGATGCGGATGGTTGTGCCATTCGGGCTGCCGGCGGCCGCTTCGTCGATGCCCTGCTCGCGCAGCGGGATGGGCTGGCCCTCGCGGGCCGCCTCCACGTCCGCCCGGCGCAGCTCGACCCGGTTGCGCAGCCCGTCCCGGACGGTCTCGATCTGCAGCGTGTCGGCGATCCCGAAGGCGGCCGATTTGCCCGTGCCGAACTTGCCGCGCACCGTGCGGCCTTTTTTTCGCTGCAGATTCTCGCCGTGCATCTGGAAGAAGCCGGAGAGCTCGCTGCGGTTCATCCCGCTGCCGTCGTCGGCGATGCGGATCTCGTCCTCCCCGATCGTCACCGTGCACTGCACCGGGGTGCCGGGCTCGGCGCTGTCGATCGAGTTGGTCACGTATTCGGCCACCACCTTGGGCAGGGCGCTGAAATAGGCCGCGTTCTGCAGCAGGTCGCGCGCCACGTGCGAGGTGACCTTCAGGGGCGGCGTTTTTGGCCTGGGCGGTTCGTGCGGGACGGGTTTGGGCGCGGGCGCGGGCCTGGGCGGCGCAGGTTCGGGTGCCTTCTTGCGGAACAGGCCGAGCAGGCCGTTGATCGCTTTGGAGATCGGGTCGGAGTCCATGGGTACAGTATATTGTATCTTTGGCAGTGCAGAGAATGACCCGAAGGGACCCTGCACACAATCCGGAAGAAAATGCAAAGGCATCCCGTTGTATGTAAACGGGATGCCTTTCACTTTCAGGTCGTCGTGCTTGCTGTTATTTCCCGACCTTCTCGAACTCCATTTCCGGGTTGGTCATGCTTGCCTCGACCGTGCCTTGCGCGCCCGGGAGGCGCATGGCCTTGACCACCAGGTCGGCGATGGCGGTCACGCCGAAACCGGCGCCGTAGTGCGTGCTCAGGTCGCCAAGCTGCAGCCGGCAATTCTCGCAGGCGGCCACCACGGTGGTGGCGCCGGAGCGGCGGATCTGCTCGACCTTGGGCTTGCCGGTCAGCATGCGCAGATCGATCACGTCCGGGTTGGCGACCAGGCCGGAGCCTCCGCCGCAGCAATAGGCTTCCTCCCGGTTGGG
>Ga0233425_10003293_pt1 | contig 29624 bp, 40 predicted proteins | sample Watercolumn_Towu_2_FD_181712 | JGI IMG/M metagenome (GOLD analysis project Ga0233425, IMG submission 181712) | Freshwater microbial communities from Lake Towuti, South Sulawesi, Indonesia - Watercolumn_Towuti2014_140_MG | ecosystem: Environmental > Aquatic > Freshwater > Lake | place...
AACTCGACGCGCATCGCGAGGAGGCGGGCGCCGGCGCCAAGATCGGCACCACCAAGCGCGGCATCGGCCCAGCCTATGAGGACAAGGTCGGGCGCCGCTCGATTCGGCTGATGGACCTCGCCGAGCCTGACCGGCTCGACGACAAGATCGCGCGGGTGCTCGCGCATCACAATCCGCTGCGGCGCGGCCTTGGCCTGCCCGAAGTCGACGCGGGCGCTTTGCGCGAGGAGCTGCTATCCGTCGCGCCCCGCATCCTGCCCTTCATGGACGCGGTGTGGGAGCTGCTTGAAGACAATCGCCGGGCTGGCAAGCGCATCCTCTTCGAGGGCGCGCAGGGCGTGCTGCTCGACGTCGACCACGGCACCTATCCTTATGTGACGTCGTCCAACACGGTCGCCGCTTCGGCGGCGAGCGGCTCCGGGCTCGGCCCGGGGGCCATCGGCTATGTGCTCGGCATCGCCAAGGCCTATACGACGCGCGTCGGCGGCGGTCCGTTTCCGACCGAGCTTCATGACGAGATCGGCCAATTGATCGGCGATCGCGGCCGGGAGTTCGGCACCAACACGGGGCGTCGACGGCGTTGCGGCTGGTTCGACGCCGTGCTGACGCGTCAGGCGGTGAAGACGTCGGGCATCAATGGCGTCGCGCTGACGAAGCTCGATATTCTCGACGGCTTCGACGAAATCAAAATCTGCACGCATTACATGCTCGACGATAAGCGCATCGAGCGCCTGCCGGCCTCGCAGGCGGCGCAGTCGCGGGTGCAGCCGATCTATGAGCGCTTCCCCGGCTGGAAGGAATCGACGAGCGGCGCGCGCTCCTGGGCGCATCTGCCGGCGCAGGCGATCAAATATGTGCGCCGCGTCGAGGAGCTGATCGGGGCGCCGGTCGCCTTGCTCTCGACGAGTCCCGAGCGCGCGGACACGATCCTCGTGCATAATCCGTTTCAGGATTGAGGCAGTTCGCTCAGTGCGAGACGCGCGCTGCGCGCGCTCCTCAGGACGAGGGCTGTGGTCAGGAGATAGAATGGTCGTTGGCCAATATTGCCGCTGCCGCCGCGCATAGGGTTGCGTCCCCCGGCGCCCTTCGCCATATCGGGCGAAGGAGGAGAGGACATGGAACCGCCCAGCCGGCGTTGCGAGCAAGCCCTGCGCCTGCACGCGCTCGACAGCGAGGACCTTTCGCTCCTGTCGGCGCATTTGCAGGACGCTCTGGTGCGTGTCGGCGACATCGCCTTTATTCCCGACAAGCGCCGTTTCGCCATGGTCGGATCGCGTTTCGACTGGGCCGCCGAGCTTGACGGACGTCTGGAGCGCTGCCGCTGCGGCCTCCATTTCGAGGGCGTTCAGCGCGTACGCTGCCAGCGCGTCGCCCGCGACCAGCCGGACGCCATCCTCGAACTGCTCGCAGTCACTTTCGAACCCGACGCGGAACCGCCGTCGGGCGTCATCCGGCTCTATTTCGCCGGCGGCGCGTCGATCGCGCTCAATGTCGAATGCGTCGAGGCGCAACTTTGCGACGTAGGTCCGCGCTGGAAGGTCGCCGCCCGTCCGACCCATGACCTCAGCGGCGAACTTGACGAGGGCGCTCCCCGAGGGCCATGACAGCCGGACTTCCGGCTGGAGAGGATCATGACCCTGCGTTTGGACGCCGCGGCGCCCGATTTTGAACAGCGTTTCGCGTCATTGCTCGCTATGAAGCGGGAGGCGTCGCAGGACGTCGATGCGACCGTTCGCGGCATCATCGAGGACGTCGTCGCCCGCGGGGATGCGGCCCTCGTCGACTATTCCAAACGCTTCGACCGCATCGATCTTGAGGAAACCGGCATCGCGGTCTCTCGCGAAGAGGTCGCCGCGGCGGAAGCCAAATGCTCGTCCGAGCAGCTTGCGGCGCTCGATCTCGCGCTGGAGCGCATCACCGCGTTTCACGAGCGGCAGAGGCCACAGGATCTGCGCTTTCGCGACGCCGCCGGCGTCGAACTCGGTTGGCGTTGGACGCCGCTCGATTCGGTGGGGCTCTATGTGCCCGGCGGCACCGCTGCCTATCCCTCTTCAGTGCTGATGAATGTCGTGCCGGCGAAAGTCGCCGGCGTGAAGCGCATCGTCATGGTGGTTCCGACGCCCAGCGGTCATGTGGAGCCGCTGGTGCTCGCCGCCGCAAAACGTTCCGGCATCGACGAAATCTACCGCGTCGGCGGCGCGCAGGCGGTGGCGGCGCTCGCCTATGGCACGAAGACCATCGCGCCCGTCGCCAAGATCGTCGGGCCGGGCAACGCCTGGGTGGCGGCGGCGAAGCGCCGCGTCTTCGGACAGGTCGGCATCGATATGATCGCGGGGCCCTCCGAAGTGCTGGTGCTCGCCGACGCGACCGCAAACCCCGACTGGATCGCGGCCGATCTGCTCGCGCAGGCTGAGCATGACGAATCTGCGCAATCAATTCTGATCACCGACGATTCGGCGTTCGCCGATTCGGTCGTCGCCGCCGTCGAACGGCATCTCTCGACGCTTTCGCGCAAAGAAATCGCCGGCGCCTCCTGGCGCGACTATGGCGCGACGATCCTCGTGAAGAATCTTGCCGACGCTATTCCGCTCGCCGATCGCATCGCCGCCGAACATCTCGAAATCATTAGTGAAGATGCAGAAGGTCTCGCGGCGCGCGTTTCGAACGCTGGTGCGATCTTTATCGGCGCCTACACGCCGGAAGCCGTCGGCGATTATGTCGGCGGCTCGAACCATGTGCTGCCGACGGCGCGTTCGGCGCGCTTCTCGTCTGGCTTAAGCGTGCTCGATTTCGTCAAGCGAACCTCGATCCTGAAATGCGACGCGGACTCGCTGCGCGCCATCGGCGCCGCCGCCGTGACGCTCGGCGACGCCGAAGGTCTGCAGGCGCATGCGCGCTCGGTGTCTATCCGCCTCAATCAGCTCGGGGCGTGAGGCGTGGACTCAAACGAGTCGAAGCGGCTGATCTCTGTCACGCTCGACGAAAATTCGATCGGACGCGGTTCGGCTGATCAGGAGCATGAACGCGCGATCGCGATTTACGATCTTATCGAGGAAAACAGCTTTTCGCTTGTCGGTTACGATGGCGGGCCTTACGCGCTGCTGATTTCGCTCGTCGACGCGAAGCTCGTCTTTAAGATCTGCGACGCGGGAGGCGCCTGCCTCGTCACCCATATTCTCTCGCTGACGCCTTTCAGACGCATTCTCAAAGACTATTTCATGATCTGCGAAAGCTATTACGCGGCCATCCGTCACGCGACGCCGAGCAGAATCGAAGCGATCGACATGGGCCGTCGCGGTCTTCACAACGAAGGCGCGCAGCTTCTCCTTGAACGCCTGAAAGGAAAAGTCGACACGGATCAGGACACGGCGCGCCGTCTCTTCACGTTGATCACGGCGCTGCATTGGAAAGGCTGAGCGCAATGCTTAGCGCGGCAATGATGAAGCGCCGCGTCGCGCGGCGCTGAGTCACGTCGCATTTGTCATTATGGGATTCGTCGCATGGGCAAAGGCAATACGGATCACTTCGCCGAACTGCGGCTGTCGATGGAAGCGGACGGCGGCGAACTTCTACGCGCCTTCGTGCGCGAAGCGTCGCTTGTCGAAAAGGTTCCTGCGGCGATTGCGAGCCTGATCGCTACCGACGCCGAGCAAATTTGGCGAGTTCTTTGCCAGTCGAATGGGCAGCCCGAACGCGCCGCGGTTCTTCTCTCGTCGTCCAAGGGCGAAGTGCGAGCGAAAATTCTATTGGACGGCCATTCCCGATTTTCCGCCATTCTTCCTTCGCTTGGCGCGCATCTGCAACGGGGCGGCGGTCTGTCCTATCGCGAGCGCGGCGTCGATGGCTGGGAGATCACCCTCCATCGCGTTCTCGAGCCTTCTCGCGAATCGACCGGAGTTGAAAGGCCGGTCGCTGAAGAGGCTGCGCCGACAGAGTCCGTGCAGATCGATGCGCCTCAGCAGAGCGATTCTGCGGCGATCGCGCGCTGCTTCCTCGCCGTCTATGGACATAATTACGTTCACCGGGAAGTCTTCTCGCCACATCGCTATTGGCGGAAAGTCGAGAATGGAGAATTAATTCCGATGGTGAGCCGCGATGCGCGCGGCGAAGTCATCGGACATGTCGCGCTTGAACGCGATCCTGGAGCCCTGATCGCCGAACGCGGCGAAGCGGTCGTGCTGCCGTCTTACCGCGGACGTCATCTCCTGGAGCGCATGACCGAGCGGCTGACCGACGAGGCCGTCAAACTCGGGCTCGTTGGAATCTACGCCGAGCCTGTCACTACTCACACATTTTCGCAGCGTAACGACGAGCGCGCCGGTATGCCGACCTGCGCCATCCTGCTCGGGGCGGCGCCTGAGACGCTGCATTCTAAAGATTTGCCTGTGCCGACGGCCGGACAGCGCCAGAGTTTCCTTCTGACGTTCAGATTCCTGAAATCAGCGCGAACATGCGAGATCGTGGCGCCGAATGAATATCGCGATGTCATTTCGTCGACGTACGACAGCCTCGGCGTCAGCGTCTCACTGAGCGGCGGCAGGACACCGACAGAGACGCGGTCGATGACGAGCATCACTGTCAACGATGGAGGCTATGGCAGGATCCGATTCGAGACGATCGGCTCTAACGCCGCCATCGAACTGGCGCAGGCGACGAACGATGTCAGCGGACTTGGGGCTCGCGCCATGCAGCTTTCAGCGCATCTCGAAGATCCTGGCTTGCCGCTCCTCGTTGAGAGCGCGCGCGCCCTCGGATTCTTCTTTTGCGGTCTGGCGCCCGCTTTCTCGGAGGGCCGCGATCTGCTGCTGATGCAGCGCTTGAGCGAACCGCTCGACATCAACGAGCTGCAACTTTTCACCGATCAGACAAAGGAGCTTGCGGCGTTCATCGAACGGGATCGGCAGTCGGCGCCAAGCCAGCGATGAGAACGCGTTAGCAACGTGGCGCGCCCCCAATCGATACTCTTCGCCTGCACGCTGAACACTGTCCGATCGCCGATGGCTGAGGCGATCGCGCGGCACTATTTCGGCCGCGAGATTTATTTCGCATCGGCCGGACTGAAGCGCGGGGCGCCGGACCCTTTCGCCATAGCGGCGATGGACGAAATTGGCGTCGATATTTCGAGGCATAAGCCGCACACTTTCGAAGATCTCGAAGATTCGAACTTCGATCTGATCGTGACGCTGTCGCCCGAAGCCCATCACAGGGCGCTGGAATTCACGCGCGCGATGGCCGTCGACGTCGTCTATTGGCCGACGCCCGACGCCACAGCCGTTCAAGGCTCCCGCGAAGCCATTCTCGACGCCTATCGCGACGTGCGCGAGCGGCTTACCGGGCGCATCAATAATTTGCTCGGCCACAGTCCGCAGCCGAGTGGGTGAGTAAAGCCGCATTTCTTGAGCTACCCCATGCCATTCCCGACGCGGCCTGCCGGGAATGACAACCCGCTGTCCACAACAGCGAAAACTCAAAGCGCCTTCTTCATCTGCGCGCAGAAGCGCTGGGCGAAGGCGATCAATGCGTGATCGGCGCCATGTCGGCCGATCAAGGAGAGCGCGACCGGCGCTTCCGTCGTCGGCAGCGGCAGGCTGATCTGCGGCAGGCCGAAAAAGCTTGCGATGAGAAAGAGGCGCATCATCTGATAGCGCTTGGCGTCAAGCGTCTCTTCGCTTTCAGTGAGCAGCGGCGACCGGAACGGCGTCGTCGGCGATACGATGAAGCCATTTGCGCCGAGGATGGCGTCAATTTTCTTGCGCGCTTTGTCGCGAAAGGCCTCGGCGGCCTTCTTTTGATCTGCGGTGACCTTGGCCGCATAGGCAAAACGCTGCTCGACGCCCTTGCCGAAGGTCGGGCTGTTCGCTGTGATCCAAGCGCCATGCGCCGCCCAGGCCTCAAAGGCCTGCATGTTGCGAAAATGCCCAAGCGCCGTCTTGAAGAAATCCTCGCCGAGCGTCGCTTCGCGCCAGGGGCCGAACGACTTTAGGGCGTCGATCGGCTGCGCCGCCGCCGATGCGAAATCCATTTCGACGCCGGAAAAGGCGTCGGTAAGCAGCACGGCTTCTCCGACCTCCGCGTTCTTTTTCGCTTTCGGCAACAAAGCCTCGCCGACCGACGCCATGACGTCGATGTCGCGGGCGAACCAGCCGATCGCGTCGAAGGACGGCGCAAGCGGGATGATTCCCTCCATTGATACTGCGCCGTGCGACGCGCGGAAGCCGAAAATCCCGCAAAACGCCGCGGGCGCGCGACAAGAGCCGGCGGTGTCGGTGCCGATGGCGAAATTGACGAGGCCGGCGGCGACGGCGACCGCCGAGCCGGATGACGAGCCGCCGGGATGCCGATCCGGCGCAGCCGGATTGATCGGCGTGCCGTAATGCGGATTGGCGCCGAGCAGGCTATAGGCCATCTCGTCCATATTGGTCTTGCCGACGAGCCTTGCGCCTGCGCCAAGCAAGCGATCGACAACAGGCGCATTGCGCTCGGCGGAGCTGTGAGTCTTCGCCCAAGTCGGGTGTCCGTTCGTCGACACATGCCCTGCGACGTCGATGTTCTCCTTGACCACGAAGGTCGCGCCGGACAAGGGTCCCGGCGTTTCCGTGCTCTGATTGAGAACGACGGAGAGCGCGCCGAGATCGACTTTCATCGCGGCATCCTTCCTTAGGGCTAGAGTCGGCGGGCGCGGCGGGAACAATTGCGCCTGAGCAAGAATATACTCAAGAATGTGGCAAGACGAAATGCGCGACGCGCGGTCCGGCTGTTGCGCAATTCATGGGCTTGCGCCAGAGTGTTCAGGACGACGCGCAGCGGAGAAGCGAGATGGATGAATTCGGCGGCGGCTTTCTGCGCAACGCGATGATTGGCTTTGCGCTCGCTCTGGCCTTTTCCATCATCTATGTTTGGTACACCCGATAGCCAGTGCGTTAGCGTGGTCGATCGCGTCTAAAATTATTAGCGGCTTGGCGATCATCACATATGATGGCCGTAACGGCGCCGAAGGCGGAAAGGCCGAAAGCAACCACCACCAAAAATATCTCTAATCTCTGTGGCGGCGGCTCGTTCGCCGCCAAGGCGGCTCGCGCGATGTCGCGCCTGCGCATTTGCAGAGCCAGCTCACGTTCGTCTGATTTGGAATGGGGCGCGGCGTGTCCTGCTACCGCAGCATCCGATAAATGACGGTGAACAGGGTGGCGTTGACCGTCGCCAACATGAAGACGATCAGCAGCGTCTCAGCTACCCGGCTATAGTCGCGATGGACCGACATTGCCGCCTCGCAACATTGCTGTGCGGCATGCTAGTTAGAGCGGCTCCGCCGAGCGACAATGCGTATTCGATTGAAGTCGCGCAGCGTCGTCTCTTTAGCGATAGCGTCGCAGAGGCGTTTCGCCTGATCGGAACATGCGCGTCACGATCTGGTTATCGCCACGTGGTGAGAGTCGACAAACCTTCAAAAAGCCGAGCGGACATGAGCGGCGCCATTGGCGCGCCGTCTGGAGGCGATCCAGGCCTGTGACCTCCATGCCTCGTATGGCTTCGCATGAGTTTCGATCAGATCGATTTGTGGCCGCGCTGCGCTGACCGCATCCGCAACGCACTCGCAAGCAAAGGAGACTGCGATGAAAGTCCTGATGGTCCTCACGTCGCACGATCAGCTCGGCGACACCGGCCGCAAGACCGGCTTTTGGCTCGAGGAACTGGCGGCGCCCTACTATGCGTTCAAAGATGCAGGCGCTGAGATTGTGCTCGCCTCGCCTAAGGGCGGCCAGCCGCCTCTCGACCCAAAAAGCAACGAGCCGAATTTCCAGACCGATCTTACGCGCCGGTTTGAAGCCGATGCCGCCGCCAAAGCGCAGCTCGCTTCGACGTTGCGCTTGGACAGCGTTAAGGCCGAGGACTTCGACACTGTTTTCTACCCAGGCGGACACGGTCCGATGTGGGACCTCCCGGAGAACCCGAACTCGATTAAACTGATCGAAGCGTTTTTGGCCGCCGGCAAACCCATCGCGCTGGTCTGTCACGCCCCTGGCGCGCTCCGTAACGTCAAGACTCCCGACGGAAGGCCGCTCGTCGAAGGCAAGAAGGTCACGGGTTTTACCAATAGCGAGGAAGCCGCGGTCGGGCTCACCAAGGTTGTTCCCTTCCTGGTCGAAGATGCGTTGACGTCAGAAGGCGCCAAGTTCGAGAAGGCCGGAGATTGGCGCCCCTTCGTCACGACGGACGGCTTGCTGATCACCGGACAGAACCCGGCCTCTTCCGGGCCGGCGGCCAAAATCCTGATCGAGGCGCTGCGCAGGAAGGCGGCATGAGACAGGCATGTTCAAAACTCGGAGCGCAGGTTCCTTTCTCGCTCTGCCTCCTGCGTCCACCCCTTTCGCCATCGCGGCTAAGCGCTAGGTAGTTTGGTGTGCGGGCAGCGCACTTGGGAGGAGGCCGTCCAGCGGTTCACTCCCAATAACTATTGGGAGAGCGCCATGGATAGACGTGCATTCCTCGCTTCGATTGGTTCTGCGACCGCCGCCCTTATCATCCCCAGCATTGCGCTTGCCGAGGATCATATCGCCGAGGCCATAGCGGAAATTAATAAGGCGATCCCCTATGGAGAAGAGCCGGCTCACAGCTCGTCTTTCGTCGAGCACATCGACAATGCGATCGATCATGCGGTGATGGCGCAAAAGGCGCAGGCCAATCGGCATGTCAAAAGGGCGATCTCCTATCTGCGCCGCGCCCGCAAGATCGCCTATGGGACGCATCTGCTGAAATATTCGCGCAGAGGCGCCGCTTTGGCGAAGAAGGCGCTGGCGCAACTTCAGGCGGCGGGATGAGCCTACCGGCTAACTGAAACCACACTTCATGGTCGGAGTGGCGGTCCACTAACCTGGTGTCCGCCCTCATATCACGTTGTCCGCGATATCCCCTGTTTATCAACAAATAGCGCATAAATCTGTCTTCCGGCATCCGTCGTTGTCCGCTACAATCCGCGTCGAATTGTAAGACCAATTGTAAGACCGGATTCAATGGCGAGAGCCGAGAAGAAGCTGACAGCCCGAGCGGCGGCGACGAAGAAACCCGGCCGCTATGGCGACGGTGGCGGCCTGTGGCTTGTGGTTTCGACAAGCGGGGCCCGTAAATGGGTTTTCCGATTCACGTGGCTGGGTCGCGTGACGGAAATGGGTCTGGGTGCTGCGGACGCCGTGAGCTTGGGCGACGCGCGCGACGGTGCACTTTTAGCTCGCAAGGCGCTCGCAGCCGGGCAAAATCCAATTGAGGCGCGCCGAGAGGCCAGAAGGTCGCAAACAGCCGTTCCGTCATTTGGTGAAATCGCGGACTCTCTTTTGGAATCAAAGGAGTCCGAATGGCGCAACGCCAAGCATCGGGAACAGTGGCGGATCGCGCTTAAGGAGCAGGCGGCGGCGTTGCGGCCCTATCCAGTCGACGAGATCGACACAGCCGCCGTTCTTGAAGTTCTCAAGCCGCTTTGGAGCACGAAGCCGGAAACGGCCTCGCGATTGCGGGGACGCATCGAGGCCGTTCTCGACGCGGCAAAGGCCAAAGGCTATCGCGCTGGCGAGAACCCGGCCCGCTGGCGCGGTCATCTCTCACATCTTCTATCAAGGCGTCAGAAACTCACGCGCGGCCATTTTGCCGCCATGCCCTATGCCGAGGCGCCAATATTCATCGCGAAGCTGCGAGAGCAGGACAATGTTGGGGCGTGGGCGCTTGAATTCACAGTTCTTACGGCGACTCGCTCTGGCGAGGTGTACGGCGCGCAATGGCCAGAAATCGACATGAAGGCGAAGGTTTGGACAATTCCAGCCGAGCGCACAAAAGCGGGCAGGGAGCACCGAGTGCCGCTTTGTGATCGGGCGATGGCCATCCTTAAGCGCCTTGAGGAAGCAAAGACGTGTGAATTCGTATTCCCCAGTCCCCATGGCCAGAAGAAACTCTCGCATGTGGCCATGGCGAAGGCCATGCGGCGCGCAGGGGCTGAAAATGCGACAGTTCACGGCTTCCGCTCAGCCTTTCGAGATTGGGCTGGCAATGAGACGCACTACCCGCGCGAGATCGCCGAAGCGGCGTTGGCGCATGTCGTCGGCGACAAGGCGGAGCAGGCTTACAGACGTAGCGATGCGCTGGAAAAGCGCCGGCAATTGATGCAGGCGTGGGCCGATTACATTGAACCGAAAGAGTTAGGCGGCGCCGACGTGCTGGCGTTCAAGAGAACAGGCGGCGACGCCGCATAAGAGCTGCGCGGGGATAGGAGGCATCCGACAAGCCGACAAGCCCATCGGTTTCCCCGCGCTCACTGGGCTCCGCGAGGGCACGCGATGGATGCGAACGAGCTAAAAGACCAGCCGCGCTTACCATTACAGCGGGCAGTGGACTGGATTTTGAGTGATCAGGGATCGAAAATTTGGACGAACGTTTTTGTAGAAAAAGACAATGGCGATGGTCAAACATTCCAGAATTATTCCTGGGAATATTCCGCTGCGGCATTGCGTGCGGTAAACGAACTGTTGGGGAAAATCCATGGCGGTCAATTGAAAGCTCGGGGATATCCCGATGGCGATGAGACGCGCGGGCGTGAAGAAATTCCCGTGGATAAATTTCCTGACACGGCAACAGATAGTCCATATGGCGAGACGTCATTGGAATCGCTCCTTCCCAAAGAGGGCTATGGCGAGAAAAAGAAGAGTCATCTCCTCTTCGAAGACTCTGCGCAGATAAGATATTTTCGTACCGTCTATTGGAGTGGGATCGTTGTATCTGGCGATGATGTCTTAGCACTATGGCCGCCCGCTAGCGGATTGGACCGCGCGTTGATCGAAGCCGCGAATCAAAATGGCGGCACAATCTCGCAAAAATCTGCGGAGGAAATTGCGCGGAACATCCGCGCGTCAGCTTCTCGTGACGAAATACGAGGACGGCTCAAACACTTAGGAATTGCTGGGAAACAGGGCAGAAAGAAAGTAGCGCGATAAAACCAATCGTCCAGCGTATTTCCGCGTTTTTGTTTATTTCGACAAGCGCGATTTGCTGTGACTAATAGAGAACCGTCTCACCTGATGGAGATGGTTCTCATGACAGAAAAAATCGAAACGCAACCCGCCGACGCAATCCGAGCGCACCGGGTGAGGTCGTTTTGCGAACGCATCGGCATTTCGGCTTCGACATTCTGGAAATACGAGCGGCTCGGAAAAATCAAAACCATTCGCATCGGCGGGCGCGTGCTCGTCCCGCACGCGGAGGCGCTGCGCATTGCTTCTGAGGGCTTGAGCGCGCCGCAGACCGGCGTCTCCAGCACGGAGGCGGCGTGACGCTATGGCCCACAGAGCAAAGAGCCCGCCGGCGTCGACCGGCGGGGCTCGAGAATGTGACTGCTTGGAGGCTGTCACTTCCCAGATTATCCCGCCGAAGCAAGACCCGCAAGCGCTGCTTCTGAGTCGCGCTGCGCTCGCCCGCCGATGGCCTTCGCTGCGGTTCAATCGCTACACGGGCGCCTGGCGCGACGACGCGACCGGCGCAAAGGGCGACAACATCGAGTCGCTGCGGGCCTTCCTCTCGGAGGGCGGCCGATGAGCAGTATTCCTTGCCCGAAGGCCTTCGCCGAGGCGGCGGCTGAATATCACGGACGACCTGCCAGCGATTTTTCGCGAAGTCTGCTCCGGCTCGAAATCCTCGATGCCCTTGGCGATGTTCCGGCGCAGTCATTGGCGGCCTTCGTCGCGCTCGACATGGGCGACGATGCCGAAGCCCGCGAACGGCTCGCCGACGTTGTTTCCCGCGTCAGGGAAACCGCGCGCCTGTTCAATCAAATGATAGGCGGCGGCGATGGCTGAATATTCCGAAATGACGCATGCCGAGCGCGACACGTTTTGCGCCGATGAAGCGCGTAAGTATCGTGAGCGCCAAGCGGCGCGACCGGAGATCGAAACTGTTGAAATCTTCGAAGCCGAAGAGCCCGCGCATATTCGCGACGAGCAAGAGTCGATCGGAATCGCCAGTCCTGCGCGTAATGGCCGCCCGTGCGCGACGGCGAATTTGGTCCGCGCTTCGGAATTGAAGCCCAAACCGGTTCGATGGCTTTGGCCGGGTTGGCTTGCTCGGGCAAAGCTGCACATCATCGGCGGTCAACCGGGCGCCGGAAAGACGACGCTCGCGATGGCGATGGCCGCGATTGTCTCGCGCGGCGGCCGATGGCCGGACGGCTCGCATTCGCCTCTCGGCAACATCGTCATCTGGAGTGGCGAAGACGACCCTGCCGACACGCTGGTCCCTCGTCTGATCGCTTCCGACGCCGACATGACGCGCGTCTATTTCGTCGATGCGATGACGGAAGGAAACGAGCGCCGGCCGTTCGATCCCGCAAAGGACATTCCGGCTCTACTCTCTGTCATCGAAAAGATCGGCGGCGCGGCTTTTATAATCGTCGACCCGGTGGTCAATGCGGTCGCGGGCGACAGCCATAAAAACACCGAGACGCGCCGAGCCTTGCAGCCGCTCGTTAAACTCGCCGCGTCGGCGAACGCTGCGCTTCTCGGCGTCACCCACTTTTCCAAAGGCACAGCCGGCCGAGAGCCGATCGAGAGAATTACTGGCTCCATCGCCTTCGGCGCCCTCGCGCGCGTGGTCATGATCGCCGCGAAGGAAGGCGAGACCGAAGAAGAGACGCCGCCGCGTCGGTTCCTGGCCCGCGCCAAAAGCAACATCGGCCCCGACGAAGGCGGCTTCGCCTATGAGTTGTGCCAAGAGCCAATGCCGGGCGACGATCGCATCATCGCCAGCATCGCGGTGTTCGGCGAGGCCATAGAAGGCACTGCCCGCGACATGCTCGCGGCGGCCGAGGCAGAATCGTCAGAGGACAACGGTGCGCTCGGTGAGGCCGAGGACTTCCTCAGAGAGCAATTGGCCGACAGGCCGGTCCCAACAAAGGAGCTCCGCGCGGCGGCTGAGGCTCACACAATCGCATGGCGAACAATTGAGAGGGCGAAAAAGTCGCTCGGCATTGAAGCGACGCGTCTCGGTGAAGAAGGCGTCCGTGGTGGTGGGAGATGGATGTGGCGATTTACTCCGCCATTAACACCGCCGTTCCCCTTACCACAAAATCTTGGCGGCCTTGACGGTCTTAATCCTGATAGCGGGGAGGATGAGATATGAGCGTCGCCTCTCTACTCATCAAGGCAGGGTCGGAGGGCGTTCGCGTATCGCTGGAAACTGGCAATAAATTAAAGGCCTATGGACCAGCGGAAGCGCGCGCGAAATGGCTCCCAATTTTCCGCCAGCACAAACCGGCGTTACTCGCTGAACTGACGCGCGGGAGATTAACACCGTCAAGGCCGCCACTCCGCCAAAGTAGGGAAGGCGGCGGAGTTAATGATCCGGCCTGTCCGCCCAATATTCTCTCTTTCGAAGAACGCAGCGCCGCTGTCGAAGCGATCTATTCCCAGATGGAAGCCGAGCGCGAGCGGCGTCGGGATTGGCATGCGCAGCCCGTCGAAGGCTGGCGTGAGGGCCGGCTGACAATCCGCAACATCGTCCGCGACGAGACGGTTGTTATCGATTTTCGTAAGTGGAGGTCGGGACGATGACGACCGATACTCCGCTGGTCCTTGTTCCCTTCGATCGCTGCGAAGCGATCACGCTGCGACAGGCCGCTCTAATTGCCGGCCGGTCGGAATCTACGCTGCGCGCCTGGTGTCAGAACCACTACATCGGCCGTCGCGTCGCAGGCGGACCATGGATGGTCAGCAAGCCGGCGTTGCAGATGTTTCTCGACGACGACGCCCGCGCGCTACGCGCCTATCTTGCTGGCGACCGCGAGAGTGAACTTGTCGTGTCCTATTTCCGGCGAGCGGGGCTGTGCCAGCCGAAACAAATTCCGCAACAGCAACAGAACTCGCAACAAACGCAGTAGCTCTGTAGCGCGCTTCGTCAACTCGGCGCATCGTCGCGCCATGCAGACGGACGCTTATCCCATCTTCGAAAATCATGCGCGGTACGTTGAAGTCATACGCGCTCGCGCGCCTCGCGGCCTTGCGGAAGCCGTGAAGCGCGCCGCCAAAGACAATCGGCTCTCGAGTAGCGAGTTCATCCGACGCGCCCTCGCAGGCGCGATCGAGCGCTTAACTACGGACGGGTTGGCGTCCGTAGAAGACGGAAGGGTTCGAGCGCTAGCCCGCCCGGACCCTTCTTGCTCGGGGTCGATGCCGCCCGCGAGGAAAGACCAATGACCGTAGGCGCAGCTCGAAAAGAAGCGGAAGCATCGCAACGACAATTTGTCGCTGCGGCGACCGCTTCAGCCGCCGATCCAACTCTCGGCAAAAGAGCCGCCAGAATCACAGTCGCAGCGCTGCTCTTTTGCGCGCTCGCGTCTGTCGCTCATGGCGACAATTATACCAATCTCCATTGGAGCATTGATCGGACTGTCACGCCAAACAGGGCCGCGGTTAATTCGGCCGATGGAACGCAGCGATTTGATATTTTCACATTGACGGCTGCCGGTGCTCCAACGCCTCTTTTCGCCAATACGTTTTGCTCGGCAAGCCAATGGATCACGGCTAGCTCTGGCGTCCCGTTATGCGCGCAGCCGGCGTTCTCTGATATCTCAGGAACGGCCGCAGTCGCGCAAGGCGGTACCGGAAGCACTACATTCACCGCCAATCTCCCATTGGTTGGCAATGGCACAGGCGCCCTCGCCCAAGGCACGCGCTCCGGCAATTCGACGCAATATGTCACCACGACTGGAGCGCAGACTGCCAATGATTGCGTAAAGATCGATGCCAATGGGAATCACATTGCGAATGGTAGCGCCTGCGGGCTTTCTGGAACTGTGCCAATCGCCAGCGGCGGCACCGGACAGACCACGCAGCAGGCGGCGATCAACGCGCTCACCGGGACGCAAACCAACAAGTTCTATCTCCGCAGCAATGGCACGAATTCTCTGCTCACCGATTTGCTCGCCGCCGATCTGAAGGGAACGACGACAAACGACAGTGCGACGGCTGGCTATCTCGGCGAATATATTTCTTCGAGTATTGAAGTGGGATCGGCAGTATCTTTTGCGGTGTCCGGCACGGCGTACAACATCACGTCGGTATCTCTCACTGCCGGCAATTGGCATTGCACAGGAATGGTGTCTGACAATCCCGCCGCAGGAACAACAACCACCTATGTTAGCGGCGCGATCAGCACCACTTCGGCTACTATCCCAACAATTCCAAACGCCGGAGGATGGGGCCAATGGGCAGGTTCAGTAGACGGAAACATATCTAAGACCGCTTCATTTGCGAAGAGGGTGCCCCTCGCATCAACCACAACTGTTTATCTCGTCGGGCAGGCTGGATTTTCGGGAAGCACAAATTCAGGCTTTGGTTTCATCGGCTGCGAGCGTCATCGATGAGCGCGCAACAGATCGCCTCGGCGGTCGCCACTTCACCTAGGGCGATATAAATGGCTTTCGACTGGAACGAGCTTGGTCAAGCGCTTGGTGGCGCAGCTGGCGCTATCAATAATTTCCGTCGCCAGAGCGCGCTCGCCGATCTAGGGGCAAAGCTGCAATCCGGCGATTACAAGGGCGCAGCGCGGACTGCGCTCGCGGTTGGAGACGTTGGAACCGGTCTCAGCCTTCTGCAGTTCGGCCTGCAACGTGAGGCAGACGCGCAGGCCACTTCATTGGCCGGCGGCGGCATTGGTTTATCGGGCGGAATATCTTCGCCCGCTCCATCGCAGTCGCCTCTTGCCTCACTGAGCAGCGGAGATTCGCCGCGCGGCATTCGCAACATGAATCCCGGCAACATAGAGGCCGGAGGCTTCGCGCAGTCTCAGCCGGGCTATGTCGGAAGCGACGGCCGCTTCGCCAAATTCGACACTATGGAGCATGGCGTCGGCGCACAGTCGGCGCTTTTGCAGCGTTATGGCAACAAAGGGATCAACACCGTCGCTGGCGTTATTAATCGCTGGGCTCCGCAGGCCGAGAACGTCGCAGCGACGGGCAACTATGCGAATTTCGTCGCGCGCAAGATCGGCGTCGATCCGAACGCGCCGATTGATCTTTCCAATCCTGAGACGCGCCAGCGCCTCGCCTATGCGATGGATGAATTCGAGAATGGGAGGCCGCTGGGCAACACTGGCCAAGCCATTCGAGTTGCGGACGCGAGTGGCAGAATCCCGCAGTCTGCCGGCGACGACGACGAACGCGCGTCGCTCGACCGGCGCAGGACGCAAATAGAGTCGGCGCTTTCTGTCCAAGGCATCAGCCCTGCCAAAGAGCGAGCACTAAAAATCGGACTGGACAGCATCAATCGTCGGCTCGCTGAACTCGCTCCGACCTCCGCCGTTAAAGAATACAATCTGGCGAAGCAGCAAGAGTTCACCGGCTCATTCATGGACTTCAAGAAGGCATCCGCGCCAGGGACGCAGGTCAATTTCCAACAAGAAAAAGAATACGAAAAGACGGTCGGCAAGGGCTATGGCGAAACCATGCTCGAACTGCAGAAGGCCGGTCGCTCTGCGCCGAGTTCGATCACCTCGCTCAATCTTCTCGAACGCGCGACGCAGACGCCAGGGTATTATTCCGGCACGGCTGAGCCGCTCATCAATGCCGCGCGCAAGGCTGCTGTCGCGCTTGGAGCGGCCGACGCCGCGAACGCTGCTCCAAATGAGATTTTCAACAAGGTCTCGAACAAACTTGTTCTTGATCTTGCCGGTGGCTCGCTTGGAACCGGTTTCTCGAACGCCGACCGCGATTATCTCGCCGGGACGGTGCCGAACCTCGCCAACACGCCGGAAGGAAACCGTCAGATCATCGGCATTATGAAGTCGGTGGAGCAGCGCAAGATTGAGATCGCGAAACTGGCGAGGGATTACGCCAAGGCGAACAATGGTCGCATCGACGCCGGCTTTGACGATCAATTGGCGCAATGGGCGGAAGCGAACCCGCTGTTTAAGAGTGCGCCCGCTTCACAAGCGCAACAGCAACAGACACGGCAGCTACGGTCGCCGCCGTCCGATGTTCTTGAGCAGGCGCGCGCCGCGATCAAGACTAAGGGGCGTGACGCCGTTATCCAACGGCTCCGCGAGAATGGGTTCGATGCTGGTGGGCTTTGATTTTCGCTTCGCCCATGCTGCGAGGTTTACGAGTCCGTTCATAAGCGCCGTGGCGAGAACGGCGGCAGCGAATCCCATAATAAGCGCTGCCGATCCTGCTTCCCTCATGAAATAGGCTGCGCCGCAGAACACTGCGATCTGAAACGCCATCCAAAGAAGCTGAGAAATGCCCCGCATGGGAATGTTCGACGATCTACCAGACCTTCCGGCAAGCGGCGCGCCCGCGTCAGTCAAGCGTGGAATGTTTGATGATCTACCAGATTTGCCATCCACCGGCCAGACGTTGACGCGATACGCCGAGGATGCGGCGAGATCGGTAGCATCTGGAGCGGCGCGTGGTGCTGTTGGTTTGGCTGGCGTTCCTGAATTGCTTAAGCGCGGGCCAAGCGTTCTTGTGGAAAAGATCACCGGCGTTCCGGCGGAAAAGCGCCTGAAGTCTTATCTGCCGGAAGCGCTTCAAAACCCGCCATCATCGGAAGAAGTCATTTCGGCCGCCTCTCGCGCTGGCGTTCCCGGCCTCGATTATCAGCCGCAGACCAAACTCGGCGAATACGCCCGCACGGTCGGCGAGTTCCTGCCAGCGTCCGTCGTCGGACCCGGCGGCGCCGCGCCCAATGCGCTGCGCTTTGGCGTTGCTCCTGGCCTCGCCTCGGAAGCCGCTGGACAAGCGACCAAGGGAACATCGCTTGAGCCTTATGCGCGGGCGGGCGCGGCGCTCGTCACCGGCGGCGCATCGGCTCTTGCTGGCCGTCCTGGCGTCGCCGCTCGGGAGGTTGCGAAGGGCCTGGAAGGCGTCTCACCGCAACAGTTAGCCGCCGCTGAGGCGCTGATGCGCGACGCCGAGGCCATCGGACTGCCGCTCACGCGCGCCGAGGCCATACAGCAGGTCACGCAAGGGGCGACGCGCCTCGCCGATCTGCAGCGTATTGTGGAGGGCCAAGGCGGCTTGCGTGGCTTCATGGCGCAGCGGCCAGAGCAGATCGAAGCGGCTGGACGGCAAGCGGTAGAGCAGATCGCTCCGGTTACGGCGCAGCCGAGCGTCGTTGGCCCGCAAATCCAGCAGGCGGCGGAAGGGACGATCAGCGACGTAACGGCGGCGATCAATCGCCATACGCGCCCGCTTTATCAGGCCGCAGAAACTCAGAGCGTCGGACCGGCCGCGGCGCAATTGGCCGCCAACGAGCCGCTATACGCGCAGACATTACAGGAGATCAGATCCAACCCGGCGCTCAACAGGCCGATCGCCAATCTTCCGGATGACAGTCCTGTCGTCATGGACATGGTGCGCCAGCGCCTCAGAGAGCGAGCGGACGCCGCCACGTCGATTGGACAGGCGACGCCATCTAATCTTGAAGCCGCATCCTATGGCGCAGTCGAGCGACAGGCTGGACAAGAATCTACCGCCGCCTCTCCTGAACTTGCCCATGCCCGTGCGCAACAGGCGCAACTCAGGCAGCAATATCTTGAGCCGCTGACCGCCGGGCCGCTCGGCAAGCTTTCAAAGATAAAGGAAGTCTCTCAGGCCGCTGAGGCGCTATTCCCGCGTAATCCGGTCCCAAATAGCGCAGGCGAGATTCTGACGACCGTCCAGGCGCTTTCCAAGCGCAATCCGTGGGCGGCGCGTCAGCTTGTCAGAGCGCATGTCGAGAGCGTCTTTAACAACGCCACTAGAGATTTGCAGGCCGGCCCGAGCGGATTTGGCGGGGCGTCATTCCGCTCTCAGCTCGTCGGCAACAAGCAGCAGGCAGAGAACCTTACCGCCGGCATTCGCGGCCTTCCGGGCGGAGACGCCATCCTCCCAGGCTTCGATCGAATGCTTGAAGTCATGGAAGCGACTGGCCAGCGCCAGCGCATCGGCTCGCAGACCGCCTTCAATCAGGAGCTACAAGCGCAGCTCAAATCCGGCGGCATTACCGGCGAGGTAACGACGCTCGCGGCTGGCGGCGGATTAAAGCTCCCGGCGCGGATCAAGGAAAAATTCGAGGGCTGGCGGCTCGGCAAGAACGTCGATGAGATCGCGCGCCTCCTGACTGATCCACAGGCTGCGGATGCGTTCCGCGCGTTGGCAGATGCTCCGAACGGAAGCCAGCGCATGATCGGCGCAATAGCGCGGCTTTATTCGATCTCGCAGCGCGCTTCGAACCGCGAGAGCGGGGGAAAAACACCGAAATGAGCTTAGGCGCATATATTCGGCGATGACTGAAAAATCAGACGGAAACCAGAAGCCGTGGCAGTTTAAGAAGGGCCAGTCTGGCAATCCCGCCGGCAAGCCGAAAGGCGCTCGCCATAAAACGACGCTGCTCGCCGAAAAGCTGATGCAGGCGGACGCCGAGGCCATCGTCAAGGCCGTGCTCGACTCGGCGAAGGGCGGCGACATGACGGCTGCGCGGATCGTTCTCGACAGGATCGCTCCCGCGCGGCGAGACAATCCTGTTGCGTTTGAACTGCCAAAGATAGAAAGCGCCGCCGATGCGGTCACGGCGCAAACCGCAATCCTTTCCGCGGTCGCCAATGGCGAAATCACGCCCGGCGAAGCGGCCGAGGTCTCCAAATTGATCGATGGCTTCGTCAAAGCGATCGAGCTGACCGAAATCGACGAGCGGCTAAAGCGGCTTGAGGGCAGGGCGGGACTATGAGGATTACGACCGAGAGGCGTCTGGAACGGCTTGAAGCCGCTGATGGGCAAGAAGGCGTTGTTTACGTCGTCCTGGATACGCTTCCTGAAGCGGATGTCGGCGCTGGCCGCTTATTGACCGAGGAAGAGTGGCAGGCAAAGTGTTGCGGGCCGGATTACAGCCAATGAAACGCGCAACGCTTTCACGAATTGAAAGGCTGGAATTGAAGGCTACGGCTACCGAATTGAAGCCGATCCTCAATGTCTCGGTCATTGTGCGGTCGCCCGGTGGAAATGGCGAGACCCGCGCAGCGCCCCTCGCTGAATGGCGAGACGCTTGTTGCCGACTTCAGGAGCAGCGATGAGCAGGGTCAACTTTTCGAGGCTGAAAAGGCTGGAAGCGCGGCAAGCGAAGTTTCGCGACTGGCGGCAGATGAGCGACGACGAACTCAATCGAATCCTTTCGGAAGCATTGGGAATTTCCGTCGCTTCCGTAGAGGAGTTGTCAGACGAAGACCTGGATCGGCTTATTGCCGAATGCAGGGACGCGGAGGACCGCTATGCGCGGGCAATTTGAGCGCCGGCTGGCGCGGATCGAAAGCAGAAGCGGACGTAGCTGGCTCTGCGCATTCTCCGATCAAGAATCGTTGGCGATCAATGAAGTCTTCCACAAATATCTCGGACGCGACCCGACGCGAGAGGACATAAGGACCAGGGCCGGTGTTCATCATCTATTGACCGACGAAGACCGGGGCGTAATCGACGACGCGATCAGAGCGGCAGTTAGGCGAGGAAGCGCTTTGACGTCGAGATGAACTGTCGGCGCCGGAGCAAGGCCAAGGCAAAGCGTCTGCTTCCCGTGAGATCGGCGGAATGAAGCATTAGCGCCAAAGCGCTGGCGTATCGGATGCTCGCCGAGTGGCTGATCGACCGCATCGCAGAACTATTTTCCTTGGAAATGGCGCTTAGTCCGATCAGGTTGCTGCGTGATCCGCGGAACGGGTGTGCGGCGGATTGTCTCGTATTGATGGCTGTCAATTACAAATGCCGATGAAGCTGCCAAAGTGTTCTCGCGGCCGACAACTGCATCAAAAAACGAGACAATATAGGAGGATACGCCATGTCGCTGATCACTTGGACGAAGGAGCAATTCGGCACAAACGTCAGTTTGCATGACCAGGAGCACCAAGAGATTTTTCGCCTCGTTAACGTGCTGGGCGACGCCGTCGGCGCAGGGGATCGCGCGTTGATCGGCAAGCAATTGGATGCGCTCATCTCCTACGTAGCGCAGCATTTCGCGTCTGAGGAGGCGAATTTCACGAAGTATGGCTATCCGGCCACCGCCGCGCATAAGGCGCAACATGACGAGCTTGTCGCGACCTGTCTTGACCTTCAAAAGAAATTTCACGCGGGCGAAGCAGAAGTAACGGGCGAGACGGCGGCGTTTGTCGTCGACTGGTTGACCAATCACATTCCTAAAATCGACAAATCCTATGGGCCGTTCCTAAATGAGAAAGGTGTGGCCTGAACCGATATTTTTTCCCGCGTTCGGGAATTCTGGCGTCCGCACTTGTAGCGGACGCTTCCCTCCTGACTGCGCGTTGGCAATGCCGCGCGATCCGATGCGCTCAATTCAGCCCGCATGAGGTTTTCATCGATCATCGCCACTGGCGTTTCAATGCCTGCCGCTGTTACATCAAATTTACCATAAATTTTACAAATCACCTGTCGCAAGCCTTCCGCGCAATGTTCGCCCACACATTCCGGCCGCAACCCGAGCTGAGCGTACTTGCGACCGACCACCGCGGCAGGAAATCACAAAATGCATAGGCTCCGATCGCTCCCAAGGCACCTAAGCCGTTGCTAAAATGAAAGCATGCTGCTCACGAGAGCTTGCCAAGTAACCGGACCAACGATTCCGTCGACCTTTACGGAAGGGATGTCGAGCGAAAGCGCTTGCTGAAAACCGCGAACCGCCGCGTCTGTCACCGGTCCGAAAACTCCATCGACTTGGGGTCCCTTACTGGGATCGCCAGACAGGTTTCGAAATTGAAACTCCCCCTGTACCCCGCTAACGGCGTCGCTTTGACTGCCCTTTTTCACCTGCACGACAAGAGCCGTCCAAGTTTTGGGTCCGACAATCCCATCCGCCGTTCGCCCCTGGCTTGACTGAAATGCTTTGACGGCAGCTTCTGTCTGGGGACCGAACACGCCGTCAACGACGACGTTCTGTCCACGTGTCCGCAACAAATATTGCAGCGTCTTGATGGGGTGTTGGCTGGAACCGGTTTTGACCACTGGCCAAGGGCTGATGCTGCCGGACATTAATGCCTCCCCTTGATATCAATAAACAAGAAAACTGTGAGCCTTCGAGCAAAAGCGGACGTTAAATGACGAGCCCGGAGAGGCTCTCCAGCGTCGCGCCAGCGGCGCCCGCGGGAGCCATCCAGGTCCGTTCGTCCATGACGCCGGTGACGGGGAGAGCAGAGTTGTTCTGGTACTGACGAACGACGTTCTCGGTAGTGGGACCGAAGATGCCGTCGATCGCGCCAGTGTAACCAAAGCCCGTCTTGAGCACGCCCTGCAGTTTGGCCACGAGCGGCCCTAAGGATCCGGCTTGAAGCGTCGGTGACGCCTCACGGTATGGGTGCACGTGGCTCCATGTGACTGGTCCGACGACGCCGTCCGCCGCCAGCCCGTTTGATTGCTGAAAGTCCTTCACCGCCTCTTCCGTCCGCGGTCCGAAGACTCCATCTACGTCGTCCGGTCCCAAAGTCTTGTTGCGGGCGAAGACGCGTTGAAGTCGCTTCACGTCATCTCCGGTGTCGCCTAGCTTGATCGTCGACGGCATGTTGTTTCTCCTCGTTTTGAGCAGATCTCGCTTAGAAGTCCTGCTCGATGAGCTTCCTCCAAGTTCGAGGGCCGACGATGGCGTCTGTGGCGAGATGGGCCGCCGTTTGGAAGGCTAGCAGCGCTTGCTTGGTATTCGCACCGGCTGTCGCGTCCAGAATCAGGGGCGAGATCGGACTGCCATCCTCGCCGACATCGCCGGCGGTAAGAAAGAGATTTAGTAACGCCTGCAGCGTCTTAATGTCGTCGCCAGCGATTGGCTGCAGTTCGGCCTTTCGGAGGTCGATTGTTTTCATATTTACTGCGACCTGCGTCATGATTTCGGAGTCCTCTCATTTGCTGACCATTCCGTTAGCCGCTGACACAGCTTAGCCGGTTTTATGCGCGGCTGTGTTCATGCAAATTGGTGAGGTTTGTTGGAAATCGCTCGAAGAGGTCCAATCAACGAGTTGACGAGGGCACGGGGTTTGACAGCGTCGCGTTCCTATGCAGGCTGGTCGATCAGCAATGCGCCGGGTGGCGATAGCCCGCCGCGGCGTCCCTGCGCCGCTATTCTTATTACTGGAAACGATCGAGAAGACAGGTGTCAATCCATCGTCGTCGCAGTCTGCATTGCGGCGCTTCATGCGCGGCGAACGATGCAAATGTAATTCTTCGGATAGCCCGCCGCAGTGAACCTGTTGTGCTCGTCTAGTAGGTAGAACACGCGAGCGAGACCATTGAAAGCAAGCTTGCACGCAGCCATCAGCGGAATTGCGACTAATCCCAGCGCCCCTTGCGCAACCGTCCCATGCTTGAGGGGAAGATATTTTGAAGCTGTCTGCAGTTGATAGGCGACCGTGCCGCAGTATCCTTCCATCCAATCCAGACGCTCGATCTCGAACCCCGTTTCCAGCATGAGTTTCCGCCACGCAAATTGCGTGTAGCGGTAGAAGTCGTACGGCTGCTCGTGTTCTTCATAGAATAAGGGCGCAGTGCAAATCATTCGGCCATTGGGTTTCAACACGCGGTGGAATTCCCTCAGAACTTTTGACGGGTCAGAAAGGTGCTCCATGACTTGATTGAAAACGATGGCGTCAAATCGCCCGTCAGCGACGGGTATTTCGGCTAAATCGCAAACATATGTAGATTTCGCATATTTCTTGTCTACCTTTTCAAAGTCTGCGGTTTCATAAATGCAGTGAGCAAAAAGGTCCCGAAAAGGCTGGTGTCCCGCCCCGGCATCGAGAACGGTGGAGCCGGGTTGTATAGTCGTGGCAAACAGTTCGTTTTCGCGGCGCAGCCAAGTACGAGATGAATTACGCATGTCCCCACCCTGTAGACAGCAGATCCCTTCATGTGGACGTTCCACCCGTGAATGGGTACGGCTCGATTTTGACCGAAATCCGCCACCGCTAGTCCGGACACAATCACCAATTTCGAGAAGACCGTACCGGCACATCCTTCTTGAAGGCTGTGTCATTGGTGATCATCTTTCCACATTCCGCGTGAGTTAGCTCGCCGTGGGAGCGCCATTCAAAGGGCCAAGCGACGTAGGCAGTTAGGGTCGAAAGTGCCGCCTCCTGCGTCGGACACGCTGCCCGCGTTGCGTTGCAATAGGAATTCCAGATTCAATCCCCGCCGGGCAATGGCGCCCTGGGCGGCTTACAGTGGTCCTGACGCACCTTTGTACACTGGAATTTGGCGCCTTCGTCGATGGCGTGCCAGCTCACTGCTTTGCCAAGGATATCGACTTCATTTTTTGCCCGATCCCTGCTGACGCATCCGGTCCCGCCTATGATCCCGATCCGGACGATCGCAGGAACCTCAGCAGCCGATTTGTTGAAACTGCAGCAGACGAACGAGCGAGAGTGGTCAAGCACCGTGTTCTGGAAGCCCGGAAAGATCCCTTCCAGCGTCACGCGCGTCACGATGGAATTGCCGCTCGTGTTGGTGCAGGACGCTGGCAATCCTACGCTGCTTCTTGCGGGCCACATGTCGCGCGCGCATTCGATGATTGCGTCAGCCGCGCGCTGACGGCAGCCATCGGCGTCGCGTTTGCATGTCCCACGCCCTTCGAATGTGGCGATAAGTCCAATTCCGCGGGAAATCCGTTGCGGGTCAGTGTTCAGCGTGCCACCGCCAGCCGTGTTCCCCTCAAGGCGCTCGAAGACCCACAACTGGCCTTCGCAGGTGCGGGACTTTGCCCCTGCCTCCGTGGCCCACAGGCACGCAAGAGTGGTGGCGAGCGCACCAATCGTCATCTGCCGAAAACCGATCGTCATCGCCGTTCTCCCAACGAATGAATGAATACTTAGAAGGGTGCGAAGCGCTTTAAACTGGCAGGCTAATCTTTGAAAACAATCAAAGGCAATCAAAGATGCCGCGTGGCGGGAAACGAGATGGGGCAGGACGCCATAGGGCTGCTTCTTGGGTCGCGCCTGCCGATCGTCAATTCAAACTGCATAGGAAAACAACATGGGCGATCTGGTCGTCGTTCACGCTCCCACGAACGCCCAATGTATTCCGGATGGCTGAGTATATCTTTGTATCCAGAGCAAATTTTTCCTTGTTGGCGCATGGCCTCGCGGCGCCCCCATACTTGTAATAATAATCGCTCAGCGCTTTGACGATCTCCGCATCTCCAAACGCAGCGATTTTTAGTCGGGCCGAAACATAAAGATCGTCGGATTTGTTTCTTAGCTCTTGCGCTCCAGGGTCACTGTCTCCCTTCTCACTTGTCTGCTTAGTCGCGCGCCAAGATAGCGCGTTTGCTTGAACCAACGCCTCGTAGCCAGATTCGGCTTGCGTTATGTGCAACTGTTTCTCGATTTTCGATCTCTCGCTGAGCCAACTGAAGGTTCCGGCGACGAAACTACCCGCCATTGCGGCGACTGCACCGCTCGCTAGTAAGATGCTCCCCCACTCCTTCATTTTATCCTCCTAGCAATTGGCGCAATAAATTAAGTTTACCTATAGGCCGTTCGTTGCCGCTCGCTCTCTATTTAGATCGTGTGTTCTTCTTCCGCAGCCGGACGCCGGGTCCTTCCCCGTTCTCTTCAACGAAGATCACGCCAGCCTTTTCGAAGGCGGTGACGATCTTAGCTGCTGTGTCGGCCCGACCGCCTAATTCGCCGGCTTGAGCCTCAAGGCGGCGGATCGTCACGATGGATAATCCGCTGGCGTCCGCGAGATCGGTTTGTTTCCAGCCTATGAGTTCTCGCGCCGCCTTCACTTGGCGAATTGATATTTGGAATATCTTTTCTGTTGACATCGGCCAATTCCTGAGTGATATTCCAAATATCACAAGCCGCTCACCAGAGCAAACGACGCCGAACCCTCTGAACCCATGGAAGCCGGTTGAAGAGCGTTGCGAGGAATTGAAAACGAGAGCGCTGTCATGACCAAGGCACAGTCTCATACACCATCGCGGCGAGCCATGCTCGCCGGCCTCGCCACAGCGCCCGTCGCGGCGCTCCCAAGCGTCGCCGCGGATGTCTCCGCCGCACCCGACGCCGAGGAACAGCTCATGACGGCAGAAGATTACGCTGCGTTCGAATTTGAGCCCTTGCCGGCCGATCTTTTGGCGCTGTGCGAGCCGCCGAACAACGATAAATGGACCGAGATTTCGCTCCATCACCTGATCTTCATTCGCCTCGCTTGGGTAATGCTGCGCCAAACGAAGGATGAAACGATCAATGGCCTTCGCAACTTGGAAGATGAGGCCGGCAACGTCCTATTCGACGGCTTCACGGCCGCAATCAAATTTCACAAGCAAGCCGTCGATATCTTGGAGGCTGCTGAAGCGCGCATCCTCGTCGCCGGATCGTTCCTCGAAGTGAACGAATGGGAGGCGCTGGCATGAGCAAGAGGCGCAAGAAACCGCAACCCGCCGAGCCGCCCGTTCAAGACCGCCTTTCGGACAATTGTCACTGCGATCAGCTCAGCGACATGAGATACCGTCTTTGGGGTTTCCATCTGGCAATTACTGGCGCGGCCGAAGAGCTTGGCGACGACGACGGAGCCGGGCTCTTGCAGCTGTCGCGAGACATCTGCGAGCAGATGGACGCCATTCATGCCGCTTTTGCGGCGGAGCATGACTTGCGTCTCGCGAAGAAGCTCTCATGACCGTCGACAATGACACCGCCGACGTGACGCCGCTCCTCGTCGCATTCCGCCCTGGCATGTGCAAGTGCATCGCCGCCGCGGTAGATGCACTGCTCGGGCTGCTCGATCAACGTAGACCGTTTGAGGACGACGCGCCGCGGGATGAGGGGAGTTGCGGGTTAGGATTCCGTCACTTTGATCACCACGCGAGTCAAAGCTATCGACCTGAGTTCAACCCGTCGGGCGTGAGAGTTTGGACTTTGCCGCAGCGCTCTCCTCAGTCGGCGAGCCGCCGCAAGTAGCGATCCGCCTCCTCCGGCACGGCAAACCACGGAAACAGATCGAGCGGGTCGTCGAAGCCGTTGGCGATGCGTCTCGCCAGCTTCGGATGCGTCTGCGCCGCCTCCATGATCTTCAGGACATGCGGCGGCGGTGGCTGCAGCAACGCATTTGTCCAGCCGACCACGAATTGTGCATAGTTCCAGTAGCGATCGAAGCTCGCCTGCATGAACGCCTCATCGAACGGCCGGTCGCCATGGGCGATGATGGCGTCTAGGTAGATCTTCGCGGCCTTGGAAGCATTATTCGAGCCTTGCCCGGTGATCGGATCGTTGAGGCATACGGCGTCTGCCAATCCCAGGACGACCCTGCCGGACGGCAGCCGCCCGATCGGTTTGCGCACAGTTGGGGCGAAGGCGCCGGCGAGGATGCCGTTGGCGTCCGTAAGCTCGATCTTGCGGCAGCGCTCCGCCTCCCAAGGCAGGAACGTTTCGAGTATCCGTTTCGATCGCGCCAGATGCTGCGAGGGGCTGGTCACGTCTTTCCAACAATCCATCGGTCCGCCGGGAATGCCTTCGAACACCATGATGTCGCAAAAGCCGCTGTTGGTCAGCGCCGGGAACACGAAATACTCGCCGACGGTCGGGATGAGGTTGAAATTGACCGCCGAATGGTCCGGCCGCCGCGCCATGCCATGCACATAGGTCAAAGCAAGCGCGCGTTGCGGTTTGTCGAATGGCGACTTCTCTGCATCGCGCTCGAACAGCTTCGAGATATCGCCCTTGCCCGCGGCGATGATCGTCAGATCCGAGCTCATGGCATAACAATCCAAGTCGGCGAGCGTCGCATCCCTGATTTCCAGCTTGCCGCCGCGGCGCTCGAACTCCTGCATCCATACCGAATATTTCGTGCGCTGGTCGACGCTCTGTGCAGGGCGATCGAGCATGCCGTTCCACTCGACTGCTTTGTTCCCAGAGCCGTCCGGCACGACGAAATTAATCGAATCAATAGTCGGGCACTCCTGAGCCCAGAAATCGAGTCCTACCTCTCGTTCGTTTTGCAGTGCTCGGCCGAACATGCACTGGCTCGACATCACTCTGCCGGAACGGATGTCCTCCGCGGTGCGGTTCTGCACCACCTTGACCACATAGCCTTTTTGTAGGAGGCCGCACGCGAGCTGCAGGCCTGCCTGCCCCCCGCCGAGTATCGTGATCGCGCAATTGCTCATCGTTATTCCTTTTCAAATCGATCGCGGCATTCGAGCCGCCGCGGCGGTCATTCCATCAGAAGCGATATCGCGGGATCGACCCGTTCGGGGCCGACAGCCGAGTAACCGCCATCGACCCTGATCTCGGCGCCCGTGATGAAACTAGCCGAGTCCGACAGTAGGAAGGCGACGACTTCGGCGATCTCCGAGGGGTCGCCCGTGCGGCGCAGAAGATGGTAAGGAGCCGCGACCCGATCGGCCTTGTCCCGGTCGTCATTGGTCAGCTGCTTGATAATATTGCTCCAGGTCCACCCTGGTGACACCGAATTGACCCTGATGCCGTCCGAGGCGAGATCGAGCGCTTGGTTGCGAGTCAGCTGGAGGATCGCCGCCTTCGAAACCGGATAGACCCAGCGCCCGGCCTGGGCGACATGCGCGGAGATCGAGCCGAAATTGACGATGGCGCCCTTGTTCTTCTTCAGATGCGGCCGTGCAGCCTGCATCAGCATGACAGAACCGACGATATTGACATCGAAGGCCCTCAGCCAATCAGCACGCGCGGTATCGGCACCGTAGTCGAGGTAGGTGCAGGCGATGTTGACCAGGAAGTCCAGCCGGCCGTGAAGCTCGACGGTGTTTGCGACCACTGCGGCGATGTCGTCATCGTTGGTTACGTCAGCCCTGATGAACCTCGCCCTCGCGCCGATCCTCTGCGCGACCCGCTTGCCTTCGTTCTCGTTGACATCGGCTATCGTGGTATTTACGCCGTAACTGGCTAAAGCCGAGGCGCAGCTCTCCCCGATCAGTGTGGCGCCGCCCGAGATGATGGCTGTCTTTCCTTCCAGTCCTTTCATTGAAACCTCCCGCTCTCCCAAAACTATGTCGCGAGGAACGAAGGTCACGGCTGCGCCTCGCTCTGCGCCTCTCTGGCTCAGCGAGTAGGAAGGCGTTCGGCCGCACGGAGTTAGCGGAGGCGCTCGAGAGGCGATTGACGAGTCCTCGTCGGGTCGGCTCGTCTTCAAAGTAGACATAGGCGAGCACGATCCCGTGCGCATCTTCCACGATGTAGGATTCGCCGCTCTTGCGGATGCGCAGCGAAGGCTGGGGCGCGCTTGTTTACCATCGCTCCTTTAGTCTTTATAATAATAATCGCGGCGGGAGCTGAGGCCTTACTAAGGGAGGCGACTATGAGCGCCGTGATGGTTTCTCCTTCCATCGCTACCATCCCGCCAAACTCCTCAATCATTGGAGTCGTTCTTCAATACGTCTGCGGTTACGGCGAAGAGAGCGATGTTGCGCGCAATAAACACGGCTCGATAGAGTCACGACTGATTACGGCGCATGAAATGCTGGCGTCACGCCTTAGAGTCCGTTTGAGAATGTCGTTCAATGAGCGATCCTTCGCAAGATGAGGCCGCCCATTGCGACGTGGATCATGGCTTTTGAGACGTCGATGCGCTTTTCATAGTCTCGCACGAGGCGCCGCCA
>Ga0233425_10003294_pt1 | contig 29623 bp, 30 predicted proteins | sample Watercolumn_Towu_2_FD_181712 | JGI IMG/M metagenome (GOLD analysis project Ga0233425, IMG submission 181712) | Freshwater microbial communities from Lake Towuti, South Sulawesi, Indonesia - Watercolumn_Towuti2014_140_MG | ecosystem: Environmental > Aquatic > Freshwater > Lake | place...
CTGACCAGCGTGCGCGCCGTGGAGGACGCCCTGGCCATCAAGATCCCGGAGAACGCCAACAGCATCCGCAACATCATGCAGTTGACCCTCCAGGCCCACGACCACCTGGTGCACTTCTATCACCTGCACGCCCTGGACTGGGTGGACGTGGTTTCCGCCCTCAAGGCGGACCCCAAGGCCACCTCCGAACTGGCCCAGAGCATCTCCAACTGGCCCCTGTCCTCGCCGGGCTATTTCCGCGACGTGCAGAACCGCCTGAAGAAGTTCGTCGAGAGCGGCCAGCTGGGCCCCTTCATGAACGGCTACTGGGGCAACCCGGCCTACAAGCTGCCGCCCGAGGCCAACCTGATGGCGGTGGCCCACTACCTGGAAGCCCTGGATTTCCAGAAGGACATCGTCAAGATCCACACCATTTACGGCGGCAAGAACCCCCACCCCAACTGGCTGGTGGGCGGCGTGCCCTGCGCCATCAACATCCATGACACCGGGGCGGTGGGGGCGATCAACATGGAACGCCTGAACCTGGTGTCCTACATCATCGACCGCACCATTGAGTTCATCGACCAGGTCTACATCCCGGACCTGTTGGCCATCGCCAGCTTCTACAAGGGCTGGACCCACGGCGGCGGCCTGTCTTCCCGCTCGGTGCTGTCCTATGGCGACATCCCGGACAAGGCCAACGACTACGGCGCCGCCAACCTCATGCTGCCCCGGGGCGCCATCATCAACGGCGACCTCTCCAAGGTGCACGAGGTGGACCTGCGCGATCCCAACCAGATCCAGGAATTCGTCGACCATTCCTGGTTCAAATATGGCGAGCCTGGGAAGGGCCTGCACCCCTGGGACGGCGTCACCGAGCCCCACTACGAGCTGGGCAAGAACGCCAAGGGTACGGCGACGAACATCCAGCAGATCGACGAGGGCGGCAAGTATTCCTGGATCAAGGCGCCGCGCTGGAAGGGCCACGCCATGGAGGTGGGCCCCCTGGCCCGCTACATCATCGGCTACGTGCAGAAGAAGCCCGAGTTCAAGGAGCCGGTGGACATGGTCCTGAAGAAGCTGGACCTGCCGCTGACCGCCCTGTTCTCCACCCTGGGCCGCACCGCCGCCCGGGGACTGGAGGCCTCCTGGGCCGCCCACAAGATGCGCTACTTCCAGGACAAGCTCATGGCCAACCTGAAGGCCGGCGACCTGTCCACGGCCAACATCGACAAGTGGGAGCCCGCCACATGGCCCAAGGAGGCCAAGGGAGTGGGCTTCACCGAGGCCCCGCGCGGCGCCCTGGGACACTGGATCAGGATCAAGGACACGCGCATCGACAACTACCAGTGCGTGGTGCCCACCACCTGGAACGGCAGCCCCCGGGATTCCAAGGGCCAGATCGGCGCCTTCGAGGCCAGCCTGATGAACACCCCGGTGGCCAAGGCCGACCAGCCCCTGGAAATCCTGCGCACCCTGCACAGCTTCGATCCCTGCCTGGCCTGCTCCACCCACGTGATGGCGCCGGACGGGGCGGAGCTGACCAAGGTCAGGGTTCGGTAATCGTGCTTGCCATGCGGTGTGACTTGAGGCAGTCGCGACGAATCCCCCCTGTCCCCACTTTTGCAAAGGGGGGAACCCTGGGGCATAGGGATTCGCGGATTTGCTCCCCCCTTTGGAAAAGGGGGGCTGGGGGGGATTCAATCCACGCCGGCCAACCCTCCGCCGTCTAACCAGGAGAAATAAATGCTCTCAGCACAAGACATGCAGGAAGCGGCGGCCCACGGCCGACACGTCCGCGCGGTATATGTCTACGAAGCGCCGGTCCGGATGTGGCACTGGGTCAACGCCCTGGCCATCACGGTGCTGGCCGTCACCGGCTGGTTCATCGCCAGCCCGCTGCCCAGTGTGCCGGGCGAGCCCAGCGAACACTTCCTGATGGGCTATATCCGCTTCGCCCATTTCTCGGCGGGCTACGTGCTGCTGGTTGCCTTCCTGGGCCGGGTCTACTGGGCCTTCGTGGGCAACCACCACGCGCGGCAGATGTTCGTGCTGCCCCTGTTCGACGGCAAATGGTGGCGGGAAGTCCTCTTCGAGCTGCGCTGGTACCTGTTCCTGGAGCCGGACCCGAAGAAGTACGTGGGCCACAACCCCCTGGCGCAGCTGGCCATGTTCACCCTGTTCCTGACCACCGCCGTGTTCATGATGGTCACCGGCTTCGCCCTCTACGGCGAGGGCGCCCAGGAAGGCAGCTGGGCCCACAGCCTGTTCACCTCCTGGGTCATCCCCCTGTTCGGCCAGAGCCAGGACGTGCACACCTGGCACCATTTGGGCCTCTGGGTCATCGTCTTCTTCGTGCTGATCCACGTCTACGCCGCCATCCGCGAGGACATCATGTCCCGCCAGAGCCTGGTGTCCACCATGCTGTCCGGCTGGCGCCTGTTCAAGGACGACAAGCCATGAGCCCCGTGGCCGTGAATCCCCTCGACTACCGCTGCGACACCCTGGTCCTGGGCATCGGCAACCTGCTCTGGGCCGACGAGGGCTTCGGCATCCGCGCCCTGGAGCGGCTCCACGCCGAATGGCGCTTCCGTCCCGGCGTGCGCCTGCTGGACGGCGGTACCCAGGGGCTCTATCTGCTGCCTTACGTGGAAGGCTGCCGAAAGCTGTTGATATTCGACGCCGTCGACTACGGCCTGGTCGCGGGCACCCTCAAGGTGGTCAAGGACGACGAGGTGCCGGCCTTCATGGGGGCCAAGAAAATGAGCCTGCACCAGACCGGCTTCCAGGAGGTGCTGGCGGTGGCCCGCCTGCGCGGCTGGGCACCGGAGGCCATCACCCTCATCGGCTGCCAGCCGGAGGTGCTGGAGGACTACGGCGGCAGCCTGTCCGAGGCGGTCCGGGCCCGCATTCCCGAAGCCCTGAGCCTGGCCCTGGACACCCTCTATGGCTGGATGGCCCGGCCCGAGCGGCGCACGGAACCTCCGGGCGAGGACGAGCGCATCACCCTGGACACCCTGGACATGGGCGTCTACGAAGGCCAGCGGCCCAGCGCGGAGATCGCTTGCCGCATGGGGGATGGGCGGTTCCTGGGAGTGGCGGGATGAGCATTACCGGAATCCCCCCCAGCCCCCCTTTTTCAAAGGGGGGAGAACCCCTTCGGATTGGCGAAGGGTTCCTCCCTTTCCTAAAGGGAGGACAGGAGGGATTTAGCGACCTACGCCGGGCTGCCACCATCGAAATCCCCCCCAGCCCCCCTTTTGCAAAGGGGGGAGAACACCCAGCCTATCTCGAAGGGTTCCTCCCTTTGGAAAAGGGAGGACAGGAGGGATTCAACCTGTCCCGGAGCACCCCATGTGCCTAGGCCTCCCCATGCAGGTCATCGAATGTCACGGCCTCGTCGCCCGCTGTGCGGGCCGGGGCGGCGAGCGGACCATCGACCTGGCCCTGGTGGGTGAACAGGCGCCGGGCACCTGGCTGCTGTGCTTCATCGATGCGGCTCGGGAAGTCATCGACGTCGCCACCGCCGACCGCGTCAACGCCGCCCTGGATGGCCTGGAGGCCGCCATGGCGGGGGAGACCGACCTCAGCGCCCACTTCGCCGACCTCGTCGGCCGCACCCCCCAACTGCCCCCTCACCTGCGAGGACTCGCCCCATGAGCGCCATCCATCCCCTCATCGCCCGCCTGGTGGACGAATTCGGCTACCCCCGCCTCACCGCCGCCGACCTGGAAGCCTTCAGCAACGCCCCCGGCGACGCCGTGCTGTTCTGTGCCGGAGACCCGGTCCAGTACCCGGAATGCCTGGACGTGGCCGTGGTGCTCCCGGAAATCCTGCGCGCCTTCCCCGGCCGCTACCGCGCCGGCATCCCCGCTGGCGAGATGGAGCCCGCCATGCAGGCCCGCTACGGATTCAACCGCTGGCCCACCCTGGTGTTCCTGCGGGGCGGCGCCTACGTGGGCATGATCTCCGGCATCCAGGACTGGACCGTGTACCTGGCGCGTATCCAGGAACTGCTGGCCGCCCCCGCAAGCCGGCCCCCCTCCATCGGCATCCCGGTCTCCACACCGTCCGCCGCCGCCACCTGCCATTGAGGAGCTCGCCATGCACGCCTTCCCGATTCCCGTCGTCGCCCTCGGTCCAGGCTCCCAGCAGGAAGACGAGACCCTGGACTACCTGCCCATGCCCCATGACATGCGCACCTTCCGGACCCCCATCCTGCCGGAGCCGGAGGAAGTGCGGGAGCAAGGCGAGGCCCGCGCCTGGCTGGGCCGGCTCCTCGACCTGGCGCGCAAGTGGCGGCCCGGCATGGGGGCCTTGAGCCTGGACATGAGCGGCCTGGCCGAGGCGGACCGCAAGCTCATCGACCAGGTGCTGGGGGAGGGGGAGGTGAGCGCCCAGGTGGCCGGCGAATCCGGCACCCTGGCCATCCAGGAAAGCGTCTTCGCCGGTGTCTGGCGCCTGCGGGGCCGGGATCTGGAGGGCAACCCCTTCGCCGACCGGGTGGAAGTGGGCGACGTGCCCGCCGCCGTGGGCTTGGCGGCCCGGGCCGGCCAGGCCGCCCCCAAGCCCCGGCCGACCACGCCGGGCATCATCAACGCCCCGGCCCTGCTGGCGGAGGTGGCCGAGCGGGTGACCGGCCACGCTGCCGAGCCCCACATCATCAATCTCTCCCTGCTGCCCTTCGGGCCGGAGGACGCCGCCTGGCTGGACCAGTGCCTGGGCCGGGGACGTGTCACCCTGCTGTCCCGGGGCTACGGCAACTGCCGCATCACCGCCACCGGCGTGGCCCGGGTGTGGTGGGTGCAGTACTTCAACTCCCAGGATGCCCTCATCCTCAACACCCTGGAAATCGTCGACGTGCCCGAGGTGGCCCGGGCCGCCCCCGAGGACCTGGAGGACAGCGCCGAGCGCCTGGCCGAAGTGCTGGAGTGGGTCGGCTGAACCCGTTTCTCCCTGCTCACAAAGGGGGAGACAAAACCGGGCGCCGGGGGTCATCATGTTGCAGTGCAAGCAAAGCCATCTCCCGCCTCGCCCATGACCACCTTCGAAGGCTCCTTCCTCGGCGACGCCAGCCGCCTGCCGCCCGGCGCCAAGCTCGAATGCAAGATCTGCTGGCATGTCTACGACCCGGCGGTCGGCGACCCGGTGTGGCAGATTCCTCCCGGCACCCCCTTCGCCGATCTGCCTCCCCATTGGCGCTGCCCAAACTGCGATGGCGCCCGGGAACAGTTCATGGTGCTGGATGACTGAGACCGTTGCGTCCGGGAGCCCGGCAAGCCGGCTAGAAGCGGTGTTCCGCCGCATCGCCGCCACCCGCATGGCCGGCGTCGGTCTCCTCAACCCGGCCCTGGATGTAGAGGCGGTGGGGTTCCGGCCCTGGCATGGAGACTGGGTGGGCATCCTCATCACACCCTGGTTCATGAACCTGATCTGCCTGCCCGGTCCGGAGGCGGTCTGGGAGGAACGATCCAGCGGCAGCAAGCAGGACGTGGAACTCCCCTCCGGCAGCTATGAATTTCTCGCCGCCGACGAGGAAGAACTGGGGCCTTACCTGACCAGCTCTCTGTTCTCGCCCATGTTCGAGTTCCCGGACATGGACCAGGCCCGGGAGGTGGCGGCGGCATCCATCGAGGAAATCTTCACCCCGGCCCCGCCCGTTCCCGCACCGCCTCCGGTGGGCCTGTCCGCGAAGCTGGACCAGCCGGTCAGCCGGCGCGGCTTCTTGGGTGCCCTGCTGCGCCCGGGGGACAAGGCTTGAACTCCAGCCTGGAAGGCCGCATCGACATCCGCCTGACCCGCGCGGGAACGGCCGTGGCCGGTGTGGAAATCTGTTCCTCCCGCCCCCAGGTCGCCCAGAAGCTCATGGCTGGGCGCTCCCCGGAGGAGGCCGCCGACCTGGCCGGCCTCATCTTCAGCCTCTGCGGCAAGGCCCAGAGGGTGGCGGCCCAGGCGGCCTGCGAAGCCGCCCGGGGCATGGAGCCCGCCCAGGATGTCCGCCAGCGACGGGAGCGGGAGGTGCGGGTGGAACTGGCCCAGGAACACGCCTGGCGCCTGCTGCTCAACTGGCCGGAACAGGCGGGCCGGACGCCGGACATGCCCAGCCTGCTCAAGCTGCGCCAGGCCGCCGCCGACACCGACGGTTTCGCCGATACCCTCGAAGCCCTGCTGGAGACGGTGGTGTTGGGCGAATCCACGGAACAATGGCTTGGCCGGGAGCTGGCAGGCTTCGACCTTTGGCGCCAGGCCGGCGCCACCCTGGTGGCGAAGTTGTTCGCCGACCTGGGTGACGGGCCGGACCCGGGCGCGTCCCACTGTCCTTTGCTGCCGGCCCTGGCCAACCTGGATGACGCCGCCGCCCGGGAGCTGGCCCGGCGCGCCCTGGCGGAACCCGCCTTCTGCGCCGCCCCCACCTGGCAGGACGCGCCCGCCGAAACCGGCGCTCTGGCCCGGGCCGGGAACCGTTCGCTTCTGGACGCCTGGATCGCCCGGCGCGGACGCGGCGCCGGTGCCCGCCTGCTGGCCCGCCTGCTGGAACTGGCCGAACTGCCGCAACGCCTGCGCGCCGAGCCCGACCGCGGCAGACGCGCCCGGGTGGTCCGGTCTTGGGCCTTGGAGGAAAATGCCGGCATGGCTGGCGTGGAAACCTCCCGGGGGCTCCTGATCCATGTGGTTCGGCTGAAGGAGGGCAAGGTCGCGGACTACCGCATCATCGCCCCCACTGAATGGAATTTTCATCCCGCCGGGCCCCTGGCCCAGGCCCTGGCCGGCCTGGGGACGGGGGTGGGGGCGGGCCTGGAAGCGGCGGCCCGCCTGGTGTCCCAGTCCCTGGACCCCTGTGTCGCCTATGGAGTCGAGTTGTTGGAGCAATGAAGATCTATGCATGAAATGTCCCTTGCGGAGGGCATCCTCCAGATCGTCGAGGACACCGCCGCGAAGCAGGGCTTCAAGAGGGTGACGGAAGTGCGCCTGGAGATCGGCGCACTCTCCGGTGTGGAAGTGGAAGCCCTGAGCTTCTGCATGGACGTGGTGCTGAAAGGCAGCGTCGCCGAGGGCGCCCGCGTGGAGCTGGAGCGCCTGCCCGGCCAGGGCTGGTGCCTGGGTTGCGGCGAGACGGTGGAGATCGCCACCCTCTACGACGCCTGCCCGAAATGCGGCGGCTACCAGGTGCAGGCCACCGGCGGCACCGAGATGCGGGTCAAGGATATGTTGGTCGAGTAATTTTCAGGAGTCTGTCTATGTGTACCGTCTGCGGCTGCGGCCAGGGTGAAACCCAAATCGAGGGCCACGAGCACGATCATTCCCATGATCACAGCCATCCCCACACCCACGCCCACGACCACGATCATCTCCACGTCCACGGCCACGAGCACACCCACGCCGACGGCTCGGTGCACAGCCATCCCCACGAGCACGGCCACAGCCATGCCCATGAACACAGCCACGAGCACGGCCATACCGGCCACGACCACAGCCACGACCACCTCCACGACGCGGGCGCCGGCCACAGCCACGGCCACGCGGATGCGGAACTGCATGGCGGCGCGGGCCGGATGCACTACCACGAACACAAGGGTGACCTCCACTACGGCCTGGGCCCGGCCCACGCCCACGCCCCGGGCCTGACCCAGGAGCGCATGGTCAGGATCGAGCAGGACATCCTGGGCAAGAACAACGCCTACGCCGACGGCAACCGCAAGCACTTCGCCGAGCACGGCCTCTTCGCCGTCAACCTGGTCTCCAGCCCCGGCTCCGGCAAGACCACGCTGCTGGTGAAGACCATCGAGCTGCTCAAGGACAAGGCCAAGGTGGCGGTGGTGGAAGGCGACCAGCAGACCAGCAACGACGCCGACCGGATCCGCGCCACCGGCGCCCCGGCCATCCAGGTCAACACCGGCAAGGGCTGCCACCTGGACGCCCACATGGTGGGCCACGCCCTGGAACGCCTAGCCCTGCCCGACGACAGCCTGCTCATGATCGAGAACGTGGGCAACCTGGTCTGCCCCGCCGCCTTCGACCTGGGCGAGGCCCACAAGGTGGTCATCCTCTCGGTCACCGAAGGCGAGGACAAGCCCCTGAAGTACCCGGACATGTTCCACGCCGCCGACTTGATGATCCTCAACAAGGTGGACCTGCTGCCCTATCTCAATTTCGACGTGGCCAAGTGCGTGGACTTCGCGCGAAGGGTGAATCCGAAGCTGGAAGTCATGCAGGTGTCCGCCACCAGCGGCCAAGGCATGGACGGCTGGCTGGATTGGCTGCTGGCTGGGCTGGCCCAGGCCAAAGGGGCGCGGGAAGCGAATGTGGATTTGTTGAAGAAGCGGATTGCGGAATTGGAAGCGCAGTTGGCGGCGAAGAGTTGATGGAGCATCTTGCCTCATTCATGACTGGCGTAATTGATTGGGCATTAACCCGATCTCTGGGAAAGCTTTTCCTGATTGCTGTTCTGGGACTTCCCATACTTGCAGTTGTTTATCTGGTCTTCCCCAAGACCAAACGGAACACACCAACCAAGTAGCCAAGATGGAGCAAGGCGCAATCCAGGAAACCCTGGTAACCGAACCACCGAATTCCAGGAGACCGCGTGCGGGCAGTAAGGTGCAGCGCCGCCTCCGCATCACCGGCATCGTTCAGGGCGTCGGCTTCCGCCCCTACGTCTGGCATCTGGCCCGGGAACTGAACCTCGCCGGCTGGGTGCGCAACGACGCCGCTGGGGTGGAAGTGCTGGTGGAGGGCGAGCCCGAGAAAATCGAAGCCTTCACCCGCCGCCTGCCCCTGGAAATCCCGCCCCTGGCGAAGCTGCGCGACCTCGCCTGGAACGACGGCCCGGCCACGGGTGAGCAAACCGGATTCGAAATCGTCGAAAGTGGGGCAGGGCAGGCCGCCACCCTAATCGGCCCCGACACCGCCGTCTGCCCGGACTGCCTGGCGGAGCTATTCGATCCCGGCGACCGGCGCTGGCGCTACGCCTTCATCAACTGCACCCACTGCGGTCCCCGCTACACCCTGACCCGCGGCCTGCCCTACGACCGGGCCCAGACCAGCATGGCGGCGTTTCCCCTGTGTCCGGACTGCGAAGGGGAATACCGGAATCCGGCGGACCGGCGCTTCCATGCGGAACCGACCGCGTGTCCGGTGTGCGGGCCGGTGGTGTGGGTGGAAGAACTCCCCTCCCCCGCAGGCGGGGGAGGGGCGGGGGGAGAGGGAAGGGTTTTGGCCTCCCAGGGGAAGGAGCCCCTCTCCCCGGCCCTCCCCCGCCTGCGGGGGGGGGAGCAAGACTCCATCGCCGACGCGCTGCACCGCCTGCAAACCGGGCAGATCCTTGCCATCAAGGGCCTGGGCGGTTTCCACCTGGCCTGCGACGCCCGCAATGCCGCCGCCGTCCAGACCCTGCGCGAGCGCAAGAACCGGGAGGAGAAGCCCTTCGCCGTCATGGCGGCGAACCTGGCTTCCATTGCCGATTGGGTGGAGATCAGCCCCGCCGAGGCGGAACTGCTGCAATCCCCCGAGCGGCCCATCGTGCTTCTGCGCAAGAAGCCCGGGGCAGACGCGGCCCTGCCCGGCATCGCCCCGGGGCTGGCCTGGTTGGGCGTCATGCTGCCCTACACGCCGCTGCATTGGCTGATTTTCCATCAGGCGGCGGGTCGGCCCGCCGGCATGGAATGGATGGCCCGATCCCAGGAACTGGTGTTGGTGATGACCAGCGCCAACCCGGGCGGCGAACCCCTGGTGATCCGCAACGACGAGGCGGTGGAGCGCCTGGCGGGCATCGCCGACGGGGTGCTGATGCACGACAGGGATATCGTGGTGCGGTGTGATGATTCGGTGGTGCGGTGCATGGCCGAAATCCCCCCCAGCCCCCCTTTGCAAAGGGGGGAGAAATCCGCCACGCAAATCGAAGGGTCCCTCCCTTTCGTAAAGGGAGGACAGGAGGGATTTCACGGCGTCACGGATGCCGGCACCTTCGAAATCCCCCCTAGTCCCCCTTTAAAATGGGGGGAAGCAAACCACCAGTTCATCCGCCGTGCCCGGGGTTACACCCCCCGCGCCATCCGTCTAGCCCATGCCGGCCCACCGGTGCTGGCCCTGGGCGGCTACCTCAAGAACACGATCTGCGTCACCCGGGGCGACGAGGCCTTCATCTCCCAGCACATCGGCGGCCTGGACAACCCGGCCACCTGCACCATGCTCATGGAGGTGACCCAACACCTGCTGGATATCCTCCAGGTGAAGCCCGAGGCCGTGGCCCACGACCTGCACCCGGATTTCTTCGCCAGCCGCCATGCCATGGAACGGGCGGAACAGTGGGGCGTGCCGGCGGTGGCCGTGCAGCATCACCACGCCCACATCGCCGCCGTGGCGGCCGAGCACGGCATCCGAGAGCCCATCCTGGGCCTGGCCCTGGACGGCGTCGGCCTGGGCAGCGACGGTCAGGCCTGGGGCGGCGAACTGCTGCGGATGGATGGCGCCTCCTTTATCCGCCTGGGCCATCTCTCGCCTCTGCCCCTGCCCGGCGGCGACAAGGCGGCCAAGGAGCCCTGGCGCATGGCGGCGGCGGCCCTGTTCAAACTGGGCCGCACCGACGAGATTCCCCGCCGCTTTCCCGGCCAGCCCCTGGCCCGGCAACTGCACGTGATGCTGGAGCACGACGTCCACTGCCCGCCCACCACCAGCCTGGGCCGCTGGTTCGACGCCGCCGCCGGCCTGCTGGGGGCGCGGGAGGTCATGGCCTACGAAGGCCAGGCGGCGATGCTGCTGGAGGGGCTGGCGGAGGGTGCCGGCGCCGTTTCCCCCATGTCCGACGGTTGGAAATTTACACCTCGCCCGCAAGCGGGAGAGCACCCTGAAGGGCATAAAGGGCTAGGGGAGAGGGAAGACGTTCTCGATCTCCTGCCCCTGCTGGCTCACCTGGCCGATGAAACCGACCCCGCCCGGGGTGCCGCCCTGTTCCACGCCACCCTGGCCCAGGCCCTGGCGGACTGGACGGAACGGGCCGCGCGCCGCGAAGGTCTTACCACCATCGCCCTGGGCGGCGGCTGCTTCCTGAACCATATCCTTTCCCGCAACTTGCGCCGCCTGCTGACCGAACGCGGCCTCACCGTCCTGGAGGCGCGCCAGGCGCCGCCCAACGACGGGGGCTTGAGCCTGGGCCAGGCTTGGGTTGCAATTTGCGGAGTCGTGGATGCTTCAGCACCTTACGAATCCGGCATCCCCCTCGCGGGGACAGCAAATTAACTGAGGACACCGCCATGTGTTTAGCCATCCCCGCCAAAGTCGTCGAAATCGCCGAGGGCGACCAGGCCATCGTGGACCTGGGCGGCGTGCGCAAGGACGTCTCCCTGGCCCTGGTGGAAGGCGTCCAGGTGGGCGATTACGTCATCGTCCACGTGGGCTATGCCCTGACCCGGCTGGATCCGGAGGAGGCGGAGAAGACCCTGGCCCTGATGGCGGAAGCGGGGTTGATGGAACAGGCGGTATGAGGGCGATTTTCTCCCTCTCCCCCCGCCCCTCCCCCGAGGGGGGAGGGGAGTAGAACCATGAAATACGTCGACGAATTCAGGGATGGGGAAGTCGCCAAGGGTTTGGCCAAGGCCATCGCCGCCGAGGTCCGCCCCGACCGCCGCTACAACTTCATGGAGTTCTGCGGCGGCCACACCCACGCCATCTCCCGCTACGGCGTGCCGGACCTGCTGCCGCCCAACGTGCGCATGATCCACGGCCCCGGCTGCCCGGTGTGCGTGCTGCCCATCGGCCGCATCGACCTGGCCATCCAGCTGGCTCTGGAGCGGGGCGTCACCGTCTGCACCTATGCCGACACGGTGCGGGTACCCGCCTCCAACGGCCTGTCCCTGATGAAGGCGAAAGCGCGCGGCGGCGACATCCGCATGGTCTACGCGGTCACCGACGCCCTGAAGATCGCCCGGGACAATCCGGCCAAGGAGGTGGTGTTCTTCGCCATCGGCTTTGAGACCACGACGCCGCCCACGGCGGTGGCCATCAAGGCTGCCCAGGGGGAAGGCCTGAAGAACTTCAGCGTGCTGTGCTGCCACGTGCTCACGCCCTCGGCCATCATGAACATCCTGGAGTCGCCGGAGGTGCGGGAACTGGGCACCGTGCCCCTGGACGGCTTCATCGGCCCGGCCCACGTCTCCACGGTCATCGGCAGCCGGCCCTACGAGTTCTTCGCCGAGGAATACCGCAAGCCGGTGGTCATCGCCGGCTTCGAGCCCCTGGACGTGATGCAGGCCATCCTCATGCTGGTGCGCCAGGTGAACGAGGGCCGCGCCACCGTGGAGAACGAGTTCACCCGGGCGGTGACGCCGGAAGGCAACGAGAAGGCCCAGAACCTGGTGTCCGACGTGTTCGAGTTGCGCCGCAGCTTCGAATGGCGCGGCCTGGGGGAGGTGCCGTATTCCGCCCTGCGCATCCGCGAGAAATACGCCGAGTTCGATGCCGAGCGGCGCTACGGCCTGGAATACCACCCGGTGCCGGACAACAAGGCCTGCGAGTGCGGGGCCATCCTGCGCGGCGTGAAGAAGCCCACCGACTGCAAGATCTTCGGCACCGTGTGCACGCCGGAGACGCCCATGGGGTCGTGCATGGTGTCCAGCGAGGGTGCCTGCGCGGCCCACTACACCTATGGGCGGCACAAGGATATGGAGGCGGCTGAGTGATTGATATGTTGCTGAAATCCCCCCCAGCCCCCCTTTTGCAAAGGGGAGTGAGCCCCCGTGCGTCACTGAAGGGTTCCTCCCTTTGGAAAAGGGAGGACAGGAGGGATTCAAGAATGCTTGAACAACATCGCGCTATAGGAATCTCCCCATGTCCGGCCAAGTGAAGAAGGGCTACGCCCGCCCCCTGGACATCAAGCACGGCCGCGTGGACATGAGCCACGGCGGCGGCGGCCGGGCCATGGTGCAACTGATCACCGACCTGTTCGCCAAGCACCTCTCCAACGAATACCTGGCCCAGGGCAACGACGGCACCTGCCTGCCGGTGGGGGAGGGCAGGCTGGTGGTGTCCACCGACAGCCACGTGGTCTCCCCCCTCTTCTTTCCCGGCGGCGACATCGGCTGCCTGTCGGTGCACGGCACGGTGAACGACGTGGCGGTGATGGGCGCCACGCCCCTTTACCTCACCGCCGGTTTCATCCTGGAGGAGGGCTTCCCCCTGGCGGACCTGGCCCGCATCGTCGAATCCATGGCCAGGGCGGCCAATGACGCCGGCGTGAAGCTGGTGGCCGGCGACACCAAGGTGGTGGAGCAGGGCAAGGGCGACGGGGTATTCATCACCACCACCGGCGTCGGTTTCCTGCCCGAGGGCGTGCACCTGTCCGGCGACCTGGCCCGGCCCGGCGACGTGCTGCTGGTCTCGGGCAGCATCGGCGACCACGGCGTCGCCATCATGTCCAAGCGGGAGAACCTGTCCTTCGACGCACCCATCCTCTCCGACACCGCGGCCCTCAACGGCCTCACCGCCGCCATGCTGGCCAGCGGCGCCCACATCAAGGTGATGCGCGATCCCACCCGGGGCGGGCTGGCCGCCACCATCAACGAGATCGCCCACCAGTCGGTTGTGGGCGTCCATCTGGAGGAAGCCGCGATCCCGGTGAAGCCGGAAGTGGATGCCGCCTGCGAACTGCTGGGCCTGGACCCCCTCAACATCGCCAACGAGGGCAAGCTCATCGCCGTCTGCGCCGCCGAGGATGCGGACAAGCTCATCGCCGCCATGCGCGCCCATCCCCAGGGCCGGGAAGCCGCCGTCATCGGCAAGGTGGTGGAGGACCCCAACGCCTTCGTGCAGATGAAGACCAAGTTCGGCGGCCGGCGCATGGTGGACTGGCTGTCGGGCGAGCAGTTGCCGAGGATTTGCTGAGTGCGCATCCTCTTCCTCACCCACGCCTTCAACAGCCTGACCCAGCGGTTGTATGTGGAGTTGACCGCCCTGGGCCACGAGATATCCATCGAGTTCGACATCAACGACAGCGTCACCACCGAGGCGGTGGAGCTGTTCAAGCCCCACCTGATCCTGGCGCCCTACCTGCGCCGGGCCATTCCGGAAGCCATCTGGCGCGGGCAAGTCTGCCTGATCGTGCACCCGGGCATCGTCGGCGACCGGGGTCCGTCTGCCCTGGACTGGGCAATCCTGAAGGGCGAAGCCGAGTGGGGCGTGACCGTGCTCCAGGCGGAAGCCGAGATGGACGCCGGCCCGGTGTGGGCCAGCGAGACCTTCCCCATGCGGGCGGCGAAGAAATCCAGCCTGTACCGCAACGAGGTCACCGAAGCGGCGGTGCGGGCGGTGAAGTCGGCCCTCTCCCGGCTGCCGGACTACCGCGCCGGAACCTGGCAGCCCCGGAAAGTACCTCTGCAACCCATGCATGCCCTCATGCAGCAGGGCGATCGGGCCATCGACTGGGCAAGGGATACCACCGCCACGGTGCTCGCCAAGCTCAACTGCGCCGACGGCTTTCCCGGGGTGCGGGACAGTCTGTTCGGCCAGGCCTGCCAGCTCTACGACGGCCGGACTTTTCCGGCCCAGGGCCGGCTCGGCGAATGGCTGGGCCGGGTGGGGGAGGGCGTGGTGCGGGCCGCCGCCGACGGCGCGGTGTGGATCGGGCATTGCAAAGTGGAAGGCGGGATCAAGCTGCCGGTGACGGTTGTCTTTCCGGAGGCGGCGGAGTTGGCCGATCTGGACGGCCCGGCCCAGGACATCCGCTACGAGGAGGAAGGCCCGGTCGGCTACCTCCACTTCGATTTCTACAACGGTGCCATGGGCACCGCCGCCTGCGAACGCCTGCTGGCCGCCTATGAGGCCGCGAAGAAGCGTCCCACCAAGGTCATCGTGCTCATGGGCGGGGCGGATTTCTTCAGCAACGGCCTGGACCTGAACCGCATCGAGGCGGCGGACAGCCCGCCGGACGAATCCTGGCGCAACATCAACGCCATGGACGACCTGTGCCGGGCCATCCTGGGCACGGATTCCCACCTCACAGTCAGCGCCCTGGGGGGCAACGCCGGCGCCGGCGGCGCCTTCCTGGCCCTGGCGGCGGACCGGGTGTGGGCGCGGCGGGGCGTCATCCTCAACCCCCACTACAAGAACATGGGCAACCTGTACGGTTCCGAGTACTGGAGCTACCTGCTGCCGCGCCGGGTGGGGGTCGAACAGGCCGCCGCCATCCTGCGCAACCGCCTGCCCCTGGGCGCGGAAGCGGCTGCTGAAATGGGTTTCCTGGATGAAGCCTTCGGCGAAGGCCTGTCCACTTTCGAAGCCGATGTGCGACGCCGCGCCGAAGCCCTGGCCGCGGCCCCCGACTTCGACGCCCAACTCGAAGCCAAGCGTCTACGCCGTGCGGAGGACGAGGCGGCCAAGCCCTTGGAGTCCTATCGTTCCGAGGAATTGAAGCACATGCAGCGCAACTTCTTCGGCTTCGACCCCAGCTACCACGTGGCCCGCCACCACTTCGTGCGCAAGACCCCCCATTCCTGGACGCCGAGGCATTTGGCGATCCACAGGGACCTGGGGTGGAAGGTGCCGGAAGACTGACGCCGATGCAGCCCCTCCCCACCGTCCTGGTCATCGACGACGAGGTGCGCTCCCAGGAGGCCCTGCGCCGCACCCTGGAGGAGGACTTCGAGGTGTTCACCGCCTCCAGCGCGGCGGAGGCCCGGGGCGTCATGGAAGGGCAGTCCATCCAGGTCGTCCTCACAGACCAGCGCATGCCCGAGGTGAGCGGCGTGGAATTCCTCAAGGAGGTGCGCCGCGCCTGGCCCGACACGGTGCGCATCATCATCTCCGGCTACACCGACAGCGAAGACATCATCGCCGGCATCAACGAGGCGGGCATCTACCAATACCTGCTCAAGCCCTGGCATCCGGAGCAGCTGCTGCTGACCCTCAAGCGGGCCGCCGAGCTCCACAAACTGCAACAGGAAAACTGCCAGCTGGCGGTGGAATTACGGGCCGCCGAGCCAGTGCTGCGGAGCCGGGTGGAAGCCAGCCGCGCCCGGGTGAAGCAGGCCTTCGCGGTGGGCAACATCGTGCGCGCCCCGGCCAGCCCCATGAACGAGGTCTGCGACCTGGTGGCCCGGGCCGCCCGCTTCGACGTGGCCATCCTGCTGTCCGGCGAATCCGGCACGGGCAAGGAACTCATGGCCCGGGCCATCCACTACGCCAGCGGCCGCGCCGACAAACCCTTCGTGGTGGAAAACTGCGGCGCCCTGCCGGACACCCTGCTGGAATCGGAACTGTTCGGTCACAAGCGGGGCGCCTTCACCGGCGCCTTCGAGGACCGGGTGGGCCTGTTCCAGCAGGCCCACGGCGGCACCCTGTTCCTGGACGAGATCGGCGAGACCACCCCCGCCTTCCAGGTGAAGCTGCTGCGGGTGCTCCAGGAAGGGGAGTTCCGCCCCGTGGGGGGCAGCCGGCCCGTGTCTGTGGACGTGCGGGTCATCGCCGCCACCAACCGGGACCTGGAAGCGGAGGTGAAGGCCGGCCGCTTCCGGGAGGACCTGTTCTACCGCCTGGCCACCGTGCCCATGCGCCTGCCGGCCCTGCGGGAGCGGCCCATGGACATTCCCGCCCTGGCCAAGGCCATCCTGGAGAAGACCGGCACCGCCCTGGGACGGCGCGTGGAAGGCTTCGCTCCCGCCACCCTGGATTGCCTCGCCGCCTATGGCTGGCCCGGCAACGTGCGGGAGTTGCAGAACGAGATCCAACGCATGCTGGTGCTCTCCGACGGCCCCCTGCTGACCCCGGAGCTGCTGGCGCCCCACATCCGCCAGTCGGGCCTGGCCGAGGCCCTGGAACACACCGCCGGCGGCCTGCGCGGCCGGGTGGACGCCCTGGAGATCAGCCTGTTGGTCGAGGCCCTGGAGCGCAACCGGGGCAATCTTTCCAAGACCGCCCGAGAGCTGGGCCTGTCCCGCCTGGGCCTGGCGAAGAAGATGCAGCGGCTGGGGGTGGAACGGCCGGGGAGGCAGAGACGGGAAGCAATAGATAAATAAACGCTGCGCTATTTTTCAAAGGTCCATTACAGGCCTTTGTGATTTGTGGTCACGTTATGATTCAGTTGCGATTGCGGTGCTGTTGAGGACCATGGAGGTTGCCCAATGATGATCACTCGTTTGCGTCTTAAGAATTGGCGCAACTTTAAAAAAGTGGATGTCGCTTTACGTGACCGGGTCTACATCATTGGTCCAAATGCTTCCGGGAAATCAAATTTCCTGGATGTTTTGAGGTTTCTGCGTGATGTGGCTAAACCCGAAGGTGGTGGACTTCAGAAAGCAGTGAAAGACAGGGGGGGGATTACCAAGCTCCGTTGTTTGCTAGCTAGAAGCGATCCTGAGGTCTCCATCGAATTGGAACTTTCCGAGCGAGTCGATGAAGACCCACATTGGCGTTATACCCTGGCTTTCCGTAGCGAGGGCAAGGGGCAGCAGCGCCTAATGGTCAGCCAGGAACGGGTTGAAGATCTGCGTGCAGGTAAGGTATTGCTCAATCGCCCGGACCATAACGACAAGACTGATATCGACCGCCGTACCCAGACCCACCTAGAACAGATCAACACCAATCGGGATTTCCGGGAAGTGGCAGATTTCCTGGCTTCGATCACATACTTGCATCTGGTCCCCCAGTTGCTCAAGCACGCCGAGCAACTCGGTGGTTACCGTTTGGAGGATGACCCGTTTGGTCAAGCTTTCCTGGAACGTATCGCGAAGACCCCCGAGAAAACCAGCCACGCCAGGTTGGCCAAGATCGAGGAGGTTCTGAGGGTGTGCGTTCCGAACATGCGCAATCTACGATTCGTGCGTGACAAGGTTACAGGTACTCCCCATCTAGAAGCTCTCTATGAACACTGGCGGCCTGACGCCGGCTGGCAACGCGAGGATCAATTCTCGGACGGCACCTTGCGGTTACTGGGCATTATGTGGAGCTTGCTCGAAGGCAATTCCCTGCTGCTGCTGGAAGAGCCGGAGTTATCTTTGAATGAAGACATCGTTCGACGTATCCACCCTCTGATCTGGCGGATGCAGCGTCAGGCTAAATATCGCCGCCAAGTATTCATCACTACGCACAGCGAGGCGCTGCTTCAGGAAAAATCCATTGATCCGCGTGAAGTCATCCGCCTGGAAACGACGCGCGATGGCACCCTAGCAGTCGAGTCCAGCGATGAGGACAAAGCCCTGATCGCCGCAGGCTATTCCATCGCCGAAACCATGCTGCCCAAAGTGAGGCCAGCCCAGGTGAACCAGCTTTCTCTGTTTCGGCCATGATCCTCCAGCCTTTGCTGGTGGCCGCTGAGGATGAACTCAGTTGCGAGGTATTGCGGAAACTGGTGACAGCATCAGGGCGCTTTGCGATATCCAGTGAAATCAATACTCGTGGCAACGATCAGCTCCGCAAGAGCATTAAGAAATTCAAATACGCCAGCCATGTCTTACCGCATATTGTCCTAACCGACCTAGATCGATATCCCTGCCCTCCAGCTTTGATCAAGGACTGGGGCGCGGGAAAACTTCCTACGCGTCTCATGTTACGCATTGCTGTGCGGGAGGTGGAAGCCTGGCTGTTGGCGGACAGGTATGGCATCGCGGATTTTCTTCAGGTCTCGCTCAATAAAATCCCACTTGCGCCAGAATTAGAGCCGGATCCGAAGCGTACGTTGCTGAATCTGGCGCGAAAAAGTCGCAGCCGACGTTTGACGCAGGAGTTGCTACCGGAGCAGGGATCTGTCGCTTGTATCGGCCCACTCTACAACGCAAGATTGAGTGAGTTCGTGAATACAACCTGGAACCTCGAACAGGCATGCGATGCCGCGCCCAGCTTGGCACGGGCTGTATCCAGGCTTACCTCCTTCATGAGCGAATAAAGCTGGAGGGTCGCCATGCCCGAAACGATGCTCAACCTCCTCTGGCTCCAGTCCGGCGGCTGCGGCGGCTGCACCCTGTCCCTGCTCAACGCCGAGCATCCCCACCTCTTCAACCATCTGGAGGAAGCCGGCATCCGCCTGCTCTGGCATCCCAGCCTGAGCCAGGCTTCCGGCGCCGAGGCCCTGGACCTCCTGGCCGCCTGCGCCGAAGGGCGGGAGCGTCTGGACATCCTCTGCGTGGAGGGTTCGGTGATGACCGGGCCCCACGGCACCGGGCGCTTCCACATGCTGTCCGGCACCGGCCGGCCCATGATGTCCTGGGTGCTGGACCTGGCGGCCCGGGCCCGCCACGTGATGGCGGTGGGCACCTGCGCCGCCTTCGGCGGCATCACCGCCTCTGGTGGCAATCCGGGCGGCGCGGTGGGGCTGCAATACGACGGCGAGCATCCGGGCGGCCTGCTGGGCCAGGGTTTCCGGGCCGGCGGCGGGTTGCCGGTCATCAACGTGGCGGGTTGTCCCACCCATCCCGGATGGGTGCTGGATACCCTGCTGGCCCTGGCCCTGGGGCGTTTCTCCGGCGCCGACCTGGACCCGCTCCACCGGCCCCGGTTCTACGCCGACCACCTGGTCCACCACGGCTGCCCCCGCAACGAGTTCTACGAGTTCAAGGCCAGCGCCGAGAAGGCCTCGGACCAGGGCTGCATGATGGAGAACATGGGCTGCAAGGGCACCCAGGCCCACGCCGACTGCAACACCCGGCTGTGGAACGGCGCCGGCTCCTGCCTGCGCGGCGGCTACGCCTGCGTCTCCTGCACCGAGCCCCGCTTCGAGGAGCCCGGCCACCCCTTCGCCGAGACGCCCAAGGTGGCGGGCATTCCCATCGGCCTGCCCACGGACATGCCCAAGGCCTGGTTCGTGGCCCTGGCGGCCTTGTCGAAATCCGCCACGCCCAGGCGGGTGCGGGAGAACGCCGTGGCGGACCACACGGTGGTGACACCGGCGGTGAAGAAGACAGGGTTGAAATGACCACCCGCATCCTCGGCCCCTTCAACCGCGTCGAAGGCGATCTGGAAGTCCATCTGGACATCGCGGACGGCAAGGTGGCCGCCGCCCGGGTCAACTCCCCCCTGTACCGGGGCTTCGAGCAGATGCTGCCCGGCAAGGCGCCCCAGGACGCCCTGGTCATCGTGCCGCGCATATGCGGCATCTGCTCTGTGGCCCAGAGTGCCGCCGCCGCCGCCGCCCTGCGCGGCTTCATGGGCCTGACGCCGCCGCCCAACGGACTGCTCGCGGAACACCTGGTGACCGCCTGCGAGAACCTGGCGGACCACCTGAGCCACTTCTACCTGTTCTTCATGCCGGACTTCGCCCGGCCTGTGTACCAAAACCGGGCTTGGTTCCCCGCCGTGGCGGCCCGCTTCCAGGCGGTTTCCGGCAGTGCCGCCAACGACGTGCTGCCGGCCAGGGCCGAGTTTATGCACCTCATGGGCCTGATGGCGGGCAAATGGCCCCATACCCTGAGCCTGCAACCCGGCGGCAGCTCCCGGCCCCTGGAGCATTCGGAAATCCTGCGCCTGATCACCCTGCTGCGCGGTTTTCGCCGCTTCCTGGAACGGCACGTGTTCGGCGATGCGCTGGAGGTGTTGGCGGGCCTGGATAGCCTGGCCGCGCTGGGGCGCTGGCGCGAGGGCAGGGCGGGGGACCTGGTCCTGTTTCTGAGTGTCGCCGATGACCTGGGCCTGGATCGCCTTGGCCGGGCCGGCGACCGCTTCCTGAGCTATGGCGCCTATGGCCTGTTCCCCGCCGGGGTGTGGGTTGGCGGAGCTGCCGCCCTGGACCCGGCCGCCATCGCCGAGGACGTCAGCCACGCCTGGATGGCGGGCGAGACCCTGGCGCCGGCCCAGGGCCTCACCCGGCCCCTGCCGGACAAGGCCGGGGCCTACACCTGGTGCAAGGCACCGCGCTATGGCGGGCAAGTGGTGGAAACCGGCGCCCTGGCCCGCCAGATGCTGGCAGGCCATCCCCTGATCCGGGCATGGGTGGCCGCCAAGGGCGGCAGCGTCACGGCCCGGGTACTGGCGCGCCTGCTGGAACTGGCTATCGTCGTGCCGGAAATGGAGCGCTGGGCCAAGGCGCTGACGCCGGGCGAACCCTGGTGCCACCAGGCCGAGCTTCCCGCCGAGGGCGTCGGCATCGGCCTGGTCGAAGCGGCCCGGGGCAGCCTGGGCCATTGGCTCGCAGTGCGCCACGGCCGCATCGCCAACTACCAGATCATCGCCCCCACCACCTGGAACTTCTCGCCCCGGGACGCGGGCGGAACGCCGGGCGCCCTGGAACAGGCCCTGGCCGGGATGGAAGTCGATCCCGGCGACCCCATGCCGGTGGCGGTGCAGCATGTGGTACGGTCCTTTGATCCCTGTATGGTGTGCACGGTGCACTGACTTCTACCATGCCCACCGCCAAACACATTGCCCCGCCAAGCCTTGCCGAGGGCCTGGGCAGCCTGGGTGAGGACGCCTGGATCGAGGTCATCCAGAAGATGGACGAGGTGTACAACGACCTGCTCCAGTACGAAGTGGCGCTGGAGGAAAAGAACACCGCGCTGGAGGAATCCCAGCGCTTCGTGTTTTCCGTGCTGGCCTCCATGTCCGACATCCTGGTGGTGTGCGACCGGGAGGGGCGCATCGAGGTGGTGAACCACGCCATGACCCAGTTCGCCGGCAAGCCCGAGAAGGACCTCATCGGCATGCCACTGTTCGATCTTTTTGCCGACGACCTGGCCCGGACCAACGCCGAGCGCATGTTCGCCAACCACGGCCTGAAGGGCCTGGCGGATTGCGAACTGCCCCTGCGGGGCGGCGACGGTTCCGCCGTGCCGGTGTCCCTCAACTGCACGCCCCGCTTCAACCACCAGGGGGCCCAGGTGGGCATGGTCATCACCGGCCGGCCGGTGGGGGAACTGCGCCGGGCCTACCATGCCCTGCGGGAGGCCCACGACGACCTGAAGCGCACCCAGCAGCAACTGTTGCATTCCGAGAAGATGGCCTCCCTGGGCCGGCTGGTGGCGGGCGTGGCCCATGAACTCAACAACCCCATCAGCTTCGTCCTGGGCAACGTCCACGCCCTGCATCGCTACGCCCGGCGGCTGGAGGACTACGTGGGCGCCCTGCACGCCGGGAAGTCGAAGGACGAACTGGAAGCGCTGCGCGCGGAACTGCGCATCGACCGCATCCTGGCGGACCTGCCTTCCCTCATCGAAGGCACGGTGGAGGGGGCGGAGCGGACGCGGGACATCGTGGACAGCCTGAAGCGCTTCTCCGCCGTGGACCGCAACGAGGACCAGCCCTTCAACTTGGCCCAGGTCATCGAGCAGGCGGTGCACTGGGTCACCAAGGCCGCCGCCGACAAGCTCAAGGTGGTCACCCACCTGCCCGAGGGCATCAACGTGGTGGGTTCGGCGGGCCAGATGCAGCAGGTCATGATGAACCTGGTGCAGAACGCCTGCGACGCCACCGCCGAGCAGCCCCAGCCGCGTCTCGAGATCGGCGCGGAGCGGGCTGACGATAGCGTGGTCATCCGCTTCCGGGACAACGGCCCGGGCATCCCCCAGGAAAACCTGGCCCACCTGTTCGAACCCTTCTTCACCACCAAGCCGGTGGGCAAGGGCACCGGCCTGGGCCTGGCCATCACCTACGGCATCGTCGAGCGCCACGGCGGCAGCCTGAGCGCGGGCAACGCGCCGGAAGGCGGCGCCCTGTTCACTCTGCGGTTACCCCTGGCGAAACACTGAAACAGGGCTCCCGGCCCGGCGGTTACTGCCAGTCGTGGACGTGACTGTGGCGGTGCTCCATGCCGCCGTGGCGATGGCTGTGGGTGTGGACCAGGTTGGCGGCGGCGAGGAGTTTCATGTTTCCCAGCAGGCCGTGGATGTCGCCGTCATGGATGAGCCGATGGTCTTCCCCCAGCACCAGGGCGCGACCGCCCAGTTCCGGGGCGAGGCTCAGGTTGTGGGTGGTGGTGAGGGTGGTCACCGGCAGGCCGGAGAGGAAATCCACCAGCCAGCCGGTGGAGCGGGGATCCAGGGCGGCAGTGGGCTCGTCCAGCAGCAGCACTTTGGGCTCCAGGGCCAGGAGGGCCGCCAGGCAGACCTTCTGCTTCTCGCCGCCGGAGAGGGAGAAAGGCGGACGGTCCAGGTGGGCGCTGACGCCGACCTGATCGGCCCAGTGGCGCACAAGCTGGTCCAGGTCGGCAACTCCCATCTGCCGTGGTCCGAAGGCAATCTCGTCGTACACCGTGGGGTTGAACAGCATGGCGTCGGGGTTCTGGAACAGCAGCGCCACCTCGCCCCGGAAGCTGCGATGCAGGGCCGGGACCTTGAGACGGGCGGGGGTGATGGCCTCGCCGTCGTAGGTGAACCGGCCCGCCGCGGGGGCGATGAGGCCATCCAGGATTTTCAGCAGGGTGGACTTGCCGCTGCCGTTGCAGCCAAGCAGCACCACCTTTTCGCCAGGGTGGATGGAAAAGCCGATGTCCGCCAGGACTTCCTTGCCGTTGTAGCGGTGGCCGATGCCGGCGACCTCGATGAGGGCTTTTCCCCCCTTTGGAAAGGGGGGGGAGGGGGGATTCAGCGCGGCTGACGAGGCTGAGGGCTGCCTCCCTGTGAGAAATGAGGACGCGCCCGAAGTGGCCACCCGGTAGCGCCGCTCAGTCATGGAAGAATCCCCGGGAACGCAGGGCCTGGGCGGACTGGCTGGCGGCATGCAAGGCCTTTTCCAGGAACCAGGAAGCCGCCGCCGCACTGGCCCGGTAGCGGTCCATGAGGCCCGGGCGCCGGAGGGAGCGGCTGGCCAGGGCCAGGCGGAAGTCGTCGTGGGCGCGGCGGAAAGTGAGGGCCTGGCTGTAGGCCAGGGCCAGCACGTAGGTGAGGCTTCGCGAGAAATCCAGGGCCCGGAACAGGTTGGCGCGGGCGATGAACAGGAAGCTCAGACTGGTGAGCAGCAGCACCCGCAGGTTGAGGCGCAGCAGGGTCTCCCAGGGCGAGCTGTCCTGCCACCAGGCCATGAGCCCGTAGCTCAGGCTGATGACGGCGTTGAAGGCGAGGATGGCCAGCAGGGCCCGGCGCAGCAGGCGCCAGGCTTCGCGGCCCGCCGCCGCCAGCACCAGGGCCAGCCCGGCGGCGAGCCAGACGGGATCGTGGACCAGGGTGCCGGCGAGGATTCCGGCGCCATAGCCCAGGAGCAGGAGGCGGTCCCGGTTCATGCCGCGAGCCTCGCCCGCAGGCGGGTCAGGTAGCGCCAGCCCAGCAGGGTCAGCACCCCCTCGCCGATGCCCACCAGGAGATGGGGCAGCACCACTGCGGGCAGGGTGACGTTGAGGCCGAAGGGAAAGAAAAGGGGGGCGCCGCCGGGGTCGTGGGCGATGGCGGGTTGCAGCCCCAGCACCGTGGCCACCAGCACGGCGGGCAGCACGATGGACAGCCAGCCGGCCAGGAACAGGGCCACGGCCTCGTGAAGGCGGCCCAGCAGCTTCCAGGTGGCGAGAGCGGCGAAGCTGCCTGCCAGGCCCATGGCCAGGGCATTGATGGGCAGGGCGGTGATGCCGCCGTCACCGAACAGCAGGGCCTGCATGGCCAGCACCAGGGACACGGCGAGGAAGGCCATCCAGCCGCCGAAGCACACCGCCAGGAGGCCGATGCCGGCGGCGTGGGCGGTGGTGCCGCCAGGCAGGGGCAGGGCCACCATCATGAGCACGAAGGAGAGAGCGGTGTAGGCGGCCAGGAAGGGCAGGGTGTCCGCGTCCAGCCGCCGCTTTACCCGATGGGCGGCTAACGCCCACAGGCCCGCCGCCGCCGCGTAGGCTGGCAGGTAGGTCTGCGGGGAGATGAAGCCGTCCGGGATGTGCATGGATCAGAACATGGCGGAGAAGGAGGTGACGATGCGGTATTTTTCCTTGCCCTCCGAGCCCTGCTGCTGCGCTTCCTCGTTGAGCCGGGTCCATATAGGTTTCTTCAGCGCCACGCCGAGGCTGGTCGCGCCCTTGTAGAAGCGCAGGCCCAGAACGCCATAGAGCATGTTGCCGCCGCCGGCCAGGGCTGCGGTGCCGTCCTCCACGTCGCGGCATAGGTTTAGGAAATTCAGTTCTACATTGCCGTCCAGGCGGAATTTGCTATCGGGGTTGGTCATCAGCCGGCGCGACCACGCGGCGTTGACGCGGGTCTCGGTGCCGAACTTGACGGTGGTCGGGGTTGCGGGGGCCGCATCCAGGTCGTAGCGGTATTTCTGGAAGCGGATCTGGCTTACCTCGAACACCGCTGTGTCGTTGTCGGTGAACTGTTTGGTGGCGGTCACGCCGTAGTTGAAGCTGGGCTTGCCGAAGCCCAGGGATTTGCCCGGATCGATGGAGGTGTCGGCCAGACGGTGGTTGGCTTCGCCCGTGGGCAGGCTCATGCCCAGATTGACCGTGAAATGCCAGTCGCGCAGATCGTCCAGGCTCTCGTTGGCGGGGACGAGCATGAAGCTCTCGTCGTACTTGAAGCCCACCACGCCCATGACGGACAGGTCGGTGAAGCCCCGGGAATCCAGGCCCCCCGCCGTGTCCTTCTTGATGCTGTAGGGCTGGAAGACATAGGCGGACAGCCAGGGTTTGAAGCCATAGCCCAGGCCCAGCATCCAGTACTGGTTGTAATCGCCTTCCGGCGGCGCCACCAAGCCGGTCTTGGACTGCGCGTGATCCACCTTGATATAGGCCAGCCACCTGCCCTCGGGCAGGGTGGCGGAACTGGAGGTCTCCACCGGGGCGCCCGGGCCTTCCAGGCCAGCGGTGCCCAGGGAGGCGACGCCGTGGTGGGCGTTGACGGCCGGCGCGGAAAGCAGGGCGGCCAGGGCCAAGGGGGCCACGTACTTCAAGACGTCTGCTTTCGTTTCATGAACAGGTTGAAGATGCCGAAAAGGCCCAGGATGAGGGCTACACCCACGGCGATGCGGCCGTAGCGCTCGATGAAGGGCTTGTCCGCGCCCGTCACCGTGGCGGCGGCATCGGTGGAGAGCTTGAAGTCCAGGCCGTGGCCGTCTTCGGAGATGGCCTTTATCCGCCAGGTGGCTGCCCGGTCCGGCAGGAAGGCGATGCGGCCCTGGGCGTCGGTGCGGCCCACCTGATAGGGCAGCCGGTCGCCTTCCCTGTAGATCTCGTAGCCCTCGAAGGTGAAGGGGGTGTTGTCCACGTAGAAAAGCTTCACCACCACTGCCTTGCTGCCGCTCACGGTGAATTGCAGGTCGTGGGCGGGAGCCGGCAGGGCCGCCACCAGGGCGGAGAGGAGAAGCGGGATACGGAGCGGCTTCATTTGAGCTCGAATTGCAGAGCGGTGGTGTGGATGGCCTTGTCTGCCTTGCCGTCGTCAAGGGAGCGTTCCAGGCTGCCCTGGACGAGTTGGAGGCCGGGCTCGGCGAGGCGGATGTTGATCGCGCCATCAGGGCCGGTGACGCCGCGCGGCTTGCCGAAGTAGGCCACGGTCACGTTGGCCGCTGGCTTGCCCTGGTAAAAAGCACGCAGGCGCAATTTGTCACCGGGCTTGAGGGCGAGCGGGTTGTACGTCGGTACCAACTCCAGTTCCTTGGTCAAGGGCCGCGACAGGGCTTCGCCCCAGCGGTCGATGCGCTTGATCGCCTCCAGCGACAGCCAACTGTCCATCACTGCGCCCACCTCGCTCTTGGGCAGGTTCTTGGTGCCATAGGGGGTCTTGCTCCAGTAGCCGCTGGAGACCAGGAACCAACTGGCGGCGCAATCGCCTTTCAGCGTAACCGGATAGATTCTTCCCCGCTCCGATATTTGTTCCTTGCCGGCTATGTTGTAGCACTCGGCTTCCTTGACTGTCTCAGGCTTGTATTCGAGACGTTTGACGCCTTCATGGCCGGAACGCTCATGGCCGTAAGACAGGGTATGCAACAAATCATCCCGCTCGACCCTCAGGTCATGCGCCAGGAGGGGGGCAGTGCACAAGCTGAGCAGGGCGAGCAGCGAGAATCTATACATGGGCAGGCGATGCGGAACGGTGTTGCCCTGATGCTAATTGCACATATGAAAAAAACATAATACGTAATACTAATGGGTGCACGTTCCCGGGTATGGAACTGCGAAGTGCTCTCAGTGGACTTCGTCGTTGCGATGCCGGCGCCAGATCACCGTCATGGCCAGGCTGATGAACAGGCCGAAGCTGACGATCACCCAGTGGATGTGGACGCCGTTGCCCACCATGAAGGCGTAGGCCCCCAGGAGCAGCAGGATGCCTATGTTTTCGTTGAAATTCTGAATCGCGATGGAATGTCCCGCGCCCATGAGCAGATGGCCGCGGTGTTGCAACAAAGCGTTGAGGGGCACGACGAAGAACCCGGCAAGGGCGCCGACGATGAGCATGAGCGCCATGGCGACGCGCCAGTCGGTGACGAAGATCATGACGATGACGATCAGCCCCAGGGCGATGCCGGCGGGCAGAACCTTCACCGAGCTTTCGAGTTTCACCCATTTGCCGGCGACGGCGGCGCCCACGGCGATGCCGACGGCCACCATGGCGGTGAGTTGGGTGGCATGGGCGAGGTCGAATTTCAGGTTGAAGGCGGCCCAGGCCAGGACCACCAGACGCAGGGTGGCGCCAACGCCCCAGAACAGGGTGGTCACTGCCAGGGAAACCTGGCCCAGCGGATCCTTCCACAGCAGCTTGAAGGCATGCCAGAAGTCATAGACCAGGAAGGCGGGGTTCTTTTTCGGCACCTTGTGGTCGATGGGCAGACGCGGGATGTACCAGTTGAACCAGGCGGCCAGGAAGTAGAGGACGAGAATGACCAGGATGGCCAGCTGGGGCACCGAGAGCCAGCCGGCCACGCCCCAGTCGCGCAGCAGGCCGCCGATCAGGCGCGGGCTGATCAGTAACCCGCCGATGATGGCCCCGAGAACGATGGCCGCCACCGTGGCGCCCTCCATCCAGCTGTTGGCCTTGACCAACAGAGAGGGCGGCAGGAATTCGGTCAAGATGCCGTATTTTGCTGGCGAATACGCCGCCGCACCGAAGCCGACGATGGCGTAGGCATACAGAGGCGGCACACCCAGGAGCATCGCCAGGCAGCCCAGGATCTTGATGGTGTTGGAGATGAACATGACCCGCCCCTTGGGCATGGAATCGGCGAAGGGGCCGACGAAGGGGGCGAGCAGAATGTAGGAAATGACGAAGAATTGCTGCAGCAGCGGCGTATGCCATTCCGGCGCGGTCAGTTCCTTCAGGAGGGCGATGGCGGCGAAAAGGAGTGCATTGTCGGCCAGGGCGGAAAAAAACTGCGCCGTCAGAATGATGTAGAAGCCGCGATTCATTCAGGCCTTGTAGGCGGAAGGGCTGTTCGAGGTGCCTGGGGTTATAACATGGGCCAGTGGGTGAGACTACCCGGAAATCGTTATCCGGCGGGTAGATGGACAAAAGTGACAGCTTCGAGAGACCTATCCCGGCAATCTCCTATGTCTCTGTCATTAATAAGAAAATTATGATTGAATTACATAACTAAAATTTATCCATGCATAAGAATGGCTGACCGTCGCTTGCAAGTCTTTCATACCGTCGCCAAGCAGCTTTCTTTCACCAAGGCGGCGGAATTGTTATTCATGACCCAGCCTGCCGTGACGTTCCAGGTCAAGCAACTGGAAGAACATTTCAACACCCGCTTGTTCGAGCGCTCCCACGGCAAGATATCCCTCACGCCCGCCGGCGAACTGGCGCTGGATTACGCCGAGCGCATCCTCAACATGACCGGCGAAATGGAAGCGCGCATCTCCGAGCTCACCGGCCAGGTCAGCGGTCCCCTGCTCATCGGCGCCTCCACCACCATCGCCGAATACATGCTTCCCCGCCTGCTGGGCGAGTTCAAGCGCATGCACCCGGAAACCCAGGCGCGCCTCACCGTTGCCAACTCTGAGACCATCGAGAACAAGGTGGCCGACCACACCCTGGACATGGGCCTTATCGAGTCACCTTCGCATCACCCCAATCTGGTGACCCAGGTGTGCTGCGAAGACGAACTGGTGATGATCTGCGCCCCGTTTTCCGACCTGGCCAGGCTGACGAGCGTGAATCCCAAGCAGGTGGCCAGCCACCCCTACATCAGCCGTGAATCCGGCTCGGGCACCCGCGAGTGCATCGACGATTTCTTCAAGATGAACGGCGTTTCCCTGGACGAGATCAACCTGGTCATGGAACTGGGCAGCCGCGAGGCCATCAAGGGCGCCGTGGCAGCCGGCCTGGGCGTTGCGGTGGTGTCCAGCACCACGGTGGCCAAGGAAGTGAAGCTGGGCGAGCTCGTGGCCATTGCCCTCGACCCCCCATTGCGCCGCCAGTTGTCCCTGGTCTATCCCCAGGAGAAATTCCGCAGCAAGCTGCTCCAGTCCTTTCTCGACTTTTTGGAAAGCAGCCCCCTTATCAAGGAATACGCGATTCCACGGGTTTTCTGATGACCGCGGACGAGCGTCGCCTGCTGCGCCTGTTCCGGGCATTGAGCGAAGGCAAGCGATCCAGCCTGCTGGATTACGCCGAGTTCCTGCTCAACCGCGAAGTGCCGGATGCGCCGGAAGTTCCTGCCCTGCCCCTGCCCATTCCCCGTCCGGACAAGGAAAGTGTGGTCAAGGCCATCAAGCGGCTGCGCGAAACCTATCCCATGGTGGACCGGGCCAAGATACTGCACGACACCTCCGCCTGCATGACCAAGCACCTGGTGCATGGCAAGCCGGCGGCCGAGGTGATCG
>Ga0233425_10003295_pt1 | contig 29614 bp, 17 predicted proteins | sample Watercolumn_Towu_2_FD_181712 | JGI IMG/M metagenome (GOLD analysis project Ga0233425, IMG submission 181712) | Freshwater microbial communities from Lake Towuti, South Sulawesi, Indonesia - Watercolumn_Towuti2014_140_MG | ecosystem: Environmental > Aquatic > Freshwater > Lake | place...
CCGCGCTCATTCGGATCGCCGCCCGGACCGGGGCGAACAAGGAGGATACCACCTGGGATCAACCGCAGTTTGTGTTCTTCGCCACCCAGAAGGGCACGGTCAAGAAGACCGCCCTGGCCGAGTTCGCGAACGTGCGCAAGGGAGGCATCATCGCCATCGGCATCGAGAGCGGGGACACGCTCATCGACGTGAAGCTCAGCCGCGGGCAGGACGAGGTGGTGTTGATCACCCGGGAGGGCATGAGCATCCGTTTTTCGGAGGACGACGTGCGGCCCATGGGCCGGCCCGCCACTGGCGTCCGCGGCATCGAGCTCGAACCCAGCGACGCGGTCGTGGCCCTGGCCATCGTGGTGCCGGACGCCACCTTGCTGGCGGCCGGCCAGAACGGGATCGGCAAACGGACTGACTTTGGCGAGTACCGCCTCCAGTCGCGCGGCGGCAAGGGCATCATCACCATGAAAACCACCGATCGCACGGGCGGCGTGGTCGGGGCGCTCACGGTGCACGACGCCGAGGAGATCATGCTGATCACCGCTGGCGGCCAGATGGTGCGCATTGCTGTCAAGGACATTCGTGAGACCAGCCGGAACACCCAGGGCGTGAAGCTGATCGACCTGGCCGCCGAGGACAAACTCCAGGCTGTGGCGCCCGTGATCAACGAAGAGCGCGAGGACGCCCCCGAGCCGGCTGCCGCGCCGGCGTCCGCATGATCGCTCCCGCGCGCACTCCGGCCCTCGGGCGGGGCACTCGTGCGCCCCGGGCGGGCTGGGGCGGTGGCGGGGTTGCGCGACTGCTCGCCGCGCTGCTGGCCGCCTGCGCGGTTGCCGCCTGGGCGGCGGAAAGCCCGGCCACGACTCCACCCAACTTCGTGATCATTTTTGCCGACGATCTTGGCTACGCCGACGTCGGCTGTTTCGGCGCGAAGAACATCAAGACGCCGAACCTGGACCGCATGGCGGCGCAGGGGGTGCGCTTCACCAGCTTTTATGCCGCGCAGGCGGTTTGCTCGGCTTCGCGCACGGCGTTGCTGACGGGCTGCTATCCCAATCGCGTCGGCATCCTGAGCGCCCTCGGCCCGAAGTCCAAGACGGGCATCAGCGACTACGAGCAGACCATCGGCGACGTGCTCAAGGCCCGCGGCTACGCCACCGCCATCTTCGGCAAATGGCATCTGGGCGATGCGCCGCAGTTTCTTCCGCTCCGTCATGGATTCGATGAATACTACGGCCTGCCGTACTCGAACGACATGTGGCCGTTTCATCCGACCGCCCCCAAGAATTACCCCCCGCTGCCGTTGATCCACGGGGACAAAGTGCTGCTGATGATGCCGGACCAAACGCAATTGACCACGGACTACACCAAGCGCGCCGTGGGCTTCATCGAGCGGAACAAGGACCGCCCGTTCTTTCTTTACGTGCCGCACAACATGCCGCATGTGCCGCTGCACGTGAGCGAGAAGTTCAAGGGCAAGTCCAAGGCCGGTCTTTACGGCGATGTGATCATGGAAATCGACTGGTCCGTCGGCCAGATCCTCGCGGCCCTCAAGCGCCATCGTTTGGACGAGCGAACGCTCGTGGTGTTTACCTCCGACAACGGTCCCTGGCTGCTCTACGGCGATCATGCCGGGAGCGCCCGGCCGCTTCGCGAGGGCAAGGCGACCGTCTTTGAAGGCGGGGTGCGCGAGCCGTGCATCATGCGCTGGCCCGGCAAGATTCCCGCCGGGTCCGTCTGCCGTGAGATGGCCTGGACGATGGACCTGCTCCCCACGCTGGCGCGGTTGGCCGGCGGCGCGGCACCCGCGGATCGGATCATCGATGGCAAGGACATCTGGCCGCTGATGTCCGGCCAGCCCGGCGCCCAGACTCCGCACGAGGCCTTCTTCTATTATTGGGGTCGCGAGCTTCAGGCCGTCCGCAGTGGGAATTGGAAGCTGCATTTTCCCCACAGCTACCCGCATCCCGACCCGCCGGGCGGCAGCGCGCAGCCTGGCAAGCATGTCACGCAACAGATCGGTCTGTCGCTGTTCGATCTCGAGCACGACCTCGCCGAGACCACCAACGTTGCCGACCGTCATCCCGACATCGTCAGCCGCCTTCAGACCCTCGCCGAACAAGCGCGTGAGGACCTGGGCGATTCCGCCACCGGTCGCGTGGGCCGAAACGTGCGCCAGCCTGGCAAACTTCCGGAGTGAATCGCCGCTGATCGGCCGCTCATGGCCCGCCACCCGGAGCGGGGTCGCCGCCGGGGAAGAATTTGGTTCTCAACGGGCTGGGATTGGGTTATGGAACCGCCATGCCTGAAGCGGCCAGAGCGGGCGAGCGTGTGTTCCGGGGGATTCCCGTGTCGGACGGTGTTTGCCGTGGCAAGATCCTCGTTTTGCATCGGCCCCAGGAGACGACCATCCCCAAGTACGCGATTACCGAAGGCGAAATCCCCGAGCATACCAACCGCCTCGAGCAGGCCCTGATCCGGACGCGCCAACAGATACTCGAGGTCCAGCAGCAGGTCAGCAAGGGCATGGGCGCCTCCGAGGCGGGCATTTTCGACGCGCACCTCCTGGTGCTGGAGGACCCGGTGTTGCTCGAGGAAGTGGTGCGGTTGGTGCGGACCGACATGGTGAACATCGAGTTCGCTTTCTCGGCCGTGACCGCCAAGTACATCGCCACTCTCGGCGCGATCGAAGACGATTACCTGCGCGAGCGCGCCGCCGACATGCGCGACGTGACCGCGCGCATCCTCAGCAGCCTGCTGGGCCAGGAGGAGCAGGGCGGCCTGACGGACCTGATCGAGCCCAGCATCCTGGTAGCGCACGATCTGACGCCCTCGCGCACCGCGTTGCTGGACAAGCGCATGGTCCTGGGCATCGCCACTGACCAGGGCAGCCGGACTTCGCACACCGCGATTCTCGCCCGGTCGCTGCAAATCCCAGGGGTGACGGGCCTCAAGGACGCGAGCCTGCGGCTCAAGCATGGGCAATACGCCTTGCTGGACGGGTTCAATGGCCTGCTGATCATCGATCCGACCGACCAGACGCTCTACGAGTACGGCCAGTTGGCGCGCAAACACCTCGCGTTGCAAGACCGTTTGCGCGAAGTCAAAGACCAGCCGGCCGTGACCCTGGACGGCGCCCGCATCACTCTCTCGGCCAATATCGAGAAACCCGATGAGACCGTGGACGTGGCGGCTTTCGGCGCCGAGGGCGTCGGGCTTTACCGGACGGAATACCTCTTTCTGAGCCGCGAGACCCTGCCCACCGAGGAGGAGCAATACCAGGCCTACGCGAGCGTGGCGGCGGCCGTCATGCCCCGGCCCTTGATCATCCGCACGCTGGACCTGGGCGGCGACAAGGTCCTCTCGGATCGCCAGGAGAGCTCCGAGCGCAACCCGTTCCTGGGCTGGCGCGCCATCCGCATCTGTCTGCAAGAGCGCGACATGTTCCGGGACCAGTTGCGCGCCGTGCTGCGGGCAAGCGTGGCGGGCAACATCAAGCTGATGTACCCGATGATCTCCGGCCTCGAGGAGGTCAACCAGGCCAATGCCCTGGTCGAGCAGTGCAAGGCCGAGTTGCGCGCCCAGAACATCCCGTTCAACGAGCAACTCGAGATCGGCGTCATGATCGAAATCCCGGCGGCCGTGTTGACCGCCGAGGCCCTCGCCAAGCGCGTCAAGTTCTTCAGCATCGGCACCAACGACCTGATCCAATACTCGCTGGCCGTGGACCGGATGAACCCGAAGATCGCGCATCTCTACGAACCGACGCATCCGGCGATCCTGCGGCTGATCAAGGCCACGACCGATGCCGCGCATGCTCATGGGATTTGGGTGGGCGTCTGCGGCGAAATGGCCGGCGATCCCGTGTTGGTGCCGCTCCTGCTGGGCCTGGGGGTCGATGAACTCAGCGCCGCGCCTTCGGCCGTGCCCGCGGTCAAGTTCCTCTTGCGCCGCTTGAAGTTGTCCGAGGCCAGGGAGTTGGCCCGCTTCGCCCTCGAGTGTGAGAGCGGGGCCGAGATTCTGGCGCGCGCCCAGACCCTGGCCAGGCAGATCGCTCCGAGTTTGTTCGAAGAATGCCCCGGATGAAGCTCCTCATCCTCGCCGCCGGATACGCCACGCGCCTCTATCCCCTGACCCTCAGCCAACCCAAGCCGCTCCTGCCCGTGGCCGGCAAGCCGATGATCGACCACGTGCTGGATAACCTCGCGGCGATCGACGGCATCGACCGGGTCTATGTCGTCACGAACGCCAAGTTCGCTCCGCACTTCCAGACCTGGGCCGCGCACTATCGCGCCGAGAAGGGGCGCTTCGATTTCACCGTGGTCAACGATGGTTCGACCGACGACACCAACAAGCTCGGCGCCATCGGTGACATCCACTTCGTGCTCACACAGCAGCGCCTCGAAGACGATCTCATCGTGGTGGCGGGTGACAACCTTTTCAGCCAGCCGCTCGGCGGCTTCGGGGCCTTCTGTCGCGAGCGCCAGGCCCCGGTGTTGGGCGTCTATGACGTCGGAGACCTCGAGGAGATCAAGAAGTACAACGCCCTGGGTCTCGGGCCGGACGGACGCATCCTTTTCTTCGAAGAGAAACCGAAGCAGCCCGCCAGCACCCTCACCGGCATCGCCCTCTACTATTACCCGCGCGCGGTGCTTCCCCTCATCCGCCAGTACGTCGCCGAGGGCAATAACCCCGACCAACCGGGCCGACTCGTCCAATGGCTCTATCCGCGCATCCCGGTCTATACCTGGCGCGTCCCCGGGCTTTGGTACGATATTGGATCGAAAGAGTCACTCGAGGAGGCCGACCGCATTTTCAGGGCGCGAGTGGCCTGAGCGCAATACGGGCCGCGCCGGCGAGGCGCCGTGCCGCGCACGGTGGCTTGACACCAACTGTATGGTTGTTACCGTACAGACCATGTTGATGCGCGTTGCCTCTCCAAACTTCGCCCGCTGCTTTGGTCTGCCCGCCACCGGCGGCTGGCTCTGCTTGCTGGTGATCTTGCTCGGACCGGCCGCCACAGCGGCGGTTCGCCCGCTGCTGGATTTCGCCGGGCACGACCTGCGCGGGCGGGCGCGGCTCGAGTTGAGCCCCACCACCAATATGGTGTGGACCTTGCAGGCCTCCCCGGACCTTCGCGACTGGGTTTCCATTGCCAACCTGCACAGCCTCAGCGGCGAGTTCGCCCCACCGGGCATGGCCCCTCGGGCTCTGGGGTTCACGGACCCCGGTTCCGCCGGCCTGCCCCAGCGCTACTATCGGGCGATCGTGCGCGCGCGGTCCTCGGCGGACGACGCGAAGAACGTGATTGCATTCCCACATGACCCGTTCTTATCCACGGCGCTGGGCGGGCTCGATGAGCTGCGCTGGGTCAAGTTCGCGATCCTCACCAGCGAGCCCGACCGGGTCTGGTTTCAAGATTCGCGCCGCTACTTGTTCCACTACGACTTCGCGCGGACCCGGTTGACGCCGTTCAAGGACGTTACGCGGGAGAGCTTCGATGCGGTGACCTTGCGCACCAACCAACAGCAGGCCGTGCTGGGGGCGGTGTTGATGTCGGTGCGTCCGGAGGTCAACGAGTACGGCATCCAGTTCGTGGGATTGGACCCCTACCCGCGCGAGCAAGTGGTCAAGTGGGTGAGGCTGGTGGAATCAGCGGTTCTGGGCGGGGACCGAGCGCGAGCCGTGTACCTCCCCGCCTACGAACAAAGTGCCGCAACCCGTGAAGCGGCGGGCTTTTTTGCTGCCGAGGGCATCACAGTGGATGCCGTGAGTCGCTGGGTGCTCAACCAGGCCATCTACGCGCCGGGTTGGGCGTTGGGCCGGCTTCGCTACGTGCCGACGGCTCAAGTGCAGGCGGCCTACGCCTCGGGTCAGTTGCGTCCAACCGACATCCTCTTGACCGACTGGGCCGGGGCTGAGGTCCCTTACGTGGCCGGGATCCTCACGCTCGAGCCAGCCACGCCGAATTCTCACGTGGCGATCCTTGCCCGGTCGTATGGCATTCCGTTCGCGTTCGTGGGCGACACCGCGGCGGGCGCCCAACTGCGCGCGTTGGACGGACGCGACATTGTCGTGCGCACCAAGTCCGTCTTTGGCGCCGATGAACTGCGTTGGTTCCCGCTGGACGAGAGTGCCGATGCGCGAGTCCGTAACGAGGTGCTGGCGCTCAAGACCGGGCCGCCGGTCCAGATTACTCCCAAGGCGCACTACGGCGTCCTTTCCGCCAATACCGATACGCTTACGCCCGCCGACCTGCGCTATTTCGGCGGCAAGGCCGCCCACTTCGGGTTTCTGCGGCGATCGATCCCGAGCCGTTCGCCTCCCGCGATCGCGTTTTCCTTTGACCTCTGGGACCTGTTCATGGACCAGACGTTGCCCGGCGGCGGCACGCTGCGTGCCGAGATCGATCGGCGCCTCGGCGGGTTCGGCTATCCTCCGGACGTGGCGGCGATGGCGGCGCAACTCGCTGAGGTCCGGCGCCTGATCACTCGTGACGCGCGCTTTTCGGTGGAGCAACAGGAGGCGATTCTCGCCGCGCTGGCGCCGTTCGATCCCTTGCGGAAGATCCGGTTCCGGAGTTCGACCAATGTCGAGGACAGCGAGAGCTTCACCGGGGCCGGTCTCTACGACAGTTACAGCGGGTGCGTGGCCGACGACCTGGACGCCGACCAGGCCGGCCCCTGCCGCTGCGATGCCTCGGAATCCAACGAACGCGGCGTCTTCCGGGCCATCCAGCGGGTTTATGCCAGCTTCTACAATGACAACGCCTTCTTTGAACGACGCCGGCTCGGCCTGGATGAGGCCACGGTGGGGATGGCCCTGCTGGTCCACCATTCGACGCCCGACGAGTTCGAAATGGCCAATGGCGTGGCCACGCTTAACCAAGAGAGTTCCTACCTCGAGGCGAGGCTGGTGACGCAGACTGGCGCCTTCTCGGTGGCCAACCCGGAGATCACCGCGCAGCCCGAGGTCGTCCGCGCCTCGAAGTTCGGGACGAGCACCTTTCTGACACTCGAGGCGCATAGCGGCCTGCTCCCCTTCGGGGCTCACGTGCTCAAATGGGAGACGGAGTACCGCGACCTGACGGGGCTGTTGTCCACCGTCGCTGCCGCTTATGGCAAGTATTACCCCAGTAAGGCCCGGTTCGCCCTGGACTTCGAGTACAAGAAAGTGCAGCCGGGCGAGCTGCGCATCAAACAGGTCCGCCCGCTGCCCCTGGCGTCCACTTCGAGCCGGGCTCCGTACCTGCTGCATCGCCCCGGCATCTTTACGACCCGGCAGGGCGAGTTAGGGGACGTCTTCTCGAAGCATCGGCTCAAAGGGCGATGGGAGCTGCGAACCCGCAACCTGAGCCTCACGGACGCCCATCTCGCGGAAGGCGTCTATACGAACGTGGCCGTGGAACTTATCGAGGGCGCTGGGCTGGTGCGGCTGACGGAAGGCCCGCAGGCTTGGCCGGGGGCGGTTCATCAACTCAACGGCAGCGACACCATCGACCAGTGGGAAACCGGCTCCGGGACGGCGCGGCGTTCGCATCGGCTCATCACGAGTGTCATCCGCGCCGTGCAGGCGCCCGCCAGCCCGGTGGTGACATCGGACGATTTCCGGGTCCAGTGGCAGGCCACGTACGCTGCGCCGCAACCGGTGGTGTGGAACGGCCAGCGCCAGACCGTCACCACGGAGTCGGTGGAACTTGAGCCGGCGCCCGCGCTCACGCCCTACTCGTTGCGCCAGACCCGTTCAGTGACGTCCAATGGCATCGCTGTCGAGACTGCCTTCTACTGGCCCGAGCCCCCGAGCGGACCGTCGGCGGGCTACACGGCGCCGTTGGTCGCCTGGGAAAAGACCCGGATCTCGGGGTTGACGCCGACGCCCCTGGTCTTGCAGGGCTACTACTCGCAGACCTACAGCCCCGGGCACCACAACTTCTACGAGGACTTTCTCTTCGAGCCCCAACTCGAAAACGGGCTGCCGCAGGAGCAGCTCGAAGCTCTCCGATCCCGGAACATTCGGTGGATTCTCGCCAGCGTCTCCTTCGATCGCACGTGGCTCTACGCGGTGGGCTTTGACGGGACTGTGAAGCGGTTGTGATCCTACGAGCGGGGGCGCGGCTCGAACATCCGCCTTGCGACCTAGCTCGTTGGCGCTAGGCTCAGCCCATGCCCGAATCGAATGCTCCGAGTCGTCCACGGCTCCGAAACCTGGCGTGGGCGGTGCTTGGGTTGGCGCTGCTCGCTAGCGTGGTACTGCTGACCCGGCGCGGCGCCGGACCGGCGGCATCGGGCGGCGAGTTCGCCCGCCTGATGAACACGGGCAAGAACTACCTGGACCAGGGCCAGGCCACCAACGCCATCCCCGTGTTCACTCAGGCGGTGGCCTTGCAGCCCGCGCAACCGGATGCCCGTGTGAACCTTGCCAACGCCCTGTTGCTGGCCGACCAGGCGCCCGAGGCACTGCGGCAGGCCCTCGAGGCCCTCGAGTACGATCGCAACGACGCCGGCGCCTACTACGTGGCCGGGTGTGCCGCCCTGCGGCTGCGGCAGTTCGAGCCGGCCCTCAAGCTGCTCCAGAGCGCGCATGATCTGGACACGAAAGTGGCGGCGGTCGCCTTCCAGGTCGGACGCGCCCACCAGGAGCTGGGACATATCGAAGAGGCGATCGCGTCCTATCGCGAGACGATCAAGCTCGAGCCGGAACACGGCGTGGCCCACTATGCGTTAAGTCAGATGTTGATCCGCGCGGGCCAGCAGGACGAGGGGCTCAAGGAGATCGAAGTCCACAACCAGATCAAGAGCAAGGGCCCGCAGGCGCCCGCCACCCCCGCGACGTACGAGCGTTGCGGACACACGCAGGCTCGCGCCCCCAAGACCATCGAAAGGCCTGACCCGAAAGGCATCGACGTCCACTTTGCCGATCTCACGGCCGCAGCCTTCGGCGGGACCGCTGGCCAGTATCACGGGCCGCTGGGGGTGTTGGATTACAACCATGATGATCGCAACAGCCTGTTCGTGGTCGAGGGTACCAACGGCTTCCGCCTGCTCGCCAACTCGAAGGGCGTGTTCAGCCCGCTCGGCGATGTGCTGCCGGTTCCTCCGGGCAGCCGGTTTTTCGGTTGCCTCGTCGGGGACTTGAACAATGACCGGTTCGAGGACGTGGTGGTCATGGGCCAGCCGGGGGTGAAGGCCTACCGCTTCGCCACCAACGGGGTGCCACGGGAGGTGACCGCGCCGGCCAACCTCCGCAACGTGGCCGCCTCCGAGGGCGGCCTGGTGGACCTGGACCTCACGGGCAAGCTGGACCTCCTGGCCGTCGCCCCGGACGGAGGGGCCTTGCGTGTGTTGCGCAACCTGGGCAGCCCCTATTTCAAGGACATCACGTCCACGTCTGGCGTGCCGGCTGTGGTTTCCGGCGCGCGTCAACTCGCCATCGACGACTGGAACAACGACGACTTGATGGACGTGATCGTGGCGCGAGAAGGGGAGCCGCCGTTGCTGCTGCTCAAACAGCGGGGCGGGCCGCTGGTCCCCACGAACTTTCCTCCCGGCCAGCTGGAGGGCGCGGTCCTGGCGGTTGGCGACTTGAACAATGACTCCCGCGCCGACCTGGTTCTAGGGGGCACCAATCACCTGGATGTGCTCCTGGGCGGGATCAACCGGTTCTTCCGCCTGCCGATCAACTGCCCCGGATTGAGCCGCCTTTTACTCGTGGACTACGACAACGACGGTTGGCTGGACATCCTGGTCTGTGGACAGGGCCTGCAGCTCTGGCGCAACGCGGGTGAGGGAACATTCGTGAACCTCACGCAGGCCGTGGGCCTGGATCGCCTCGTGACCGGCCAGGTCGAGGCAGTGGTGGCCGCCGACTTCGATCAGGATGGAGACACGGACTTGGTGGTGAGCGTGGCCGGGCAGGGGCTGAAATTGTTGCGCAACGAGGGGGGCCATCGCAACGCACAGATCAAACTTCGGCTCCTCGGCAACCGCTCGAACGCCAGCGGGCTCGGCATTCGCGTGGATGTGGCGGTCGGCGGTTTGCGCATCCATCGCACGGTTTCGGCCTTGCCGGTCGAGATCGGGGTGGGCAACCGCCCGCAGGTTGACTCGCTCACCGCGCGTTGGTCTGAGCTGGCCGCAACGATCGTCGATGTCAAGCCTGACCCCCGCTCGGCCCTGGCGGTGTTCGAGCCTTTCATACCGCCCGGCTCGTGCCCGTTCCTCTACGCCTGGGATGGCCAGCGTTGGCGCTTTGTGTCGGACATCCTCGGTTCCTCGCCGGTCGGGCTCAGGCTCACCGACACCGTGTTCATCGATGCCGACCCGCACGAGTTGGTCTGGCTGGGTGATGAGACGAGGTTCCGGCCTCGCGACGGTGATTTCGTGGTCCAGGTCACGGAGGAGCTGCGTGAAGTCCTTTACCTTGACGAGGCCAAATTGGCGGTGGTGGATCATCCCGAGGGCACCGAGGTGCATACCACTGACAAGCTCCGGCCCAGCAAACCGTTTCCGCGCGGCGAACTGCTCACCCTGGACCAGCGCCGCCCGCTGGGCGCCGCCATGCGGCTGGACGGCACGGACGTGACCGCCCTCCTGCAGGAGAACGACGGGCAATTGCTTTCTCCGCCCAAACTCCGCGTGCCGCAGCTCCGGGGGTTGGCCGAACCGCATGGGGTAGTGCTGGATTTCGGGCCGCTGCCCGCGGATCGCCCGCTGGTGCTGGCCCTCACCGGTTGGCTGCGCTTCGGCGGGGGCATGGCGAACGTGGCCGCCTCGCACGATCCCAGCCTGCCGTTCCCGTTCCCGCAGTTGGAGGTCGAGACCTCGGCCAACGTCTGGCGGCCGGTGGACGTGGTGGTCGGGGCGCCTTCCGGCAAGACCAAGACCATCCTGGTCGAGTTGGCTGGCAAACTGCCCGCCGGGAGTCACCGCCTGCGCCTGACCACCGCGTTCGAGATTCACTGGGACCGCATCGCGCTGTTCGAGCGCCGGACGGCCTCCGACAGCACCGCCCGGTGGATTGCCCCTGACCGGTCCGACCTGCATTGGCGTGGTTTCAGCGCCTTCGCGGATTTGCCGTCGAACCTGCCGCTGACGCCCGTCTATGAGAAGGTCTCACCCACGCCGCCGTGGGCCATCACGCCGATGGGCTGGTGCACGCGCTACGGGCCAGTGAATGAACTCATCGCGCGCGAGGACAATGGCCTGGCGATTCTCAACGGCGGCGATGAACTCACTTTGAGCTTTGCGGCCAGCCGCCTCCCGCCCACCCCCGCGGGCATGGTCCGCGATTTCTTCCTTTATACGGTCGGGTGGGACAAGGACTCGGACTTCCACGTGGAACTGGGGTGGAAGGTCGAGCCGTTGCCCTGGCACGGAATGGACGATCAGCGCTACGGCCTGGAGGCGCGCCCCGCGTTCGCGAGTGATGCGTTGATGGCCCGCTTCAACACCCGTTGGGTCAACCAGCCGGCGTTCAAGCGCGCCAGCCGGTGAGGGAACGGCCAGAGAGGCGGACGGCACTCGCCGCGCTGCGGTCGGGCCATTGCCCTGGCTGCCCCGCCCGAGCACGCTCGAGGGTGGCGGGGCGCCCGAATCGCACGTTATGCCGCTGCCGTCCAGGCAGCCGGAACTCAGTTCCCCTTGAGCATCGCGATGAACTGCTTGATCGCGGTCGAGAGGACCTTGTTCTTCTTGTGGATGACCGCCAGTGGGCGGTGGAGGTCGGCGTCCTCGATCTGCACCGCCGCCAGCGTTTGCTTGGACACCTCCTGGGCCACCGTGCTCAGCGGCACGATCGCCACGCCCGCGTCGATTTCGACCGCGCGTTTGACGGTCTCGACGTTGTCGAATTCCATGGCCGTGACCACCTTCACGTCGTGCTCGCGCAGCACCTTGTCGGTGGCCTTGCGCGTGGGAATGTCGGGCTCGAAGGCCACGACCTTCTGGCCCTCGAGGGCGCTGATCTTGGCCTTTTTGAGCTTCGCGAGCGGATGCTGCGGATGGGTGATCAACACCAGGACCTCCTCGCGCAGCGGCACGAGCTCGAGCTTCGGATCGCGTGTGGGATAGCCGACCAGGCCCAAGTCCACCACGTTGCTCAGCACGTCCTCGTACACCTGGTTGGCCCGCCGATACTCGACGTGCACGTTCACCGTGGGGTAGCTCTTCAGGTAGCGTTTCACGTAGGGGGGCAGATCGTAAAGCCCGACACTGTAGATGGTAGCGATCCGGATCGTGCCCGAGATGATGTCCTTGAGCTCCTGCATCTGGCTGTGCAGGTGTTCGTAGGTCTGGAGGATCTGCTTGCTTGCCTCGTAGAGCACCTCACCTTCCCGGGTCAGCCGGAACCGTTTCTTGCTGCGCTCAACCAACAACGACTTGAACTGCCGCTCCAGCGAACTGATCTGCTGGCTCACGGCAGACTGCGTGATTTGATTAATATGCGCGGTCTTAGTGAAACTTTCCGTTTCAGTAAGGTCGCAGAATACTTTCAGGCTTTCGATTTGCATGAGGCAGGGTAAACGTGGGAACTTAAGAAGTCAACCTCATTAATGTAGATTTCTTCCTCGACCCACCCGGCTCGGGAGCAGGCCGGCCTGCCGCCGCGCCCGCTGCCCGCGGGCGCCGGCCCGGTTTGAGCCCGCCGTGGCCGGCGCGGGAGCAACCGGCCCGCCGGAGCGGCCCTGCTGGCGGCGCCGCCGCGGCCATCCGGCTCTTGCAAAAGGGCCTTTGATTTATAATGGTGCCGCGAGGCAACCGCGCTGATAAGTGTCCCTGTGCTGCCTATGAATACATCGGCCCGACTACTGCTCCCGGTTCTGGTGCTGCTGGCGCCCGGCGGGCTCGTCCCCGCCTGCCGCACCCAGGAGAGCGGCGCGCCCTTCCCGCGCGACCCGGAATCGCCCCGGGCAGCCCAGGTCGCGCGCGCGACGGACGTGGTCCAACAATGGAAGGCTCACCAGCGCCTTTACGTGAAAGGCGACGTGGGGCTGGGCCCGGCGCAATTGGACAGCCTCGAGCAATGGCTGGATACCCACGCGGTCAACTGGGCAGTCGTGCTGGTCAAGAACGCCACGGGGGAGCAGTACACCGACCCCGAAGGGCGGGGGTACAGCGGCGTCGAGGCGGTCAACCAGGCGCTCGGGCGCGGGCTCATGAATCGCACCGCCTTTGGGCAGCACACCGACCCGCGGACTCGCGAAGCCGACGCCGCCTTCATGATTGTCTTCCTGGACGAGCACAAGCTCTCGTACGCGGCCTCCGAGGCTCAGAACAAGCGACAGCTTGGCCGCGAACAGTGGGTGGGGAACCTGGACGCCACCGCCATTGCCGCCCTGCGCAACGGCGGACGCATCCTGGATGCCGTGCAAGGGACCGTATCCAAGATCAACGGGCAAATGGACGCGCGGATCACCGGCGAAATCGAAGCGCGCAACCGTGCCGCGGCCGCGGAGCGCGCGGCGCGGGCACAGGCGATCACGCAGGCCGGGGCGGCCCTGGACGGCGCTGCCAGCGCCTTGACCTTGCTCGAGACCGAGACCGCCAGGTTCACGCGCGGACACCAGGGGATGACGGGAGACCTGGCGCGGCCGGATGTGGCCGCCCTGCGGGCGGAGCTGCAACTGGCCAAGGTGCGGCTCGAGCGCGGTGATCCGGCGAAGGCCTCCGCTTCCGCCGCCGCGCTACGGAGCCGGGTGGACCTGCACCTCCAGGCCGTCGCCCGCTACGAAAGCGACCGCGCGGAGCTTGATAACCTCGACCACCGGCTCAAGGCCCAGGCCACCCGGAATCAGGCCGCCGCAGCCGGGGCGCCGTTGCGCGCCGGGCAGGAGGCGCTGGCGCGGGCGCGAACCGAACATGAACGGGGCGACTCGAGCTATCGTGCCTACCTCGAGACAGCCGGGCAGTGCGCGGCGGCCGCGGAGAACGCCATCACCGCCGCGGCGAAGCTGGCGGAGCAACGCCGGTTGCTGGTGGGCGCCGGCAGCGCCTCTTTCCTGGCGGCGCTCGGGATCGTGGGCCTGGTACTGAACCGGCGCCGGCTGGGCGTGAAGACCGAGGCTGAACAGCTTTTCCGGACGTGGGAGCGCGGGTTGGGCGAGAAGAATCTGGCCCTGTTCGAGCTGCTCGATCGTCGCGCCACGGTGGTGGGGTCGGCTGCCGAGGAGGCCCGCCAACGCTACAGCGGCGACACGCTCGAACTCAGTGAGCACATCATCAAGGACGTGGACGAGCTCTTTATCATGTCCTCCTCGACCGGGCGCGTGCTCCAGGATGCGCAGGAACTGCTCGCTCCCAAGACTCTGCCGCCGCGATTGGCGAACCGGTTCCTTCGTGGCCGATTCCGCCGGGCCCTGGGCCTGCTGCGCGATCATCCGATCGAGTTTAAGCCGGACTCGGCCCTCGAGTTGGTCGTCCGCGGTCCGCGCACGGAGCGCGACCGCCTGCTGGGCCAGGTTGCGTCCTATCAGCCATTCACGATGACTTTTACGGAGCTCATCGAAGCGTTCAATCAACGCGCCGCCCGGGCACTGGCAGCATTGGAGACGGTCGAGTCGAGCGTGATCTCCGCCGGCGCCACACTCGAGCAAACGCAGAAGCACATCTCGGCGACCACCGCCCTAGAGCCTGAGCTCGAGCGACTCGCGGCGGAAGACGGCCTGTTCAAGGTGCCGGCGCTGTTTGGCCAACTGCTGCCGTCCGCGCAGAAAAACCTCGGCGAGGCCATCAAGACCGCGGTAACCGACCCGGTGGGTTCGCTCCGCGCGCGAGGCGCGCTTGCCCGGCAACAATCGGACGACGCGGCCGCGCTGGTGGACCTGCTTCTCGAGGCCAGGAAAACCGCGGTCCCGGGGTTGCGCGCCTCGCGGCAGGTCCTTCAGGAGGCCGAATTGACGGTGGATTGGATCGAAGTCGAGCTGCGCCAGTTCTCCGAGCGGTGCGACGCGATCGTGGCGGCGGCGCTGACCCGGTCGGCGTCTCAAGATATCCAGGGCATCGGTGCAGACCTGCGCAAGCTCGCTGCGCGTGCCGAACGTGCGGTCGAGTTGGCCCGCCTGCGGCGCGAGGGCGCGCGCACCCAGATCAAGGCGACCGGCGCGGAGGTCGAGGCGGCCCGGAAGGACCTCGGCCTGGCCTTGGGGAAAGAACCCGCCGCGTTGCTGCGGGAGGTCGGCGCGGACCCCTCGGAACTCCTGGCGAAAGCCGAGGAGCAGTGGCGGGTTGCGGGAGCCGCCTTGGGCAGAGGCGAGGTCGAAGCCGCCGGCCAAGCCCTGAAGGTGCTTGCCACACTCGCGCAGGACGCCGCCGGCATCGTCGTTGCGTCCCGCCAGGCCTTCGCCGAACAGGAAGGCACACTCGCCGCATTGCGGGAGGAAACAACTCGCATTGAGTCTGAACTTCCCGCGCACGAACAGGTGCTCGAGGGCATCCAGACACGGCACGCGCCCTCGGTGCTGCTGCTGCGGGCCGGCGACGCGGCGCATCCCGACGCGAACGGCACGGTCGAGGACAACCTGGCCGAAGCACGGGCGCACCTCGCGGCGGCGAAGGAGCTCGCGGCCGGGTCGGTGGGCGCGTTTCGAGCCGGCCGGGTCCTCGAAGCCGCGGACCGCCTCCGCCAGCTCCGCGGGCGCCTCGAATCCGCGCGATACCGCCTGCAGGAGATTCAGGAGAAGGCCGCGAGCCTCGCCAAGGCGGAGGCCGAGAATGCCCGCTGCCTCGAACGCCTCGAGGGGCGACAGCGCGAGTGCGGCGGCATGGTGGCGGCGCGCACAACGATGGCACCGACCGTCCGCGCGTTCGAGGGCGCGAACGCCTTGCTCGCCGGGGCGCGAGCGGCTGTCCAGGCCACCGTCGGCGACCCATTCCAGGCGGCGGCTGATTTGGAGGCTGCGGGCAAGGCCCTCGAGCAGGTGGCCGACAAGGCGCGCTGCGATCGCGATGTCTTCGAACAAGCCCAGCGCACCGTGACAGCGGCGAACGCTCAACTCGCGGAAGCGCAGCGGTTGGAGCGCGCGGCGGCCACCGATCCGGTGGGCGACAGTGCCGCCATTCTCGAGGCACGCGCGGCGCTTCAACCGCTGGCCGCCGCCTTGCGCATGGCGCAGGATCGCCTGGGGGCGGCGCACGGGGACTGGCACGCGCTGGACACCGAAGCCAGCCGTATCGCGACCGAGGCCGGCCGCCACGCGGCCACCCTGCGGGGCGAGCTCGAGCGCGCCCAGGCAGCCCTTGCCGCGCTCAGCGCGGCGGCCACGGCCGTCAGGCTCGCTGGCGCGTGGACCGGCCGGTACGGTGTGCGCATCATGGGGTCGCCCGGCTCGGATGTGCTCGCCCGGGCGAGCGGCCTGCTCCAGGCCGGGCAGTACGAACAAGCACTGGCGCAAGCCGCCCAGGCCCGGCGCGTGGCGGACCTGGCCGTGGCGGAAGCGGAGGCCGAAGTGCGCCGCCGGCAGTTTGCGGAGCAGCAGCGCCTCGAGGCAGAACGGCAGCGGCGCGCGGCGGAGGAAGAGGCGCGCCGCTCGAGTTGGGCCTCGTCGGGCGCTGGGTCATCGACCTCGGGGTCGTCCTGGGGCAGCACGGGCTCCGGCGTGTCCACCTCGAGTTTCTCGAGCGACTCAGGGGTGGCAACCTCGAGTTGGTAAGTCTGCCGCTTTCTGAAACTTGGCACGCGTCGTGCGTGTCTTAACGTAATAGTATGGACAATATCTTGAGCCTTTGCCTGGGTGTGGGTTTGAGCGCGGCCTGCGGGTTTCGCGTGTTCGTGCCCCTGCTCATCGTCAGCCTCGCATCGCTTAGCGGGCATCTTCATCTCGCGCAAGGGTTTCAGTGGCTTGGGACCTATCCCGCCCTGATCGCGTTCGCCGCCGCGACGGTCCTCGAGATCGCCGCCTATTACATTCCCTGGCTGGACAACCTGCTGGATTCGATCGCGACGCCGGCCGCGGTGGTGGCAGGGACGGTTATCACGGCGGCCCAGGTAGTGGACCTCAGCCCGTTTCTGAAATGGTCGCTGGCGCTGATCGCGGGCGGTGGCGCTGCGGGTCTGATCCAGGGCGCGACGGTGCTGTTGCGCGGGGCATCGTCGGTAAGCACTGGAGGCATCGCCAATCCGATCCTGGCCACCACCGAGCTGGCCGGGTCGTTGTTCACCAGCCTGATCAGCCTGCTCTTGCCTGCGCTGGCAGCGCTGGCGGTGCTGGCTCTGGCGTTGGTGTTGGCGACCCGGTTCCTCGCCCGGAGAGCGCCGCGGCGTGCAGCGGCGTGAAGGGGCAGCGGTTGCCGCGGCTGGTGACCGGAGGGGGAGGTGGGAAATCAGATCGGACTGACGTCCGACTTGTCGCGCCGTAGCCTTGGCGGAGGCGGACTTGTCCCGCCGTAGTCCGGCACTGATCGATCCCTTTGGCGGGACGAAGGCGGATGCTACGGGGCGGGGGCTGAATTGCCCGGCGGCTTCTGTTCCGAACGGCAGCACGCCGCCGATGCCCAGCGCCAGCGCCAGCGCCTGCTCAGGGGAGGGACACCGAAAGCACGACGAACCAGGCGTCGTCGTATTTATCCTTGTCGTCGCCCGCCAGCACGGCCAGTTCGCCGTTCTTGAGGGCATCGATCCGCTGCTTGAAGGTCTTGGTCCAGCGCCCCTCGCCAAAGAGCTTGATCTCGACGGTGTCGTCGTCGGCGTACTTGAGTTCCAGTTCGCACTTCGAGCTGAGCTTGAGGCGCTTGGCGATCTTGGGCGCAAGTGAGATCTTCTCTTCCTTGATCACGAAGTAGTTCTTCCAGCGGAAGATTCGACAGAGCTTCTTCTTGACCTTGGCATCGAGCTCCTTGTAGCTGCCTTCCTTGGGCTTGGCCTCATCGGTTCCCCAAATCAGGACGGCGTTGAGGTTCAGTTCACCGGCCTGCGCCTGGGCTGCGCCGGCCAGGCCGGCGGCGCAACAACAGGCAAGAAAGACACATGCGGGAAGCCAGCCCTTCGTCGCCAGTCCTCGAAGGGCCTTTCGGCTAGGTACGGTTGTCATTAAGAGACGGTTCGATGCTGGTCGTGAGCGGTGCGCAGCCGATTATTGGAAATTGACCCACACCACCGTCATGCGCTCGGCCTCCGACCGGAAGGTCAGCACGCTCACGTCGTCCAGCGGACTCTCGATTTCGGCGGGATGAACCGTCCGGTGGGCCGACGACGGGGCGAAGGTTGGGGTAAAGAGCACCAGCGCCAGGACGGCCACGATGGCGGCCGGGGCGAGGAATCGCATCCACCAGCTCAGCCAGACGGGCCGGCGCGGCGCGGCGGGTTGATTCTCGAGGCGCTCGAGTTCGCGCTGGATCCTGGACCAGTAGAACTCGCGCGATGCCGGCACGGCGCGTTCCAACTCGTTCCCGGCCAGGGCCGCGCGGGTGTGCTTGAGTTCCGCGAGCAGCGCCGCCGCCTGGGGATCGGAAGTGGCGAGCGTGGCGACGGACGCGGCCTCGGTGGGCGGCAACTCGCCGTCCATCCAGGCCTGCACTCCCAGTTCGGTCTCGCGGTTCATGGTTTTTGTTCGTCTCTCAAGCCGGCCAACAGCACGGCCATTTTGCGCCGCGCGTAAAACAGGCGCGACATCACGGTGCCAATCGAACAGCCCATTCGGTTGGCGACTTCTTTGTATTCCAACTGCTCGAACTCGTGCAAGACCAGCACGGTCCGATGCGCGTAGGAGAGCTGGTTCAACGCGCGGTCAATGCGCTGGCGCAATTCGGCCCGTTCCAAGCCCTCGGTGGGGTTGACGGTGACCACCGGCATTTGCCGTTCGACGCCGCCGATCTCTTCGTCCATCAGTTCGATGGACTCGGTGCGCCCCCGCTTCTGCTTGCGCAGGTGATCCAGGCACAGGTTGATGACGATGCGCGTCATCCACGTCAGGAAACTGGCTTGACCGTGAAACTGCTTAAGCCGCTGCCAGCCCTTCACCCAGGCTTCCTGAGAAAGATCAACCGCTTCATCCTCGTTGCGCACCATGCTGAAGGCCCGGGCATACACTTTATCCCGATGCCTCGCCACCAGTTCCTCGAACGCGAGCATGTCGCCCTTTTGCGCGTTCTGCACCAACTCCTGGTCGCTGGAGGATGGATAGTCGAGTTTCTTCGACATGCTTTGGACGCGCGCCCGGGGCGGGCTATTCAGGTCCGGTCAGAGTTTTCCCTTGGTCGAGGGCAGGCGGCCTTGAATTCTTGGATCCCGTTGGCAGGCAACGTCTATCGCCTTGGCAAAGGCCTTGTAGAGCGCCTCGACGACGTGGTGCGGTTCATCGCCGTAGAGCAACTCGAGGTGCAGGTTGCAGCGCGCCTCGTTGGCGAAGCCCTGGAAGAACTCCCGCGCCAGGCCAAACCTAAACGCTGACGACATGTCCTGGCGCTTCTCGGCGGGCGTCAAGGCCTTGTGCGCGAGTTTGTCGAGGCCGCGCCACACCAGGCAAGGCCGGCCGCTGAAGTCCACCACACAACGGGCCAGGCATTCGTCCATGGGCACGTAGGCCTCGCCGGTGAACGGATTCTTCGGGTGAAATCCCGTGCCGTAGCGGCGGATGCCTTTCTTATCTCCCAGAGCTGCCAGTATCGTCTGGCCTAATGCGATCCCGCAATCCTCCACGGTGTGATGGGCGTCCACCTCGAGATCCCCCTGGCACCGCAGCCGCAGGTCCACCACCGCGTGCTTCGCAAACAACCTGAGCATGTGGTCCAGGAACGCGATCCCCGTCCTGACCTCGGACCTGCCCGTGCCGTCCAGGTTCAGGCGCACCGCGATGCGCGTTTCGCCGGTCACGCGATCGAGCCGGGCTTGGCGAGATTTCATGCGGCGCATTAAACAGGGTTCAGCCGGAAAACAAAGCCGAAAAGCCCGGCCACGCGCGCGCGTCGCGGGACCCGCTCACCCAAGGAAAAGGTCGCGAACCGTGGCCGCGAACGAGGGGAGCAGGCTCTCGCGCAGCACCTCGCTGCCGGCGAGAATCCCGCGCAGAGCCAATCCGTATTCGCCCCCGTGATAGACCTCGACGTTGTCGTAGCGCGGATCCAACATCCAAAGCCTGGGCACATTCACCTCCTCGTAGATGGCCTTCTTGCTCACGGTGTCCGTGCGGTGGTCGTCCGAGCTGATGATCTCCGCCGCCAGCCAGAGCTTGCCAGTGGCCACGGTCACCAGCGCCAGGTCGGGCCGAAGCATGGTTCCCGTCCGCACCTGCACCAGCGCCCGCGCCGGTAGCAGGCGGGCGGCCTGGACCTGACCGAGACTCGCGGCCACCAAGTCATGGAGCCGGGTGCAGATGCGCTCGTGGCGCTCGCCTGGCGCATGGCGGCGCCAGACCTCGCCGGCCAGGATTTCATCGTAGGGTTCGGTCATGGGCTGGCGAGGACCCTGCTGAGGAACCGGCCGGTGTGCGAGTGCCGGTCGCGGGACACCTGCTCGGGCGTGCCCTCGGCAACGATCTCGCCGCCGCCCGCGCCGCCCTCGGGGCCGAGGTCGATGATCCAATCTGCTTCGGCGATCAGGTCCAGGTTGTGTTCGATCACGATCACCGAGTGACCGAACTCGACGAGGCGTTGCAGCACCTCGACCAGGCGGCGTACATCAGCGATATGGAGTCCGATCGTTGGCTCCTCGAGGATGAATAGGTTTTGCTTCTGCCCGGAGGGGCCTCCCTCTCCGTGTTGGAGCGGGCGCGCGTCGCCGCTCTGCCGCGCCTCGGTCTCCCGCCCACGGCCGGTCGGCGATTCGAGCCCCGCTGCGGGCGAACCCACCGGGCCGCGGCCCTTGAGGCCACCGAGCAGATGGGACACCAGCTTGACCCGCTGGGCTTCGCCGCCGCTGAGGGTTGGGCTGGTCTGGCCGAGCTTCAGGTAGTCCAGGCCCGTGTCGTGCAGCGCCTCCAGGGGGCGCCGGATGCGGGGAAACGATGCGAAGAACCGCAGCGCCTCCGCCACGCTCAACTCGAGCACCTCGGCTATGTTCTTCCCGGCGAATTGCAGGTCGAGAGTTTCACGATTGAACCGCAGCCCCTCGCAGGCCTCGCAGCGCACGTAGGCGGGTGGGAGGAAGTTCATCTCCAACTTGATCGTGCCCGCCCCCTCGCAGGCGGGGCACCGCCCTTGCGCGCTGTTGAATGAGAACCGCCCCGGGCCGTAGCCCCGCAGGCGCGCCTCGGGCAACTGGGCGAACAACTGCCGGATGACATCGAAAAAGCCAACATAGGTCGCCGGCGTCGAGCGGGGAGTGCGGCCAATCGGCGACTGATCGACCTCATAAACCGCCCTGATCCATTCGTGGCCGGCAAGGACCTGGCCGGTGCCTTCGGCGCCGGGGCGAGCGGCTGGCGCCCGTCCGTTTCCCGCGCCCAGCCGCGCCGCCAGCGCGGGGAGCAGGCAGTTGCGCAGGAGTGTGCTCTTGCCCGACCCGCTCACACCCGTGATCAGCACCAGGCGATTGAGTGGAAAACGGACCGTCAGGTTTCTCAGGTTATGCACGGACGCCCCGGCGAGGGTGAGCCAGCGGCACGGTTCGATGCTCCCGGCAGAACACGGATCGGTGGTGCGGGTGGGACCGCGGGATGCTGTGTGCCGGGCCGAGCGGCTGATGGGGCGGCCGCTGGCGGCCTGCGCCGGCGTGGTCACAACGGGCCGCCGCTGGCCGCGGGAGGGGAACGAACGCCGCGCGCGCAGGCATTGGCCGGTGATCGACTCCTCGTGCCGCAACAACTCCTGCAACGAACCCGCGGCCACGACCTGGCCTCCGCGAACACCCGCGCCTGGGCCCAGATCAATCACGAAATCGGCCTGCCGCATGGTGGCCTCGTCGTGCTCGACCACCACCACGGAGTTCCCGCGGGACTTCAACTGCACGAGTGCGGCCAGGAGTTGCTCATTGTCACGCGCGTGCAGGCCGATGGTCGGCTCGTCCAGCACATAGAGCACGCCACTGAGGTTCGAGCCCAGTTGCGCGGCGAGGCGGATGCGTTGGGCCTCGCCGCCCGAAAGAGTGGGCACGGCGCGGTGCAACTCGAGGTAGCCAAGGCCCACCGTTTGCAGGAAACGCAGGCGCTCGCGGATTTCCGGCAGGATGTCGCGCGCGATCTCCGCCGCGCGGCCTTCGAGACGCAATGCGGCGAAGTACACGCTCATTTCATCCACGGTGGCGCGGCCAAAATCGTCGATGGTTGACGGCAGGTTCCGCCGGCCCCGCTCGAGCAGCAAACCGCGCGAGGCGCTGCTACCGGGTTGCCCGAACCGCGCGCCCTCCAACAGCAGCGGCAGGCGGACGGCCCGCGCCACGGGGTTCAGACGCGCACCCCGGCACTCGGGACAAAGTTCCCGTTTCCCTTCCATCCAACCGTACCACGATTCCTCAATGGCGTCGGCCCGCGCGCCCCGCTCGACGTCCGGCAGGTAAAACAACTCTCCAAACCCGCGGCAGCGCGGGCACCAGCCCTGCGAGGAGTTGTAACTGAACAGTTTCGGATCCAGCGGCGGGAAGGAACGCCCGCAAGTCGGACAAGCGCGCTCGGTCGAATGCACGCTCACGACTCCCCGGCCATCGAGCGCGAAGAGCGTTCCGTGCGCCAGCTCGAGGGTCGTGTCGATCAGCTCCCGTGGCTCGATCCGGGCATCCTGGACCTGGGCGGGTTGCGCTCCGGCCCCATGCTGGCGATGCGGTGATCGGCCCGCGGCGGTGTGCCAGCCCGACCGCGGCGGGTCCGCTTCTTCACCCGGGCCTCCGCGCCACGCGCGCTTTCCGGCCAGAAAGCCGGTGACCACCTCGACGTCGTGTTCCCGGAACCGATCCAGGCGCAGCCGGTCGCCCGCCGCCAGGAGGCGCCCGTCGGCTCGGACTTCGGCATATCCGTGCTGGGCAGCCCAGACCGCGACGTCGGTGTGAAAGCCCTTGCGGTTGCGCACGACCGGCGCGAGCAACCGGAGGGCCCCGCGGCGCCTGGCTTCGGCCTCGAGTTGGCGCCGCACCTGGTCCTTGGTTTGGGCCTCGACGGGTTCTGCGCAATCGGGGCAATGCTGCACCCCGAGCCGCGCGAACAGGAGCCGGATGAAATGATGAATCTCAGTGATCGTGGCGACCGTGCTTTTGCCGCCGCCGCGCGAGTTGCGCTGCTCGATGCTGACGGTGGGTGGGATGCCCTCGATCAGGTCCACGTCGGGCCTCGCCAATTGCTCGACGAACTGCCGGGCGTAGGCGTTCATCGAATCCAGGAACCGGCGCTGGCCCTCGGCGAACAACAGGTCAAACGCCAGCGTGCTCTTGCCCGAGCCGCTCACCCCGGTGACGACCACCAGCTTCCCGCGGGGGATTGCCACCGAGAGATTCTTGAGATTGTGTTCGCGGGCGCCGTGAATCGAGATCACGCCGCTGATCGCGTCGCCGTTATCGGGTTGCCGCACGCAGGAGTGTTAACCGGGCGGCCTTGTGCGGTAAAGGCCGCCGCGGCGGGTTCGCGAAGTCGGCCGGGGCCGGCGAGGAAAGCGACAAAATGATGTGACAATTGTCACATGTTATTGTCACATTCTCCAGCCGCGCCCGGCCGGCCGGTCCGGCCAAGCGAGGGGTTGGTTGCGCGGGCACGCGGCGGCCCATTCTCGATCCGAAAAAGATTCCCTTGGCCAGTCTCCTGCGTATGCTCCGGCCATGCTTGCTGGGCGAACGCGCGGTGGCGGGCAACCGTGGGCTTGGATTTGGCTGAACCCGACTGGTCTGCCTTGGTCCCGTTTCTCGCCTGGGGCAGTCGCAACATGAACCCAATCGCCGAACCCTCCCGAAACCCCCTCTTTTCGCCGCCGGTCCGCTCCCCGGTCTATCCCGCGCTGGCGGCCCTTGCCTGCTGCGCCTTGATGGGCCTGGCGGTGGTGGTGTGGCGCGCCGGCGAGCGGTCCGAAGCCTGGCGGAGCCGGGCGCGATCGGACGCGGCGGCGTGCGCGGCGCAGCTCGAGGGCCAGTTCAGGCGAAGCGTCGGAGCGGTGGAAACCATCGCGGCGCTCGTGCGGCAGAGCGGAGGAGTGGTTCCCGACCTTCAACGGATCGCGGCGCCTGTGCTGGCGGCTGATCTCAACCTCGCCTCGCTGCATATACAGCGAGGCGGGGTCATCACCGACATCGCCCCGCGCGCGGGCAACGAGCGGTGGATTGGCTGGAACGTGCTAAGCGACCCATCGCATCGAGCCGCGGCGGAGCTGGCCGTGCAACGACGGGCGCCCGCGGCTGCGGGTCCGGTTCGGCTCCGGCAGGGTGGCTTGGCGATGGTGGTGCAAGCGCCTGTTTTTACACGAGGAGCCGATGGGCGAGAGAGCCTTTGGGGCTACGTGGGGGCATCGGTCGAGGCGCCCGGCCGGCCTGGGGCTCTGCATCTGGCCGAACTGGCACAGCACGGATATGAATACTCGCTGCTGCTGCAAGGTTGGCCGCAGCAATCGTTGACTGCGCTGGCCTACCACGGCCGTCTGCCCCTTTCAGAGGCGGTGGTGCAGCCGTTGCGCGCGGCGAACCTCGGGCTCATGCTGGCCGTGCGGCCTCCGGAGGGCTGGCTGAACCGGTCACGAGCGAGGCTCGAGTCTGTTGCGGTGTTGTGTTGGTCCGGGCTGGTGGGTCTGGTGATCTGGTGCTGGGGCCGCGCACGGCGGAGCGAGGAAGGCCTGGGCGAGGCCGAGCGAGGTCTGGCCCGAGAAACCGCGCTCAGGAAGCAAGCGCTCGAGGACTACCGCAGCGCCAAGGAAACCGCCACTGTCACACAGGAGAAGCTCAAGCAGGCTGAGACCGCTCTGAAACAGGCCGAGTCCGGCGCCGCGGACCTTCGGACACGACTCGACGCAGCCGTTCGCGAGGCGACCGAGACGCGCGAGACTGGCCGGGCGCGGCTCGAGCAGGTGGAACTCGAGGCGCGCGAGGTCCGGTCCAAGCTCGAGGTAGGAGTCCGGGCGGCCAACGAGGCCGCGGTCGAGAAGGAGGCTCAACTCGGCCAGGCACGACGCGAGCTGTTAGAGCAGCGCGACAAGGCCCAAGGCTTGGAGGGGCGGCTCGAGGCGGCAGCCCGGGCCTACGACGAGGCCACCAATTCGGCGCAAATCCGGCTCGTTGAAGCGCAGGCCGCGATAGCGGCACTGCAGACGCGCCTCGAAGACAATGAACGCTCCAACGCCGAGGCCGCGGCCACCGCCCAGAAGCGGTTGCAGGAGCGGCAGGGGATCGTTACGGCGTTGGAGGTGCGCCTCGAGGCCGCTGAGCGCGCGCAGGAAGAAGCCGTGACCGCCGCCGCCCAAAGCGCCCGCGAGCAGCAGCAAACGGCGATCGCGGATTTGGAGCGCCGCCTGGCCGCCGCCACCCAAGCGAGCAGTGAGGCTGCCAAAGCCCATTCCGCCAGGATTCAGGAACTGGAAGAGGCGAACCGCGAGATGATGAGCGGGTTGCAGGCCGCGAAGCACGCCGGCGCGAGCGTGGTCGAGCTCACGGGCCGGCTGCAGGAGACGCGCGCGGAATTGCAGCGCCTCAAGGACAGCGGGAGCGAGGAGACTGCCGCGGGGGTGGCGGATGCCGGGGCGGAGCCGGCAGCGCCGGGCGAACCGCAGCCCGATCAGGCCTCATCGGCTCCAGCGCCGGAGGCGCCTTCAGATCAGGGCGCCGACGCGGCTGCCCAGGGTCCTCCCGCTGCCACGGTCCCTTCCGAAGCGCCGACACCGACGGTCCCGGCGCTCGAAGCGGAGGCCCCGAGCACGCCTGCAGCCGAGTCTGTCGCCACGGCCGCACCCGCGCCCACTGAGCCGCCTGTTCCGCCCGCCGACCCGGCGGCGCCAGTCACCCCTTCATCGACGCCATCGGAGCCAGCTCCGGAGGCGTCGGCGGTTTCCGAGGGAAAGCGAACCGCTCCGACGTCGCGGCGGAAGAAGGGCCGGCGCGAGAGCCAAATCGAGATGTTCACGGCGCCGGCCGCCGCGGTCGAGAGTGCGCCCGCGCCGGCCACCGAGCCAGCGCTCGAGCCGTCGGCTTCTTCGGCACCCGCGAGCGCGGAGGCTCCTGAAGCTGCCAAGGCGTCAGCGACCTCGACCGCAACCGACGCAGGTGTCCCGCTTGAGCCGGTCGCCGTGGAGGGCGAGGCCCCCGCGGTGGTTCCGGCGCCCGCCCCTTCCCCCGAACCACCAGCAGAGCCTCCGGCCGAGACGCCGCCCTCTATGGACGCGGTCGAGCTTCCCGTCATCGACGGGTTGGCCGCTTCCGAGGCGCTCGAGCGGGCCGGAGGGGACGTGGATGGCTATCTGGCCAACCTCCGGCGCTTCGCTGAGGAGCAAGCTGCCGTGCCGGGGAGGGTCCGCGATGCGTTGGTGCAGGGGGACGGCACGGTTGCGCAGGGTTTGCTGGACGGGCTCGAGACCGCTGCCACGGCGATCGGCGCGACGGCGGTGCAACGGGCTGCCATCGCGCTCAGCCGCGCAGTGGGCAGCCAGGGTGAGTCGAGCGAGGTCGAGGCCCTCTGGCAGGACCTCGAGCAGGCTGTGGGCAGCCTCTTGGGGGGCATCGAGACCGCGTTCAAGGCCGGCGAAGAGAAGCGGGGCCGTGCCTCGACGCCCTTGCCCCCGGCGGACATCGCCGCGCTGCGGAAGGCGCTCCGTTTGATGCTGCCGTTGCTCAGCGGCCGCGATCCTGGGGCCAGAGATTGCCTCCGCGCGAACCGGGCGGTCTTTCGGTCCGTCTTCAGCACCGACGGCTACGCGGAATTCGAGCAGTTTATCAAGCGCAACAACTTCAGTGCGGCGCTCGAACAGTTGACCAAGGCGGCCAAGAAGCACGGGATCACGGTTTAGTCGGCGCCCCTTGGAGCAGGCAGTCGGGCGGCGGCCGCCAGGGGATGGTCCGCACGCGCCCCGGTTCCACGCCCGCGGCGCGGCGTGGGGTTGTTTGTGTAGCAATCGCGCGACAACCGCGCGGCGGGCTCGCGCCGGGGCGGGCGCGGCGGCGGTGGGTATTTTTCCTTTCCAAGCGCGGGGGCGCCACCTACCCTGCGATGACAAATCTATGGCAAAGAAACACACCTACAAATTCTGCTTTGGACCCTGGAACATCAGCGAGGGCGGCGATCCTTACGGCCCGCCCACGCGCCCGGTGCAGAGCTTCGATTGGAAGCTCGGCAAACTCAAGGAACTGGGGTTTGACGCGATGATGTTCCACGATGACGACGCGGTGCCGGACATCGACGGCAAGTCGGACGCGCAACTGCGCAAAGAGGCCAAGGCCCTGAAGAAGAAGCTCGACGACGCCGGTATCGTCGCGGAGATGACCGCGCCACGGCTTTGGTTCAGCCCCAACACCATCGACGGCGCTTATACGAGCAACGATCCGAAGTGCCGCCAATACGCCATCGATCGCTCCCTGCGCTGCATCGACATCGGCAACGCGCTCGGGACGGATTTGGTGGTGCTCTGGCTCGCCCGCGAAGGCACCTACCTGCGCGAGAGCAAGGACGGGCGGCGCAGCACGGAGTTGCTGGTCGAGGCGGTGGACAAGATGCTCGCGCACGACCGGCGCGTACGCATTGCCATCGAACCCAAGCCCAACGAACCGATGGACCACGCATACATTCCCACCATCGGTCACGCGCTGGCCCTGGCCTCTCTGACGCGCGACCCCAAGCGCGTGGGTTGCTTGATCGAAAGCGCCCACGCCATTCTGGCCGGACTCGATCCAGCCGATGAGATCGATTTTGCCTCGACATTCGGGAAGCTCTGGAGCCTGCACCTGAACGATCAGAACGGTCTGAAGTTCGACCAGGACAAGCCTTTCGGCAGCACGAACCTCCGGAGCGCATTCGACCAGGTGCGCGCCCTCGAGCGCAATCGCTATGGCGCCCGGGGCGAGTATGTCTGCTTCGACGTGCATCCGTTCCGCCCCACGAAGGTCGAGCACTGGACGGCGCACCTGGTGAACAGCCGCCGCACCTTCCTGCGCCTCGTCGAGAAGGCCCGCGGCTTCGATGACGCCGCCGCGAAGAGGTTAATCGCCGACCGCGACTACGCGGCGCTCGACCAGATGGTCCTCGAGCATTTGATGGGCAAGTAGGGCCCCCGGACGGTTGAGTGTCGCAAAGCCGCGGCGCGTTGGGCAAACAGCGACGCGCCCCGGTCCACCATGCCGCCTGACGGATCAGCCGAAGTGGACGCATCGAGCGGTCAGCTTGACTGCGTCCAACGTGCACGGCTGCCCGCCCGGTCCAGCGGCGGTTTGGTTCGAGCGGTCCTCGTGCTCGCGGCTGCCCTCCTGGCTGGGAGGATGGGAGCGGGTGCCGACTGGGTCCGCGCCGGCCTGAACACGAACCAGCCGGTATGGGGCCTGCGGGGCGGTCTCCAGTTCGCGATTCATCCGGGTGGCTTTCGAGGCGCTACCGGCGGACCGCGCGGCCTCATTCGCCTCGGCTACGGCGTCCTGAGCAACGGCGTGTATGACCTGGTCAACTTCATCGCCGTGGAACCCACCGTGCATGGGGCAAAGGGATACAGCGAACTCGAGAACAGCCGGCTCGATCACGCTCGTGGCAAGCGGTTCTGGGTCGCGACGAAAGGCGCGAGCGGCCGGGACGGCCTCGAGCTCGAGCCCGGCACACTCACACAACCCGCGCTGGGCGTGCAGCGGCTCGAAGTTCCTATCCACATCGAGTCGTTCGACAACGGCGCGCACGTTTCGCTCGTCGTGTCGCAACGGAGCGATGCCCCTGACGAGATCGAGATCACCATCCGCACGGAATCCGGCAGCGCGCCGATCGAGCACTGCGTGCTCACGGCGACGATGGGCAACATGGCCCGGACCCGGCTGCTGTGGCTCAAGAATGAGGTGGCGAGCAGCCTCGCGCTCTATCCCGACTACAAGGACTCTGGTTTCGCGCCGCACACGAGTTTTGGCCTGGAACGGCTGCACGTGACCGTGGCGGGCGATGTGCTGGTCGCACTCACCACGGATGAGGCGGCGCCGGCAGCGGTTTTCCCGTTCCCGGGCAGCCACCTCTGGCACTACGGCGGCGTGAAGGTGACACAATACTGGCGAAAGCCGAAGGGCGGCTACCGCGACGATTTGCACGCCGTGGTCAATGCCCGCCATGTCTATTGGCAGTCACAGCGACCGATCCCGGGCGGGATCGCGTTCGAGAACTTTGAACTGCGGGAGCGCTTCTACGACGGCCAGCGGTTCGTGTTCGGGATCACCACGAATTCGCCCCTCCAGATGGGCTTCAAACCCGCCCGGTAGCCACCGCCCCGTAGCCACCGCCCCGGTTCACCAGCCAGGCTTCATCGCATGTTCACGCGCTCGAAACGGGTCGAGGACTTTTTCCAGCGCGGGGGCTGGTGGGTGCTTGCCCCCTGGGTCTATTGAAGAGCAGTGGAACGGGGCCCGGGGTCCAACGGCACGGCCTGCGCGCCAGCCGGGGCCGTTCGGCTGTACACCATGTAATAGAGCACCGGCACCGCCATCCGGCTGATGAGCAGCGAGGCGATCTCGCCTGCCATGAGCGAGATCGCCAACCCTTGGAAGATCGGGTCGAACAGAATGACACCCGCGCCGACTACGACCGCGAGGGCCGTCAGCAACATCGGGCGGAACCGGACCGCTC
>Ga0233425_10003296_pt1 | contig 29614 bp, 30 predicted proteins | sample Watercolumn_Towu_2_FD_181712 | JGI IMG/M metagenome (GOLD analysis project Ga0233425, IMG submission 181712) | Freshwater microbial communities from Lake Towuti, South Sulawesi, Indonesia - Watercolumn_Towuti2014_140_MG | ecosystem: Environmental > Aquatic > Freshwater > Lake | place...
CAGCACGAACGGCAGCAGGGTCAGCACGCCGTAGCGGCCGAGGCTGTCGGCGAACGCGATCGCGGCCAGCACGGAGAACCGCGGCCAATGCGAGACGACCGCGTTGCCGTGCGCCTCCGTGTCGGCCGTGGCCCCGCCGCGGGTGTCGCCGTTGCACAAGAGGAAAAAGATCGCGGCGGCGAACGCGATGGCGAGGATGCCCAGCCCGCCCATCGCCCCGCGCCACGACCACGCCGACACCGCGAACGCCGCCGCCGCCGGCACCGCCACCTTGCCCACGTCGCCCAGGAAATTGTAGGTGCCGAGCGCCACGCGCAGGCGCGGGCCTTCGGTCGCGTGCGAAATCAGGCTGCTGCTGAGCGCGTGCTGCACGCTGGCGCCCGCGCCGGTCAGCAGGATCGCCACGGCCAAGAGCGCATAGCCCCCGCTGAGGCTGCCGCAAACGTACCCGATCCCGAGCAGCGCCGTGCCGGCGGCCAGGACCGCGCGCGCGCCGACCCGCTCGCCGAGGAAACTGCCGGGGAGCTGCAACGCGGCGCTGGCGATCGAATACATGGCGCGCAGTGCCCCGGCCTGCGCCAGGCTCAGGCCCATCTCCGCCTGCCACAGCGGCAGGAACAGCAGCATGCCGTCGCCGAAGCCGTCGTGCAGCGCGTGAGTCGCGCCGCAGGTGGCGAGCGTCGCGCGCCCGCCGCGTCGCGCTTCCGGCCGGGCCGCCGCGTCGGCGGTCACGCCGCGCCGCCCCTGGCCCGCAGCCAGTCCGAAAGCGTCCGGGCCGCGGTCGGCGCGTGCAGCCCCAGCTTCGAGCGCCGCCACAGGATGTCCTCGGCGCTGCGCGCGAATTCCTCGCGCACCAAGTACTCGGCTTCGCGTTCGTGCAGCCCGCCGCCCAGGTCGCGGCCGAGATCGTCGAGCCGGCGCGCGCCGTCCAGCACGCGCTCGGCGCGGCTGCCATAGGCGCGCGCGAGGCGCAGCGCGAGCGCGGCGGGCAGGAACGAATGGCGCGCGGCGAGGCCGGCCTGGAACGCCTCGAACCCCTTGCCGCCCAAATTGCCCCCCGGCAGCGCGGCGCGCGCGGTCCAGGCCGGTTTCATCGCGGGGAAGTGGGGCTTCAGTTTTTCCAGTGCGTGCTCGGCCAGTCGGCGGAACGTCGTGATCTTGCCGCCGTAGACGCTAAGCAACGGCGCCAGGTTCGCCTCGTCCTCCAGCGCGAGGACGTAGTCGCGCGTGACCGCCGAGGGATCGTCGCTCGCGTCGTCGAACAGCGGCCGCACGCCCGCGTAGTGCCACACCGCGTCGGCCGGCTTGGGCGGGTGGTGGAACCACTGGCCCACGGCATCGCACAGGTATTGCTTTTCCTCGGACGAGATCGCGACACCGGCGGGATCGCCCGCGAACGGCACGTCGGTGGTGCCGATCAGCGAGAAGCGCTGCTCGTAGGGAATCACGAACACGATGCGCCGGTCGCGGTTCTGCAGGATGTAGGCGTGCGCGCCGTCGTAGAGCCGGGGCACCACGATATGGCTGCCCTTGACCAGCCGGGGCTGCGGCGCGTCGTTGCGGCCGAGCGTCCGCTTCAGGACGTCGCCCACCCAAGGGCCCCCGGCGTTGACCAGCGCGCGGGCGCGGATGCGCCGCTTGCCCGGGCCCGCGCCCAGCGCGAGGGTCCAGGCGTCGCCCTCGCGCCGGGCCGCGGTGCAGGGCGTGCGCGTCAGGATTTCCGCGCCGCGCTCCCGGGCGTCGACCGCTAGGAGCACGACCAGGCGCGCGTCGTCCACCCAGCAATCGGAATAGGAAAACCCGCGCGTGAACTGCGGCTTGAGCGGCCGGCCGGCGGGATCGTGCGCGAAGTCGAGGCCGCGTGAGCCGGCGAGCGTCTTGCGCCGGGCGAGGTGGTCGTAGAGGAACAGCCCGGCGCGGATCATCCAGGCGGGCCGCAGATGCGCGTCGTGCGGCAGAACGAAGTTCAAGGGCCGGATCAGGTGCGGCGCGACCTCGAGCAGCACCTCGCGCTCCTGCAATGCCTCGCGCACCAGGCGGAACTCGTAATGTTCGAGGTAGCGCAGGCCGCCGTGGATCAGCTTGCTCGACGCCGAGGATGTCGCGCCGCCGAGGTCGTCGCGCTCGCACAACAGGACCTTGAGCCCGCGCCCGGCGGCGTCGCGCGCGATGCCTGCGCCGTTCACGCCGCCGCCGATGACGGCGAGGTCGAAGGTCTGTTGCGCGGATTCCTGCATGGCGGCGGCAGAATAGGGCGGAGCAATCCGCCCGTCGCTTCAATTGTGACGGTATTGTTATAGTAGATCGTTGCAGCGATGTCTCCGCCCGGCGCGGCGGGGCCAAAGGCGCGTGCATCGGGGAACCAACGCAAGGGGAGGAACGATGGCCGGCTATCTTCTCGCCATCGACCAGGGCACCACCAGCAGCCGCGCCATCGTGTTCGATTCCGGACTCAAGCCCCTGGGCGCGGGCCAGCAGGAATTCCGCCAGATCTTTCCCGAGGACGGCTGGGTCGAGCACGACGCGGACGAGATCTGGGACGGCGTGGTCGCGGTCTGCCGCTCGGCCTTGAAGGCCGCGGGCGTCGGGGCGGGGGAGCTTGCGGGCATCGGCATCACGAACCAGCGCGAAACCACGGTCTTGTGGGAGCGCGCGACCGGCCGGCCGGTGCACCACGCCATCGTCTGGCAGGACCGGCGCACGGCCGAGCACTGCGCGCGGCTCAAGAAGGCGGGCAAGGAGGCCGAGGTCCGGCGCAAGACCGGGCTGGTGCTCGACCCCTATTTTTCCGGCACCAAGCTCGCCTGGCTGCTCGACCACGTGCCCGGCGCGCGCAGGCGCGCGGCCAAGGGCGAGCTCGCCTTCGGCACCATCGACAGCTTCCTGCTCTGGCGGCTGACCGGCGGACGCTCGCATGCCACGGACGCGACGAACGCCTCGCGCACGCTGCTGTACGACATCAGGCGCTGCGCCTGGGACGAAGGGCTGCTGAAGCTGTTGCGCGTCCCGCGCGAGGTGCTGCCCCGGGCGATGGACTGCGCCGCGCCGTTCGGCACGTCGGAGGCCGGGATCCTCGGCGCCGCCGTGCCGGTCCTCGGCATGGCGGGCGACCAGCAGGCCGCGACCGTGGGCCAAGCCTGTTTCGCGCCCGGCGCGATCAAGAGCACCTACGGCACGGGCTGCTTCGTGCTGGTCAACACCGGCTCGCGGCTGGTGGCCTCGCGCCACGGGCTCATCAGTACGCTCGCCTACCGCCTCAACGGCCGGGCGACCTACGCGGTCGAAGGCAGCATCTTCAACGCCGGCACGGCGGTGAAATGGCTGCGCGACGAGCTCAAGATCATCAAGTCGGCCGCCGAGACCGAGGCGCTCGCGCGCTCGGTGCCCGACACCGGCGGGGTGTACATGGTTCCCGCCTTCACCGGCATGGGCGCGCCGCACTGGGACCCGCTGGCGCGCGGGGCGATCCTGGGCCTCACGCGCGACAGCGGCGCGGCCGAGGTGGCGCGCGCGGCGCTGGAATCGGCCTGCTACCAGACCCGCGACCTGATGGACGCGATCCGCGAGGACGGCGTGGGCAGGCTCGCGGGGCTCAGGGTCGACGGCGGCATGGCGGTCAACGACTGGGCGATGCAGTTCCTGGCGGACGTCCTGGCCCTGCCGGTGGAGCGCCCGGCCGTGACCGAAACCACGGCGCTGGGCGCCGCGGCGCTGGCCGGCCTCCAGGCCGGGATTTTCCGCTCGCTCGACGACATCGCCGCGGCGTGGGGGCGCGAGTGGCGCTTCGAGCCGGCGATGAAGCCGGCCGAGCGGGGCAAGCTGCTGCGGGGCTGGCGCGAAGCGGTCGGGCGGGTGCTGACGAAGCGGCGATGAAGCGGGTCAGAAATCCATCCGCATGCCGACCCAGACCTGGTGCGACTCGATGCCCAGATCGAAGCTGCCGCCCAGGCTGTCGGTGAAGGAGGGGTCGTTGAGGGTGAGGAACCGATAGCCCGCTTCGGCCGCGATCGTGGGCGTGAAGCGGTAGGCGAAGCCGACCAGCGCCTGGAACGCGAGGACCGTGTCCGAGCCGTCGGTCAGCGTGAAGCGGCGGCCGTTGCTGACGCCGGTCACGTCGTTCATACGCACGTTGGCGAAGCCGATGCCGCCGCCCACGAACGGCTCGAACGCGCTGCCGAACTTCACGTCCAGGACGCCGTTGAGGAAGCCGGTCACGATTCGCAGGTTCCCGTCGAGGCTGGGGTGGGCGTTGAGGTCGGTGCGCCGGGTTCCGCCGCTGTCGCGGTAGGTGAACTGCGGCGAATCGAACGACTTCAGGCCGTGGCTCTCGTAGCTGCCCATGGCCTCGAGCCGGAACGCGCCCCAGCGGTAGCCGCCGGCGCCGCCGCCCCAGGGCCCGTTGTCGGTCTGCATCGCGCCGCGCCCGGTGCCGTTGCCGGTCGAGCCGTTGGTGACGTTGACGCCCTGGATGCTGGGCTCGTCGATCAGGGAATAGCCGCCGAAGACGCGGAAATAGGGGCCGCTGGACGCAGCCCCCTCCGCCGCCAGGACCGGGCCCATTGACAGGATGGCAGCCGACAATGTTGCGAGCACGACGCTCGTGAACGGCGCGCACCGCCCCATTGTCGACTGCTCCCTGCCCCCCCGAGCAACGCGGTGTACTGGCGCGTACGATGGAAGCATTGTCCCTCCCGGAGTGCCCCTTCCGTCAACGCATTTCCCCGGTTCACGGAGCACTCCGCCCGCCGCCGTGGCAGGCCGGCAACAGGAATCGGCCGAATCGCTGGCGGAAAGCCCCCGAATCGGCGACCGTCCGGGTCGGCGGCGCCATGCGCCGGGGCGGGCGCCCCCAAATCCATTTGCGCCAAATGCAACCTGTTCGCTATACGTATCCGCGGGGCAGAAACACCTAGCAACACGGGGCGTTGGCGATGAAAGCGGGAGCAATGGGCAGGATTTTCGCGGCGGCCGTTTTCGGCCTGGCGCTGGGCGGCTTCGCGGGCGGGGCGGGCGCGCAATCGATCGCGCCGGACGCGGCCAAAAAGTTCATCACGGACATGGGCAACCGCACGGTCGCCACGCTGGAGAAGCAGGGCAACGTGGCGCAGCGCAACGGCGACTTCACGCGCATCATGATCGAGGCGCTCGACTTCGAGGCGCTGGCGCTGTCGACCCTCGGCAAGATGGCGCGCACCGTCTCGCCGGCCGACAAGAAGGAGTTCACGCAGCTGTTCGCAGCCTACGTGATCGACGTGGCGATCGAGAAGTTCGGCAACATCCAGGTCACCGGGTTCGGCATCGGCGAGGTGCGCCAGCAGCCGAACGGCGACGTGAAGGTGAACACCGCGATCAACCGCAGCGGCGACAAGCCGATCTCGGTGGACTGGCGCGTGCGCAACACCAACGGCGCGCCGCGCATCAACGACCTGGAGATCGAGGGCTACAGCCTGTCGATCCATTACCAGGGCGAGTTCCAGCGCGCCGGCGTCAGCAACGTCCAGGGCCTGATCCAGCGCCTCAAGGACCTGACATCGAACTCCAAGGCCATGGCGGCGGTGCAGCAGGCGATGAAGTGATCCGCGGGGCGGCCCGGCGCCGCGGGCGCCGGGCCGGGATCGCAGGGCCGCGCGCGGCGCGGCCGACGGCCCGGGCAAGCCGGGGCCCCTGAAGGACGAAGCATGATGCGGCGATTTCTTTGGGCCGTCCTGGCGCTCGCGCTGGTGCCGTTCGCGGGACCCGCGCACGGCCAGCAGAAGGGGGCGGCGGCGACGCCGGAAACGGCGCAGGCCTTCATCGACAAGCTGGGACAGCGCACGCTGGGCGTGCTGCAGGCGCGCGATGTGCCGGCCGAAAAACGCGGGGCCGAGCTCGGGCGCATCCTGCTCGAGGGCATCGATTTCGACATCGTCTCGATGCACACGCTCGGCCGCTACGGGCGCAAGCCCGACGGCCAGGAGTTCCGCGAGTTCTCCATGCTGTTCTCGGCTTACATCATCGACCTGGCGATCGAGAAGTTCGGCGCGCTGCCGATCCGCTCGTACTCCATCGTCGAGGCGCGCCCGCTGCCGAACGGCGACGTGATGGTCAACACCGCGGTCGTGCCCGACGGCGCTGACACGCTCAACACCGGCTGGCGCGTGCGCGGCACGCCCGAGGGCCTCAAGATCATCGACATCACGGTCGACGGCTACAGCATGGTCACGCATTTCTCGAACCAGTTCTCGGACTGGCTGTCAAAGGCGGGCCTGTCGGGGCTGGTCAGCAAGATGCGCGGCCAGACCAAGAATTCGCCGTCGCTGGTGCTGGTCCGCAGCATGCGCGGCTGACGGCTCGGCGCTTCCGCCGCAGGAGAGCCGCCCAAGAATCGCCCAATTCCGTTCGGGCTTTCCCCGGACCGCATTCATCCGCGGTTCAGCTTCGCGCGCCTAGCGTCGAGCATCCGAAAAGCGTCGAGCATCCGACAGGGCGTCGGGCATCGGGAAATTCCGTGCCCGGCATGGGTCTGCTTTCCAGGGAGGGCGACATGCGGATGAAGTTCCTCGCGGGCGCCGCGGGCCTCGCGGCCACCCTGGCGGTCGGGACGGCGGCGTTCGCGGCCGCGCCGGTCGTGGCGGCCAAGGCCGATCGTCCGGCGGCCGTCGGCGTCGAGCCGGTGCACGACCACTACTACCATCGCCACCATTACCGGCCGCATTGGGGCTGGTACCGGCCGTGGTACGGGCCGTACTACTATCCGCCGGCCGTGGTCTATCGCCCGGCGCCGTACTACTACGCGCCCTACTACTACACGGCCCCCTACTACGCGCCTTCGTACTATTACGTCGTGCCGTGACGCGCCGGCGCGGCGCCGGGAACGGCAACGCCGGACCCGCCGGGGAAAACGTTCTCCCGGGCGGGACCGGCGTTTTGCCCGCTCGCTAGACCGCGTCTCCGATCAGCGTGAGGCGCAGCGCGCGCACGACGATGTCGGCGCCCAGCCACGCGAGGCTCGCTCCGCCGATGACGATCATCGAGACCTCGGCGGCCAGCAGGTAGGCCATGTGGCGCTTGGTCTTCTTGGTCATACCAACCCCCATCGTTGGCGATGCTCGTCACTCTAGGGGGCGGCAGGCGGTCAGGCAGTGACGGGCGTCACTCCCCGGGTTTTCGGATCGTCTTTTGGAATCAAGGAGATGCCCCCGCGCTCGCCGGCCAGGAGCTTGGCCGCGTCCGCGGCGGGCACGGACGGGGAGAACAGGTAGCCCTGGCCCAGAGCGCAGTTCAGGGCCAGAAGCTGCCGGCGCTGCTCGTCGGTTTCGATGCCCTCGGCCACCACCTCGAGACCCAGCTCCAGACCCAGCTTGACGATGGTCTTGATCAGCGTGCGCTCGGACTGCCGGTCGGCGATGCGCGCGATGAAGCTGCGCTCGATCTTCAGCGTGTCGATCGGGAAACGGTGCAGATAGCTGAGCGACGAATAGCCGGTGCCGAAATCGTCCACGCACAGCCCGACGCCCACTTCGCGCAACTGCATCAGGGTCGTGCGCGCAAGCTCGGGATTCTCCATGATCGCGCTTTCGGTGAGCTCGAGCTTGAGGCGTCCGGGCTCGAGCCCCGTGTGCTTCAGCACGGCGCGCACCTCGGCTGCGAGGTCGGTCTGCGAGAACTGCTTGGCCGAGACGTTGACGTTGACGGACGTTTTGGGCCCGGTCAGCCCCCGCTTCTGCCAGTCCACCAGCTGCGCCGCCGCCGCCGCGGTGATACGCCGGCCGATCTCGACGATCAGTCCCGTATCCTCGGCCGCGGGAATGAACTCGGCCGGCGAAACCGGCCCGCGCTCGCCGCGCACCCAGCGCGCCAGCGCCTCGAATCCCACGATCCGGCCGCTGTCCAGCGCCACGATCGGCTGGTAATAGGCGTCGAACTCGCCGCGCTCGAGCGCCCGGCGCAAATCGGATTCGAGCTTCAGCCGCTTCACCGCCCGCGCGTGCAGGCCCTGGTCGAACATCTCGAGCCGCCCGGTGCCCAGCGCCTTGGCGCGGTAGAGCGCCAGGAACGCGTCGCGCACCAGGTCGTCCGGACCACGCTCGCGCCCGCCCGCGACCGCGATGCCGATGCACATGGTCACGAAAATCTCATGGCCGTCCAGGACGACGGGCGTGGCCTCCAGGGCGCGCACCCGCTCGGCGATCGCCATGGCCTGGTCCAGGCCCTCGGCTTGGCCGGTCAGGATCGCGAATTCGTCGCCGCCGAGCCGGGCCAGCGTGTCGCCCTCGCCGAGGCACGATTCCAGGCGCCGCGCCAGCACGATCAGGAACTCGTCGCCCGCGCCGTGGCCCAGGCTGTCGTTCACCAGCGTGAAGCGGTCCACGTCGAGCGCCAGCACCGCGGGGCCGCGCGCGTCGCGCCGGCGGCCCGTGGCCAGCGCCTGGCCGACGCGGTCCAGGAACAGGGCGCGGTTGGGAAGGCCCGTCAAGCCGTCATGGAAGGCGTCGTACTCGAGCTGCTCGCGCTGCCAGTGCCGGTCGGACACGTCGGTCTGCGAGCCGGCGATGCGCCGCGCCCGGCCCTCGGGTCCGCGCAGCGCCAGCGCGCGGGTCAGCATCCAGCGGTAGGCGCCGTCGGCGTGGCGCACGCGCTGCTCGTGCTCGAGCCGTTCCGAAGCGCCGTCGATCAGCGCGTCGATCGCAAGCCTGATGCCCTCGGCGTCCTCGGGATGCACGCGGTCGAGCCAGGCCCCGGGCCGCCCGTCCGTCTCCTCGGGCTTGAGACCCAGCATCTCGGCCCAGCGCCCGGAATAGAGCACCCGGCCGGTCTCCAGGTCCCAGTCCCACAGGCCGTCGTTGGCGCCTTCCGCGGCCAACGCAAAGCGGTCGGCCGCCGGCGGAGCGGCGGGCGCGGACGCGCGGGCATTGCGCTGGGGCGAAGCGGCAGGTTTGGCCATGGCTCCCGGTTCCCGGAATTCGAACGGGAATCCGTACCAGACCCAGCGTTAACAAGCCGTTAAGCCGGAACCAGCGATACCCGTTTGTTCTCAAGGCTTTAGTGCGCTCTTGCGAACTAATTTGGACGTCGGCGGCTGGCCGGCCGCCGCTGACGCAAATCAATGCGATCCCGGCCTTGCGCCCTACCTTTCCGCGGGGATGGGGGCATGCAGCCGACACATTTTCGCCGACTGATCCTTGGCGCCGCGGCGTGGCTGTCCTGCGCGGGCGCCGCAATGGCGCAGGTCGCCCCCGTCGCCCCGGACCCGCCCGACAAGACCTACGCCTCCTTCGACGACGCCGACGTCGACCCCGCGGCCTGGCGCAGCCTCAGCGTCGTGGCGCCCTACCGCGCGTACCTTCCGGTCGCGGTCGATCTATCGGGCCGGATGCCGCTCCCCGGTAACCAGGGCGACCTGCTCTCCTGCACCGCCTGGGCGATGGCGTATGCCGCGCGCAGCTACTACACGGCGACGGTCGAAGGCCGCGACCTCGGCGAGCTGCGCAACGTGCCGAGCCCGAATTTCGTCTATCACCTCGCGCGCGACCGCAACGAATGCGGCGGCACCAATTTCTACACGGTCGCCGAGGTGCTCAAGCGCGGCAGCCTGTCGCTCGCGGAGTATCCCTACAGCGACCGCTGCACGCCGCCGCCTCCCCCGCAGACCGTCGCCGGGGCCAGCGACTTCCGGGTGCGCGCCGCCTACGTGGTCGATCACACGCGCATCGACGACATGAAGGGCCAGCTCGCGCGCTCGAACCCCGTGATCGTCTCGTTCCACGATTCGCCGGGATGGCATCGCCACCGCGGCGGCGCCACCTTCGCCGACCGGCGGCTCGACCCCGACGAGCGCAAGAACGGCTGGCACGCCATGACGCTGGTGGGCTACGACGACCGCCGCCAGGCCTTCCGCCTGATCAACTCCTGGGGCCGGGGCTGGGGCGACCAGGGTTACGCCTGGGTCGACTACGGCGTGCTGAAGGACCGCATCCGCCGCGCCGCGATGCTCGATGTGGCCAAGCCCGAGCCGCCTGCGCCAGCACCTCCGCCGCCGCCCGCGCCGCCGCCGGTCGCGGGCCCCCCGCCGGCGCCCCCGACGCCGCCGGCCCCGCCCGAGCCTCCCAGGCCCGCGCCGCCGCTTCAGGTTTCGGGCCTGCAAGACCTGCCCTGCGCGCGCATCAAGGCGGAGCAGGCGGGCGGGCGCACGGTGCTTTCCGGCTACGTCGCTTCGGCCGCAGATCTGGAAACCGTGCGGCGTGTCGCCGCCGCCGCGCCCAATACCGTGATCGGCGAGATCATCGTAGCGCCCTGGCCGCAATGCGAGGCGCTGCACACTTTGGAAAAGCCACTCGCCGAGGCCGACAAGCCGCAGATCAAGGTCGAAGGGTCGGGGACGCTCAGCGCCGGGGACACGCTGCGGATCGAGATCAAGTCCCCCCGGCAGATCGGCTATCTCTACGTCGCCTACATCCAGGCCGACGGCACCGTGGTGAGCCTAGCCGAGCCCAAGGGCCTAGTGCCCGAGCCCACGCTGCCCGGCCGCACGCTGGTGTTCGGCGACGGCGCTGAAGGCCGGACCAAGTTCACCGTCGCCCCGCCGTTCGGGCGCGAGATGATCCTGGCGCTGTCCTCGCGCAGCCCGCTGTTCGACGCGGCGCTGCCGGAACGCCAGACCGAACGCGACTATCTCTCGGCGCTGCGCCGCGCGCTCGTCTACAAACCGCGGGCCGACCTGCCCGACCGCGAGGTCAGCGCCGCCGTCCTCACCCTGGAAACCCGCGCGAGGCAGCCATGAAACCCGTCGCCGCCATTCTCCTCGCCTTGGCCTTGGCGTTGCCCGCCGCCGCGGCCGAGCTCTCGATCGACGAGATCGTCTGCCGGCTCGATCCCAAATGCGCCAAGCCGCTGAGCCGCGCTTTCCCGCGCGGTGTTGCGACCAGCGGCGGCCAGACGGGCGAAACGTCGCTCTCGGTCGATCTCTACGTCAATTTCGCGTTCGACTCGGCCGAGCTCACGTCCGACGCGCGCATCACGCTCGACCGGCTCGGCGCCGCCTTGCGCGATCCGCGGCTCCAGGCGTTCTCGTTCCAGATCGCCGGCCACACCGACGCCACCGGCAGCGCCGAGTACAACCAGCGCCTGTCCGAGCGCCGCGCCGAGGCCGTGCGCCGCTACTTGGTCGCGCAGTACGGCGTGGCGCCGGCGCGGCTTTCGGCCGTGGGCTACGGCAAATCGCGCCTGCTCGATCCCGCGCGGCCCGAGGACGGGGTCAACCGCCGGGTGCAGGTGACCAACGTCACGGCAGCGTCGCCGCGCTAGCGCCGTTCCGCCGCGCGCCCGTTCGCGGCATCTCCGGGCCGGCAGCTTTCTTGCAACCCGGCGAACAGGCGTGGAATCATGCCGCATGGACGCCAACAACCGCCCCGCGGTCGCCGTCGCGGGGCTTTCCAAGTGCTTCGGGCCGCTCGAGGTCCTGCGCGGCATCTCCCTTTCTGCCTATGACGGCGACGTGATCGCGATCATCGGCTCGTCCGGCTCGGGCAAGTCCACGCTCTTGCGCTGCATCAACATGCTCGAGGTGCCGGACGGCGGCAGCGTGGCGATCGCGGGCGAGGAGATCAGGCTCAAGCCCAGGCGCGGCGGCGGGCGCGAGCCGGCCGACCAGGCGCAGATCGACCGCCTGCGGCAGAAGCTCGGCATGGTGTTCCAGAGCTTCAATCTCTGGTCGCACCTCACGGTGCTGGAGAACGTGATCGAGGCGCCGATCCACGTGCAGAAGCGCCCCAAGGCGGAGGCGGCGCAAGAGGGTCTCGCGATCCTGGAGAAGGTGGGCCTCAGCGACAAGCGCAACCACTATCCCTCGCAGATCTCCGGCGGCCAGCAGCAGCGCGCGGCGATCGCCCGCGCGCTCGCGGTCAAGCCGCAGGTCATGCTGTTCGACGAGCCGACCTCCGCGCTCGACCCCGAGTTGGTGGGCGAGGTGCTGCGCGTGATCCGCACCCTCGCCGAGGAGGGCCGCACCATGATGCTGGTGACGCACGAGATGGGCTTCGCGCGCGAAGTGGCAAGCCGCGTGGTGTTCCTGCACCAGGGCAAGGTGGAGGAAGACGGCCCGCCGGCCCAGGTGTTCGGGGCGCCCAGGTCCGAGCGCTGCCGCCAGTTCATTTCCAGCCACCTCCGGGTATGACCCGGGCTGGGCTGGCGTCCGCATCGAAAGACAGGCTATCGTCCAACCATCGGCAAACATGGGGAGTTCGCCAATGAATCTGTTCAAAGCAACCGCGATCGCCGGCGCCGCGCTGGCCGTCTGCCTGGCGTCGGGCGACGCCTCGGCGCAGAACCGCAAGGTGAAGGTCGCCACCGAAGGCGCCTACGCGCCGTGGAATTTCGTCAACAGCCAGGGCAAGCTCGAGGGCTTCGAGCTCGACCTGGGCGCGGAGCTGTGCAAGCGCGCGAAGCTCGACTGCGAATTCGTGGCGCAGGACTGGGACGGCATCATGCCGTCGCTCTTGGCCAAGAAGTACGACGCCATCATGGCGGGCATGAACATCACGCCCAAGCGCCAGGAGACCATCAGCTTCACCGCGCCCTACGCCGCGGGCGCGCACGGCTTCATGGTGCTGAAAAGCTCGCCGCTCGCCAAGATGCCCGGCGGCGAATACAACCTGACCAAGGACCTCGCCGGCGCCGAGAAGGGCGTCGAGGCGCTGAAGCCCTTCCTCAAGGGCAAGGTGATCGGCGCGCAGGTCGCGACCACCAACCTGGCCTGGACCGAGAAGTACTTCAAGGGCACGGCCGAAATCCGCGAGTACAAGACCACCGAGCAGCACGACCTCGACCTCGCGGCGGGCCGCGTGGACGCCGTCGTGATGGCGCATTCCGCCATGCAGGCGACCATCGCCTCGGCGGTCGGCAAGGACATGATGATCGCCGGCCCCGCCTTCTCGGGCGGCATGCTGGGCCTCGGCGTGGCCGTGGGCATCCGCAAGGAGGACAACGATCTGCGCGCGGCGTTCGACGCGGCGGTGAAATCGGCCATCGCCGACGGCACCATCAAGACGCTGTCGCTCAAGTGGTTCAAGGTGGACATGACGCCGAAGTCCTGAGGGCTTCGGAACGGGGAAAGGGGCTTCGGCCCCTTTCTCTTTTCCCGCTTTCCGCCGCCCCGGGGCCCGAGCGATGCCGCCCAAGTCCGCCGCCGAGTTGATGCAGTGGGGGCCGCAGGGCTGGCTCGACGAGATGACCTTCGCCACGGGCCTGACGCTGGCCGTGGCCGTCACCGGCTTCCTGTTCGGACTTCTGTTCGGCATCGTGGCGGCCGTGGTGAAGCTTTCGCCCTGGCCACCGGCGCGCTGGCTCGCCGACGCCTACACCACCGTGTTCCGCGGCGTGCCCGACCTTCTGGTGATCTACCTGTTCTATTTCGGCGGCAGCGCCGTGACGACGGCCATCGGCCAGATGTTCGGCGCCACCGGCTTCATCGGCCTGCCGGGCTTCCTGGCCGGCACGCTCGCCATCGGCATCGTCTCGGGCGCCTACCAGACCGAGGTGATCCGCGGCGCGTTCCTGGCGGTGCCCGCGGGCGAGATCGAGGCCGCGCGCGCCTACGGCATGTCGGGCGCCACCATCCTCAGGCGCATCATCGGCCCGCAGGTGCTGCGCTACGGGCTTCCGGGCATGGGCAACATCTGGCAGCTCGTCCTGAAGGAAAGCGCGCTGGTCGCCGTGGTGGGCCTGGCGATCGTCGTGCCCGCGCTCAGCATCGGCGAGACCGTGCTGTTCGAGGGCACGCGGTTCTCCGACCTGTTGCGCCAGGCGCATGTCGCGGCCGGCTCCACGCGCCAGCCCTTCGTGTTCTACATCACGGCGGTGGCGTTCTACCTGGTGCTGACCACGGGCTCGACCTGGGCGTTCCGCCGGGCCGAGACCTGGGCCACGCGCGGCATGCGGCGAGTGTAGCGCATGGACCCGGCCTTCATCTGGGAGACCTTCCTGCGCCTGCTCGGCGGCATTCCGCTTACGCTCCAGCTCGCGTTCTCCTCGATCGCGCTCGGCCTCGTGGTCGCGATCGCGCTCGCGCTGATGATGCGCGCGGCGGTGCGGCCCGTGGGGTGGCTCGCGGACTCGTTCGTGTTCGTGTTCCGCGGCACGCCGCTTTTGGTGCAGGTGTTCCTGATCTATTACGGCCTCGGCCAGTTCCGGCCGGAATTGCAGGAGCTGGGCCTGTGGTGGTTCTTCCGCTCGCCCTATTACTGCGCGCTCCTCGCGCTGACGCTCAACACCGCGGCCTACGGCGCCGAGATCGTGCGCGGCGGCCTGCAATCGGTCCCCGCCGGACAGATCGAGGCCGCGCGCGCCTTCGGCATGTCGGGCCTGACGCTCTACCGGCGCATCGTCGCGCCGATCGCGCTGCGCCAGGCGCTGCCCGCCTACGGCAACGAGGTCATCCTGATGATCAAGGCCACGTCGCTCGCCAGCACCATCACGCTGATGGAGGTGACCGGCCTGGCGCACAAGCTGATCGCCGAGACGTTCCGCTCGTTCGAGATCTTCTTCGCCGCCGGCGCGATCTACCTGATCATCAACTTCCTGGTCACGCGGCTGATCTGGCTGGCCGAGCGCTGGATCGCGCCCGACCTGACGCTGGCCGAAACCGCCGCGGAGGTCCACTGACCGGCGCGCGGCCGGGCCCGCCCGGGCCGTTGCGGGACGCGCTCGCGGCGCTCAAGGCCGGGAACCTCGCCGAGGCGGCGCGGCTCAGCGAAGCGGCGCTGGCCGCCTCGCCCCGCTCGTTCGATGCGCTCAATCTCGCGGGCATGGTGGCGGCGCGGCGCGGCGACTTCGCGCGCGCCGAGGCGCTGCTGGCCCAGGCGGTGGCCGTCGATCCGCGCTCCGCGCCCGCCCAGCTCAACCACGGCAACGCGCTCCAGGCGCTGGGCCGGCCCGCGGACGCACTCGCGGCCTACGACCGGGCGCTGGCCTTGAAGCCCGGCTACGCGCCCGCGCTCCTCAACCGCGGCACGGCGCTCCTAGCCCTAGGGAAGCCGGAAGAAGCGGCGGCGGCCTATCGCGCGGCTTTGGATGTGGCGCCGGGCGAGGCCGCGGCGCATGCGGGCCTGGGCAACGCGCTCAAGGACCTCGGGCGGCTTGGCGAGGCCGCCGCCGCCTATCGCCGCGCGATCGAACTCAAGCCCGATCACGCCGACGCGCTCAACAACCTCGGCAACACGCTGAAGGACCTGGGCCGGCCCGGCGAGGCGGTGGACGCGCTCACGCGCGCGGCCGCGCTGAAACCGCGCGATCCGGCGGTGCGCGACAACCTCGCCGCCGCGCTCTATGCCGAGGGCCGCACCGGCGACGCGGTCGCGGCGCACCGGGCCGCGCTCGGCCTCAAGGCCGAGGCCATGGGCGCTTCGCCCGCGATGCGCGCGCTGTGCGAGTCCCTGGTCGAGCTGATCGGCCTGCCCGCGATCTACCGCGACGAGGCGGAGGTCGAGGCCGCGCGCGCGCGCTTTTCGGCGGACCTCGAACGCGCGCAGGCCCTCGCCGGCGCGGCGGAGACGGCGGGCGAGCGCGACTACGCCCTCGTCGTCGACTGCCTGTTCAAGCTCAACCACTTCCTGCTCGCCTACCAGCAGCGGAACGACCGCGCGCTGCTGCGGAAATGGTCGGCGCTGGCCGGCGCGCTGCTCCGGCGCCGCATCGGGCACCTGATGCAGCCGCTCGCGCGCCGCGCCCGCAATGCTCGCATCCGCCTCGGCGTGGCGAGCGAGCTGCTGATGAACCACAATGGCGTCAATTGGCTCCATGCCTGGCTCGCGGGACTGCCGGGTGCGGACTACGAATTCTTCTTCTACTCGCTGGGCGGCCGAAGCGACTGGCTGACCGAGAAGTTCGCCGCGCTTGGACACCTGCGCCGGCTGCCCTTCGGTCCCGCGACCTTCGCCCAAACGCTCGCCGCCGTCCGCGCCGACGGCCTCGACGTGCTGATCTTTCCCGACGTCGGCATGACGGCGTCGAGCCGCATCGCCGCGCTCGCGCGGCTCGCGCCGGTCCAGTGCGCGAGTTGGGGCCACGCCGAGACCACCGGCTCGCCCGCGATCGACTATTACCTCAGCAGCGGCGCGATGGAGCCGCCGGGCACGGACGATCACTACGGCGAAACCCTGGTGCGCCTGCCCGACCCGGTGTTCTTCCTCAACCCCGCCGACACCGAAGGCCCGGCCGGGACTCGCGCGGAATACGGCCTGCCCGCCGAGGGGACGCTGCTGGGCTCGGTGCAGAACCTCTACAAGTACCTGCCGCGCGACGACGACCTCTATGCCCGCGTCGCGGCGGAGGCTCCGCAGGCGACGCTCGTGTTCGTGGGCGGCGGCTCAGCCTACGTCAACGGCGTGTTCGCGGACCGGATGCGTGCCGCCTTCGCACGACGGGGACTGGATTTCGGCGCGCGCGCCAAGATCCTGCCGCGCCTGCCGCATGCCGCCTTCGCGCGCCTGTTCGATGTGCTCGACGCCGCGCTCGACACGCCGGGCTGGAACGGCGCGAACACTACCATGCTCGCGCTTGCGCGCGGCTGTCCCGTCGTCACGCTGCCGGGCGCGCTGATGCGCGGCCGGCACGGACTCGCGCTGCTCGGGAAGGCCGGCCTTGGCGAGTTCGTCGCCGCGTCCGAGGCTGAATACGTGACCCTGGCGGCGCGGTTGGCGGAAGACCGGGGGAACGCGGCGCTGCGCGCGCGGATCGCGGTCGGGGCCGCGCGCCTCGTGGACCAGCGCGCGTGCTGCGGTTTCCTCGATGCGTTCTTCAAGGAAAAAGTGGCGGGACTCGGCGCAGCGCCGGCGGAGTAGCGGTCCTAATCGGAGAGGGAGCAGTCATGCGGTTCTGGCTCGCGTTCGCGTCGCTCAACGGTTTCGCTGCGGTGCTGATGGGCGCCTTGGGCGTGCATGCGTTCGCGGGGCGGCTCGCGGCGGAAGATGCGGCGCGAATCGCGACCGCAGAGCGTTATCAGGTCGTCCATGCCCTCGCGCTCGGCCTGGTCGCGGCGCTCGTCGCGGCCGGCGCCGGGGGCGCGTGCCGGCGCTGGCTCCACGCCGCCGGGGCCGCGTTCGCCGCGGGCATGGTCCTGTTCTGCGGCGGGCTTTACGTGCTGGCGCTGACGGGCTGGCGGCCCGTCGCGATGCTGGCGCCCGCGGGCGGCCTAGCGCTCATGCTGGGTTGGCTCGCGCTCGCCTGCGCGGCTGCAACCTGGCGCCGGCCGGGGTAGAAAACGGGAGACGCCGTTACGCGCTACCGCCCTCGACCGCGTGGCCCTCGGCGCGCCAGCGCAGCATCCCGCCCGCGAGATTCGCGATCTTGTCGAACCCCGCCTGCTGCAGAATCACGGTCGCCTGTGCCGAGCGTCCGCCCGCGCGGCACACCGCGACCACCGGCCGGTCGCGCTCGAGCTCCGCCGCGCGCTTCGCCAGTTCCCCGAGCGGAATCAGAATCGCGCCCGGAATGCGCCCGAGCGGCCCCGCGAACTCCGTCGGCTCGCGCACGTCCAGGATCTGAACCGCGCGGGGATTCTCCTCCAGCCACTGCGGCTGGATTTCCCACACGCCCGCGAAGGTGTAGGTGAGCGGCGCCCAATCCGGATCGGCGCCCAGCGCCGGGTCCTCGTGCGGCCGGCCGCATTTCAGGTTCGCGGGCACGGCCACGTCGATCTTCTTCGGGTGCGGCAGGCGCAGGTTGCTCATGTAGCCGACGAAATCGTCCTCGGCGATCTCGCCGCCGAGCCTGGGGTTGAAGCGGCGCTCCTCGGCCACGCTGGTGACCGTCAGGCCGCGGTAGTCGTGGCCGGGATAGAGCAGGCAGGCCTGCGGCAACGTGAAAATCTGCGTGTGTACCGAGCGGTAGAGCACGCGCGCGTCGCCCTGCTGGAAGTCGGCGCGGCCGCTGCCGCGGATCAACAGGCAGTCGCCGGTCAGCGCCAGGGACTCGTCGTCCAGCACGAAGGTGGCGCAGCCGTGCGTGTGCCCGGGCGTGGCGCGGACCCGGAGGTGGCGCGCGCCGAAGGCGATCGTGTCGCCGTGGCCGAAATAGAGATCGGCACCCTCGGCGCCGCCTGCCGCCGGCACGCCGATCCGGCTGCCGGCGCGCCGCTTCATCAGCCACGCGCCGGTGACGTGGTCGGCGTGGACGTGGGTTTCCAGCGTCAGGTTGAGCTTGAGGCCCAGCTCCGCGATCAGCGCGGCATCGCGGCGCGCCTGCTCGAATACCGGATCGACGAGTACCGCCTCGCGCGCCTTCGCGTCCGCCAGCAGGTAGGTGTAGGTCGAGGATTGCGGGTCGAAGAGCTGCCGGAAGATCAACATGGCGTTCCCCCGCCGCCGCCCGCATGCGTCGCCGCGGCGTATTATTGCGCCGCGATCGCCTTGCGCTTGACCCGCTTGGCCTTGCCGCCGCAATAAAGCGCGTGCAGCGTACCGATCACGGCCTCGGGCTCGTTGCCCGCGAGCGAATAGTAGATGGTCTGCGCCGCGCGCCGGGTGACGACGAGCTGGTCGCGCCGCAGCCGCGCGAGATGCTGCGACAGCGCGGACTGGCCAAGCCCCACCAGCTTCTCGAGTTCGCCCACGGAGCGCTCGCCGTTCGCGAGATGGCACAGGATCATCAGGCGGCGCTCGTTGCTCATCGCCTTCAACAGAACGCTGGCGCGGTGCGCGTTGGCGCGCAACTCGTCCAGGCCGTTCCCGAGGTCGCTCATGCGCGCGGTTATAGGACCGGGGCCTCCGCGGGGTCAAATGCGGGCGGCGGCGGCAGCCTGAAGAAAACCATGACGGCACGATGGTTATCGCGGCGACGATAAATGCGCGGTCGACGCGCACCGGACTGACACAGACGGCCCCGACGCGCCGGATGAACACGGCCCGAACCGCCGTCGCGCGCTTGGAGAACGGCCGCGTGAAGCCGTCGACCAGAACCCTCGAACGCTACGCGCGGGCGACCGGAAGCCGCTTGAGAATCTCGTTCGAGCCCGCTTCCCGCGCGTAGGGATTCACGCCCGCAGCAGCTTGGGCAGGGGCCGCGCGGCGGCGCTGTCGGGAAACACGCTCGCCTCGACCGCCTGCGCCGGAACGCCGAGATGCTGGATGAGCAGCGTCTTGGCGACCGCGCGCAGGTCGGTGGTCGGCATCAGATCGCGGCCCTCGTAGAGCTTGCCGCCGTCGAGGCCCGGCCAGTCCGCGAGGACGCGTCCGCCCGCGACCGCGCCGCCGAGAAGGAACGCCGCGCCGGCGATGCCGTGGTCGGTACCGCCGGTGCCGTTGACCGCGGCGGTGCGGCCGAACTCGGTCGCGACCAGCACCGCGGTCTCTTTCCACGCCGGGCCCAGCGCCTCGGCCAGGTCCTTGAGGCCCTCGGCCAAGACCTGCAACGCGTTGGCGAGCCGCCCGCGCGCGCCGCCCTGGTTGGCGTGCGTGTCCCAGCCCCCGATGTCCATCACCGCGATCTTGGGGCCGTTGGCCGGCGCCATCAGCTTGCCGGCCGCCGACGCCGCCTGGCGGAACTGCTGCGCGCCTTGGGCCGGCGGCTGGTTCATGCGCTGGCCGTCGCTCATCACCGAATCGGCGAAGGCCTGCGCCTTCAGGCCCTCCGCGAGGGCGGGGCCGAGCAGCGCGTCCTGCCGGTAGAGCTCCGCGATGGTCTGCATCAAGCCCGGCTCCAATGCCGGCAGCGCGTTCGGCGCCCAGCTCGCCACCGGCACGGCGCCGCGCAGCGCCAGCGGCACCGATTGCCCCAGCGCCAGGCCCTGGCGCTGGCCGCCGGCCGGGCCTTGCATCGCCGCGAGCGCGCGGTTGATCCAGCCGTCGCGCGCGCCGTGCGGCGTGGCCACGCCGGATTCCAGAACGTCCTGCCCGTCGAAATGCGACCGGCCGCGGTAGGTGCTGCACGCGGCGTGGATCACGAGCAGCTCGCCGCGCTTGTAGAAGTCGTGGATCGGGCCAAGCGCGGGGTGCAGGCCGTAACGCCCGCCCAGGTCGAGCGCGCCGTCGGGCTGGCCCGGCTCGGCGATGGCGAGCTGGCCGCGCCGCAGGTCCTTCAGCGCCGGGTCGCCGTAGGGCGGCACCGCGGCAAGCCCGTCCATGCCGCCGCGCAGGATCACCAGGGCGAAACGCCGGCTCCCGGGCGCGGCGGCGAGCGCCAGGCGCGCGGGCAACAGCGCGGCGCCCGCGCCCGCGCCGAGCCCGGCCAATACATGGCGGCGCGTCAGCATGCTCATCTCCGCTGGAACTCCGGGCTCGCGAGCACCAGGGCGAGGCCGTCGCGGGCGCTGGGCGCCCGCTCGACCGCGAGGCGCGTGGCCTCCGACGCCGCGGGCGCGATCGTGGCGTGGAACACGTCGAGCGGCGCGCGGTCGGCCGAACGCCGGTCGGCGAGCAGCCCCGCCCATTCCACGCGCCTGAGCATCGCCTCGGGCGCGATCCAGTCCTGCGCGGTGTCGGGCCAGCCCGCGGGCGAAGGCGCGGCGAACGGCGCCTGGCCCAGGCGCCTGAGGCCGCCCACCAGCCGCCGCTCGTCCACCCGCCGCGGGGCGCCGGTCGCGCGCAGGGCCGCGACCACCAGCTCGTTCGGGCTGCGCAGCTTGGACAGCGGCCGCGCCCAGGCCGCTTCGTCCGCGGCCAGCGCGCGCGTCACCGCGCCCAGGTCGCCGCCGCTGGAAAGGAACACGCCGGCCAGGCGCTCGACGCTCGCCGCCGGCGGATCGTCGGCGATGAAGTGCCGCGCCAGCTTCCAGGCGACGTGGCGCGCGGTCGCCGGCCGCCGCGCCAGGTCCTTCAGCGCCTTGACGCCCTCGGCCTCGCCGCCGCCGTAGCGCCGGCCCAGCAGCGTCTTGCCGCCGGGCTGGTGGGCCTGCGGGCGGAACATGAAGTGGCCGGGCCGGTCGTCCTGCGGCCGGCCGATCGACCAGCCGGTCAGGATCATGGCCAGCGCGCGCACGTCGTCCTGGGTATAGCCGCCGTTCACGCCCAGGGTGTGCAGTTCCAGGATCTCGCGCGCCAGGTTCTCGTTCAGCCCGCGCTGGCGCGTTTGTCCGATCCGCGAACCCGGGCCGATCGACGCCGCGTTGTCGAGGTAGAGCAGCATCGCGGGATGGCGCGCGACCGCCAGCAGCATGTCCTCGAACCGGCCCAGGACGTGCGGGCGGATCGCCTCGCGCTCGAACGCGCCGGCCAGCGCCAGCACGGGCGGGCGCTGCACCGACACGGTGAAATGGTTGGACCAGAACGCCACCAGCCGCTCGAAGGCCGGCGCGCGGCTGTGGACCAGGGCGAGCGTGCGCTGCGCCGCCTCGCGCAGGTAGGTCTCGCGCGGCAGCCCGTCGGCGAAGGCGCCGGGTTGCGGGTTCTCCGGCGGCCGGGCTTGCGGCTGGGGCTGTTGCGGCCCGCCGCGGCCGCGCAGCACCCGGCGGTCCTCGAAGTCGGGGTCCATCGGCCGCTGCGGCTGGCGGGCCTGCTGCTGAGCCTGAACGCGCCTGAGCCAGATCACCGCGCCCTCCACGCCGCTGGGAAGGCCGGCGAGCTCGGCCGGCAGGGCTTGAGGACGCAACTGCTCGAGCACCCAGCCGCGCGGGTCGCGCGCGGCGGCGTCGATCTCGCCCGGCGCGGCGCCCAGGCCGAAGCGGGCGGTCGCGACCAGCCCGCCCAGGCTCATTGGCGCGACCGCAGCGTCGCCAGCGCCTCGGCGAAGTCGCGCCGCTTGTCGGCCGGAAGCTTCGACACGCCCTCGACGAAGCCCTCGTGCAGCTTGGTCTGCATCGCCAGGATCTTCTCGCGCACCGCGGCCAGCGCGTCGGCCATCGCCTTGCGGTCGAACGGCTCGGCGCGGATCGCGTCGTTGACCTTGAGCCTGGCGTGGCGCACGTCCTGCTGCAACTGCTGCACCTCGCCGCGGCGCTGCGCCATGGCTTCCTCGAACGGCTTGCGCTCGGCCTCGGGCAGCTGGCGCACCGCCTCGCCGATCGCCGCCATGCCGCCGCGCATCGGGCCGGCGCCGGGCTCGCCCGGCCGGCCGGGCACGCCCATCTGGCCCATCGGCCCCATGCGGCCCGGCTGGGCCATCTGCTGCTGCGCCATGTAGTGGCGCCACCAATACCGGCCGTGAGGCTGATGCCACCAGCCCCCGGCGAAGGCGCCGACCAGGAACAGGTTCACGCCCAGCGAAACGAACAGCACCGGCCCGCGCCAGCGCGCCCAGCCGCCCGCCGCCTTGGGCGCCGGGCCCGGGGTTTCGGGTGTCGCGCCTACCATAACGTGTCCTCCGCTTGCACCGCGTTGAACAGGTCGAGCGGGCTCGCGTCGCCCACGGCCGCGCCCTGCCCGTCGATTTCGCCCATGCCGATCACGAAGCCCGCGACGGTCGCCGCGGCCAGCGCCGCGCCGCGTCCCCACCGCGCCAGCGCCGGGCGCGGCGCCTTGCGCGCGCGGGCCAAGGGCACGACGTTCGCCGCGGGTTCCTGCGCCGCGGCCGAAGCGGCGGCGGCGATCCGCGCCGGGTCGACCGCGGGCGCTTTCACCGTCATGGCGTCGAGCAAGGCGTCGAGCCGCGCGGCCTCGTCCAGCGCGGCGCGGGCGGCCGGATCGCGGACGGCGAAATCCTCCGCCGCCGCGCGCTCGGCAGCGGGCCAGCGCCTCGGGTCGCCGCCATAGGCGTCGACCAGCTCCTTGAAACGCGCGAAATTCATCGCAGTCCTCCAGGCTTCTGCGCCGCCGACGCCCCCGCGGGGGCGAGGTCGGCCAGGCTTTCCTTCAGCGCGCGCCGCGCGCGCACCAGCAGCGATTCCACGGCGCCGACGCTCAAACCCAGCGCCGCCGCCGCCTCGATGTTGCTCAGGCCCTCGAAGTGGCACATCGCCAGCGCCGCGCGCTGGCGCTCCGGCAGCCTGGCCACGGCCTCGGCCACGCGGCGCGCGGTCTCGCCGCCCTCGACCGCGTCCAGCGCCGAGGGCGCGTCGTCGGCGATCTCGCCGGCCCGCTCCAGGTCCTCGCCCGCGGGCTTGCGCCGCCGGTCGATGCTGAGGTTGACCAGGATGCGGTGGAACCAGGTGCCGAACTGCGCGCCGGCCTCGGCTTGCGGCCGCCAGGTCGGGGCCTTGACCCACACGCGCATGAAGGCTTCCTGCACCACTTCCTCCGCGTCGCTGCGGTTGAGCGTGATGCGGGCGGCCAGCGCCGCCGCGCGCCGGGAATGGCGCTGCACCAGCCCGGCGAAGGCCTGCCGGTCGCCCCGGCCGATCGCCGCCATCAGCTCCTCGTCGCTTCGCGCATCCATGCCCGGCCGCTTCGGCTCAAACCCTGGCCCCGCGCGGGAAAATCCCGGGCGGCGCCCGCGTCCGGACATAGCATTACACGGGGGGCCGGGGGAAATCCTGCGGCGGGCATGCTAGGGTCGCGTAGCCGCGCCGACATCGCAAACGCCCGCCGGAAACGCCATGCAAACCGCGCTATTCACCCACCCTGCCTGCTTCGACCACGACCCCGGCCGGTTCCACCCCGAGAACCCGGCACGGCTCAAGGCCGTGCTCAACGCGCTCGAAGCCGAGGAGTTCGCGCTGCTCGACCGGCGCGAGGCGCCGCGGGCCGAGCTCGAGTGGATCGCCCGCGCCCATCCCCCGCGCTTCATCGACCGCATGCTGGCGGCGGTGCCGAAGGCCGGGCACGCGGCGCTCGACGGCGACACCATCGTCTCGCCCGGCTCGGGCGAAGCGGTCCTGCGGGCGGCGGGCGCGGTGTGCGCGGCGGTCGACGCGGTGATGGCGGGCGAGGCGCGCAACGCCTTCTGCGCCGTGCGCCCGCCCGGCCACCACGCCGAGCGCGAGATCGCGATGGGCTTCTGCGTGTTCAACAACGTGGCGATCGGCGCCTACCACGCGCGTGCCCGCCACGGCCTGCGCCGCGCCGCGGTGATGGATTTCGACGTGCACCACGGCAACGGCACGCAGGCGATGTTCTGGGACGACGCCGAGCTGTTCTACGCCTCGACGCACCAGTTCCCGCTCTATCCCGGCACGGGCGCGGCGAACGAGCGCGGGGCGCACAACAACGTGGTGAACGTGCCCCTGGCGCCGATGACCGACGGGCAGACGTTCCGCGAGCGGATGGCCGCGCAAGTGCTGCCGGCGATGCGCCGGTTCAAGCCCGAGATCGTGCTGATCTCCGCCGGCTTCGACGCGCACGAGGCCGACCCGCTCGCCTCGCTGCGCTTCCGCGAGGCCGACTACCACTGGGCCACGGCGGAGCTGGTGAAGGTGGCGAACGAAGCGTGCAAGGGCCGCGTGGTGTCGACCCTCGAAGGCGGCTACGACCTCGGCGCGCTGGGCGCGAGCGCCGCCGCCCATGTCCGCGCGCTGATGACGACGTAGCCTAAGCCCCTCCGGGGCCGCTGCCGGGGAGGACCGAAATGTCCTTGGCCGATCTCATTGTGCTCGTCGCCGTGGCGCTGGCGTGGTCCCTCGCGTGCCGGATCGGCTGCGGCCGGTACGCGGAGCTGCGCGCCCCAGGCGGGCGTTTCCGAAGATCTTTCAACGGGTTGACCCGAGTCGCCGCGCGCCTTGCCGGGCCGGGGGGCGGGCCATTACACTCCGCCGCCCTTCGCGCCCGGGCGCCATCCCGGGCCCCGCGCAACAATTGGGGGATGGCAAGCAATGGCCGAGAGCAAATTGCCGCGCGACATCGCGGCGATGAGCTTCGAGGACGCGCTGGCCGAGCTGGAACAGATCGTCCGCCGCCTGGAGGACGGGAAGGGGAAGCTCGACGACGCGATCGCGTCCTACGAGCGTGGCGCTGCCCTCAAGCGCCACTGCGAGGCCAAGCTGCGCGAGGCCCAGGCGAAGATCGAGAAGATCGGGCTTGCGCCCGACGGCGGCGTGAAAACCTCGCCCGCGGACATCGACCGAGAGGATTCTTGACCGAACTCAACAAGGCCATGGCGGAGGCGGCGGAAAAGGTGAACGCCGTCCTCAACGCCCTGATACCGCGCACCGATACCCCGGAGAACCGGCTGTACGAGGCGATGCGCTATTCGGCGATGGCGGGCGGCAAGCGCCTGCGGCCGTTCCTTGTGTTGCAGGGCGCGGCGCTGTTCAACGTGGCCGAGACCTGCGCGCTGCGCGCGGCCGCCGCGGTCGAGATGGTGCACACCTATTCGCTGATCCACGACGACCTGCCGGCGATGGACGACGCGGATCTGCGCCGCGGCAAGCCCACGTGCCACAAGCAGTACGACGAAGCGACGGCGGTGCTCGCCGGCGACTCCTTGCTCACGCTCGCCTTCGGCGTGCTGGCCGATTCCAAGACCCACGGCGACCCGCAGGTGCGCTGCGAGCTGATCGCGGCCTTGGCGCATGCGGCTGGCGCCCTCGGCATGTGCGGCGGACAGCAGTTCGACCTGATGGCCGAGACGATGAAGCTCGACATCGGCGCGATCACGCGGCTCCAGCGCCTGAAGACCGGGGAACTGATTGCCTTCTCGTGCGAGGCCGGCGCCATCCTTGGCAAGCAGCCGGCGGAGGTGCGCCACCGGCTCCAGAACTATGCGCACGATCTGGGCTTGGCGTTCCAGATCGCCGACGATCTGTTGGACGCCGAAGGCACCGAGGCCGAGGTCGGCAAGTCGGTGGGCCGCGACGCCGGCGCCGGCAAGGCCACGTTCGTTTCGATCCTGGGGGGGGCCCGGGCCCGGGCGCAGGCCGGGCTGTTGGCCGACCAGGCGGCAAGACACCTTGATTTATTTGGAGAAAAAGCCAAACTGCTGCGCGACGTAGCCCGCTTCGTGGTAGAGCGGCGCGCATAAAGGGGAGCCGACAAAAGCCAACGCCCGGCCGGACCGCCACCGCCGCATACGGTGGGGCCGCAGCCGGCCGCAATCAACCGCCACGGCGACAGGGATGACTGGGCCATGACCGACCAGACCAGTAAGACGCCCTTGCTCGACTCCTGCAAGGTGCCGGCCGACCTCCGCAAGCTGAAAACAAGCCAGCTGCGCCAGTTCGCCGACGAGCTACGCCACGAGCTGATCGACGCCGTGTCGGTCACGGGCGGGCACCTGGGCGCGGGGCTCGGCGTGGTCGAGCTCACCGTGGCGCTGCACTACGTGTTCAACACGCCCGAGGACAAGATCGTCTGGGACGTGGGCCACCAAGCCTATCCGCACAAGATCCTGACCGGCCGGCGCGAACGCATCCGCACGCTGCGCCAGGGCGGTGGGCTTTCCGGCTTCACCAAGCGCTCGGAAAGCCCCTACGACCCGTTCGGCACCGCGCACAGCTCGACCTCGATCTCCTCCTCGCTCGGTATGGCGGTGGCGCGCGACCTGGACGGGCGCAAGAACCACTGCATCGCCGTGATCGGCGACGGCGCGATGTCGGCCGGCATGGCCTACGAGGCCATGAACAACGCCGGCGCGATGGACAGCCGACTGATCGTGATCCTCAACGACAACGAAATGTCGATCGCCCCGCCGGTGGGCGCGCTCAACGCCTACCTCTCGAAGATCCTGTCGTCGAAGCCGTTCCACAAGCTGCGCCACATCGGCGAGGATATCGTCCACATCCTCCCCAAGGAGTTGAGCAAGCGCGCGCTGCAGGCCGAGGAATACGCCCGCGGCATCGTCATGGGCGGCGGCACGCTGTTCGAGGAGCTGGGATTCTTCTACGTCGGCCCGATCGACGGCCACAACCTCGACCACCTGCTGCCGGTCTTGAAGAACGTGCGCGACAACCTCGAGATCGGCCCGGTGCTGATCCACGTGGTTACGCAGAAGGGCAAGGGCTACGCGCCGGCCGAGAAGTCGGCCGACAAGTACCACGGCGTCAACAAGTTCGACGTGATCACCGGCAAGCAGGACAAGCCCGCGGCCAACGCGCCCAGCTACCAGAACGTGTTCGCCAAGGCGTTGATCAAGGAGGCCGAGCACGACCCCAAGATCGTCGCGATCAACGCGGCCATGCCCTCGGGCACCAGCCTCAACCTGTTTGCCGACAAGTTCCCGGCGCGCTGCTTCGACGTAGGCATCGCCGAGCAGCACGCCGTCACCTTCGCCGCCGGCATGGCCTGCGAGGGCTACAAGCCGTTCTGCGCGATCTACTCCACGTTCCTGCAGCGCGGCTACGACCAGGTGGTGCACGACGTGGCGATCCAGCAATTGCCCGTGCGCTTCGCCATGGACCGCGCGGGCCTTGTGGGCGCGGACGGGCAGACCCACGCGGGCTCGTTCGACGGCGCCTATCTCGGCTGCCTGCCCGGCTTCGTGCTGATGGCGGCGAGCGACGAGGCGGAGCTGATGCACATGGTCGCGACGGCCGTCGCGATCGACGACCGGCCGGTCGCCTTCCGCTATCCGCGCGGCGAGGGCGTGGGCGTGGAGCTGCCGGAGCGCGGCACGGTGCTCGCGGTCGGCAAGGGCCGCATCATCCGCGAAGGCACCAAAATCGCGATCCTGAGCTACGGCACGCGCCTGCAGGAGGCGCTGAAGGCCGCCGACGAGCTCCAGGCGCGGGGGCTGTCCACCACGGTCGCCGACGCGCGCTTCCACAGGCCGCTCGACACGGAGCTCGTGCGCCGGCTCGCCAAGGACCACGAGGTCCTGGTGACGGTCGAGGAGGCGGCGATCGGCGGCTTCGGCAGCCACGTGCTGCACTATCTCGCGCACGCGGGCTTGCTCGACGCGGGGCTCAAGGTGCGGCCGATGGTCCTGCCCGACAAGTTCCAAGACCACGACAAGCCGCAGAAGCAGTACGACGAGGCCGGCTTGAACGCGCCGCACATCGTCGAGACCGCGATCAACGCGCTCGGCCACGTCGAGGCCGCCAAGGCGCTGAGCCGGGCCTGAGCGCGCGGCGGCCTCGCCTCCGGCAAGCCGGGGCGCATTCTTGCTTTTGTAAGGAAATTTCCTTACATCGGCGGCCATGAAGGTCACGAGCCGCATCACGTCCAAGGCGCAGACGACGGTGCCGCAGGCCGTGCGCGCCGCCCTGGACGTCGGACCCGGCGACGAGATTGAATATCGGATCGGCCGGGACGAGGTCGTTCTGACCAAAGCGCGGCGCAGGGACAAGCGCTATCTGAAGGCGTTGCAGGAAACGTTGTCGGAATGGTCCGACCCCGCCAACGACGTGTATGACGACCTGTGACTGCTGGACGTTGGTCGCAGCGCCATTTCCCTTCGTGGATTCGCCGCAGTCGAAGCCGCGGCCCTGCCTAGCGCCCTCGGCGCGGCCGCTGAATGCCGCAACGCGGCACAGCGTTTGCGCGATGGTCACGCGCCCTTTGGCGACGGAATGGCCGAACGACAGCGCGCTCCAGGACTGGCAAAGCTACGGGCTGCCGGCCCCCTCCGTAGTGCGCTGGAAACTGTTCACATTGGAAAACGGCATCTTCAAACGAGTCCTCGCGCCGCTTTCGTTTCGTGACCGGCGTACTTGCCAGGCCGCGCTATCGGTGCTGCTTGGCACTGCGGAATGAAACGCCGGCTCGACCAGGTGCTCGCCGAGCGCGGCTTGGCGGACTCGCGCGCGAAGGCGCAGGCGCTGGTGATGGCGGGCCTGGTGTTCGTCGAAGGGCGGCGCGCCGACAAGCCGGGCGCCCTGGTGGCGGACGACGCGGCGATCGAGGTGCGCGGCAAGCCGCATCCCTACGTCTCGCGTGGCGGCGTCAAGCTCGCGCACGCGCTCGACCGCTTCGCCGTCGACCCCGCCGGAAAGGTCTGCCTCGACGTCGGCGCATCCACCGGCGGTTTCACCGACGTGCTGTTGAAACGCGGCGCGGCCAGGGTGTACGCGGTGGACGTAGGCCACGGGCAGCTCGACTGGTCCTTGCGCAACGACAAGCGCGTGGTCGTGCTGGAAAAGACCAACGCGCGTTACCTCTCGCGCGAGCAGGTGCCCGAGCCGGTCGATCTCATCGTCTGCGACGCGAGCTTCATCGGCCTCGAAACCGTGCTGCCCGCACCCCTGGCGCTGGCGGCGGAGCGCGCGGACCTCGTCGCGCTCGTCAAGCCGCAATTCGAGGTCGGGCCCGAGCGGGTCGGCAAGGGCGGTGTGGTGCGCGACGCCGCCGCGCGCCGGGCCGCGTGCGAGCGCATCCGAAGCTGGCTGGACGCCCAGCCGGGTTGGCGCGTGCTGGGGCTCGCCGAAAGTCCGATCCGGGGCGCCGACGGCAACGTCGAATACCTGATCGCCGCGCGCAAGGGCGGCTAGCCGCGCTTGAGCGCGCGCAGAACGCCCGAGGCGAGCACGACGCCCGCGGCCGTCAGCGTCACGGCGAGCCAGGCGAGCGGCGCCGGCCACTCGCCGAGGAGCGGAATCCCCGCCAGCGCCACGAGCACGGGCACCAGCGCGCTGAACGCGGCACCTCGCGCCGGACCCAACAACGCGATGCCGCGCATGTAGGCGACCAGCGACACGATGCTGGTCATGACCCCCTGATAGAAGGCGTGGAACGAAGCCTCGGCGAGCGGCAGGCTCAGCACGCGCGTTCCGGTCGCGGCTAGAGCGTTTCAAAGATTGATTGAATCGGGAGGGATTCCCAAGGGGCCGGGTTTGTGATTCAAGATGCTGGCTGGAGGGGAGGCCAGCAAGGAATGACGCGACCTCTTTCCAACGATCTTCGTG
>Ga0233425_10003297_pt1 | contig 29611 bp, 20 predicted proteins | sample Watercolumn_Towu_2_FD_181712 | JGI IMG/M metagenome (GOLD analysis project Ga0233425, IMG submission 181712) | Freshwater microbial communities from Lake Towuti, South Sulawesi, Indonesia - Watercolumn_Towuti2014_140_MG | ecosystem: Environmental > Aquatic > Freshwater > Lake | place...
AGTCCCGGACGTGGGTGGGTGGGTGGTGGGTGGGTGGTGGGTGGGTGGTGGGTGGGTGGGCTTGGGGCCGTCGGTAAAGGAAGTACCGTGCAGTAGGCGCGGCTGGACCACGACACTTACGATACGAATCCCCGACAAGCCGTGTACGTCAATTTCAGGAACGCGGCCCATCTCGGTTCGGCCCGGGAGGATGTCAATGGCTGAAGATGTTTCCGCGCCAGATCCCGCGGTGGTGCTCGACCTGCTCGAGGCCTTTCGACGTTCCAAGACGATGTTTGCCGCTGTGGCATTGCACGTCTTCGATCAATTGTCGGACGGCCCCCAGACCGCCAGTCAGCTGGCGAACGCCGTCGGCGCTTCGCCCGACGCTTTGGAGCGATTGCTCGACGCGTGTGTCGGATTGCGACTGTTGAATCGACAGAACGGACAGTACGCCAACACTCCGGTCGCGGGAACCTACCTCTGCGAATCGAGTCCGCAGCGCCTGACCGGCTACATCAACTACTCCAATGAAGTCATGTGGAGACTCTGGGGGCAACTCGAAGATGCTGTGCGGGAGGGTACCCACCGCTGGAAACAGGTTTACGGCTGGGACGGTCCGATCTTCGGCCACTTCTTTAAGACCGAACAGGCGAAGCGCGAGTTCTTGATGGGGATGCACGGCTTCGGCGTCATCAGCTCGCCACACGTGGTCCGCGCGTTTGATTTGAGTCGATTCCGGCGGCTGGTCGATCTGGGGGGCGCCACGGGTCATCTGGTGATCGCCGCTTGCCAGCGCTGGCCGCAACTTGCCGGCGTCGTGTTTGATCTTCCCGACGCCGTACCGCTGGCCCGCGAAATTGTCAGCCTGGCCGGCATGTCCGATCGCATTGAAGTACAATCCGGCGACTTCTTCACCGACCCTCTGCCGAGCGGAGACTTGATGGCCCTGGGACGAATTGTGCATGACTGGAGCGAAGACAAAATCGACCGCTTGTTGGCACGCGTCTACCAGCATTTGCCGGCCGGCGGCGCCCTGTTGATCGCCGAAAAAATGCTGCACGATGACAAACTGGGCCCCCGCTGGGCACAGATGCAAAGTCTCAACATGCTTACCTGTACGGAAGGCAAGGAACGTACGTTCGGAGAATACGAGTCTCTGCTGGCGCGGGCCGGTTTCCGTGAAGTACGTGGTTGCCGTACCGATTCGCCCATCGATGCCATCATCGCAACCAAATAGCAGGCATATTGGTCGGAACCACTGACGCTGTGCTACGATAGGGGCAGTCTGATTCACTCCGCGGTGGGCCAGGAAATGTTGAGTATTCGTCTTCGTCACGCGAGTCGCTTGTGCGATGGAGTCACAAGACGGGAGTTGTTGCGCGTCGGCTCCGTGGCTTTCGGTGGACTGACGCTGCCCGGGCTGTTACGGAGCGAAGCGGCGCGCGGCGAGCGCCGTTCGAGTCCGGTTCGCTCTGTCGTAATTCTGTACCTGTCTGGCGGCCCTTCGCAGCTCGACATGTGGGATTTGAAACCGGACGCTCCCGTCGAGATACGAGGTACGTTTCAGCCGATTTCAACCAACGTCCCCGGTATCCAGATCAGCGAGCATATGCCGCGAATGGCGAAGCTGGCTGACAAGTATACGATCGTGCGCTCGATGAGTCACACGGAGGGGGACCATATTCGCGGCGGCTATTGGGTCATGACGGGCGGTGCATTGCAGCGGCCGATTGTCCAGGCGTCGGGTATGTCGCGCCAGGATCGCCCCCACATCGGCTCGACGCTCAATCATCTGCTCGGTGCGACCGCAGCCATTCCGTCGTTTGTGATGATTCCGGAATACACGTCTCCGGTGGGCGTGCCGCGTCCGGGTCAATACGCGGGCTTCCTGGGTGCGGCGCACGACCCGTACTTGATCGACAGTGACCCGAATCTGCCCGACTACGATCCAGGCCCGTTGCTGGCGCGGGAGAAGGACTCGACGAATCGATTGAGCGAACGCCGCATGCTGTTGTCCGCTTACGAACAGCGCAGCGCCGCGTTGCGGAGTTTCGAGGTGCATTCGTTCGATTCCCACAAGCAACGGGCACTCGACCTGATATCGTCCACACAGACGCAAAAGGCGTTCGACGTCACCCAGGAGTCGCCGGCGACACGCGATCGGTATGGCCGCCACGTGTTTGGCCAGGCGACCCTCGTCGCGCGTCGTATGGTCGAGGCCGGCGTGAGGCTCGTCCAGGTGAATTTCGTCAGGCACGATCGTGGCAAGGGTGGACAAGGTTACGATAGCCACTCGGTGCCACCGAGCCCGCCGCATCTGGGCTGGTGCAAGGACGAGTTGCTTCCGCCCACGGATGCCGCTTTCGCCAGTCTCGTCGACGACCTGAGTGATCGCGGTCTGCTTGAATCGACGCTCGTGATCATGATGGGCGAGTTCGGCCGTACGCCGAAATTCAACAAGGATGGCGGGCGGGATCATTGGCCATATTGCTACAGCGCCGTATTGGCGGGAGGTGGCATCCGCGGCGGATTCGTATTCGGAGCCTCGGACAAATCGGCCGCCTACCCAACCTCCAATCCGCTCAGCCCCGACAACTTGCTGGCGACTGTCTATCATCAACTCGGCGTCGACCCCCATGCAATCATCCACGACGCGCAGAACCGCCCCCACTTCGTCTCGTCCGGACAACCTGTTTTCGAACTGCTTGGCTGACGAACGCTGACAGCCGACTTGCGGTCGGCGCGCCCACAGCCACTCACTCACGGTGCGTGGGCCAACGCACGCAGAGCTTGCCACGGTTTCAGTTTGCGGTCTTGAGATCCTCCGCCCTGCGCGAGAATTCCTCCGCCTCCGCGGAGCGGTTCGTTGCCGAGAGAATGATCGCCAGGTTCCTGCAGGCGCTTTCAAGCTGCTGGCGATAGAGTGATTCGTGGGGGAACGACTTCACAATTTCTTGAAGCAAAGCGACCGCGTCACGGTACAGTTCCTCACCTTCGCTGATCCGCATTTGGTTGATCAGTTCGTTGCCCAGATTCAGTTGAGTCATCGCCAATTCCTGGCGGTATTGCGGGACCGCTGGATAGTCGGCGACGAGCTTTCTCTGGATTTCGCGCGCGGTCTGGTACACCTCTGCCGCTTCACTCGGCCGGCGACATGCCGCCAGGGAACTGGCCAGGATCTGGTAAGTTCGAGCAAGGCACTGGCGGTATTCCGGCTCACGGGGAAAATCATTCACAAGTCGGCGCTGCATTTCGAGGATGTCCCGGCACTCCGCTTCGACCGATTCGTGACGCCCCTCCTGGAGAAAGCCGATCGCCCGATTGGATCGAGTCCGTGCCAGGTCGTGACGGTACTGGGGGACATCGGGAAATTCCGCCACCAGCTTTTCCTGAGTAGCAACCACTTCCCGCAGCGGGTCGGAACCAGCCGCCTCGCTGGCGCCGGCCGGTTTGTGGCTTGATAGATTCGCCTGCAACGCGACGAGGTCCCTTTGCAGCGACGCATTTCGCGGATCTTCGGCAATCAGACTTTCGAGTATCTCCCGCGACTTGGAAAAACTTGCAAAGGCTTCGTCCGATTTTCCCAGCCCGGCTAACACCAGCCCGAGATTGTTATGGTTCATCGCCTGCGACTGAAGGTAGAGGGGCCGCTTCTCAGGGAAGTCGTCCGCCAGTGCGCCGAACAGGCGCGCCGCCATGCGGAACCCGTTCGCGGATTCCTGGTCACGATGCAGTCGCATCTCAATCACGCCGACACGATACGCCGCCACCGCCACTCGACGTCGCGCTTCCTCCCCTTCCGCCGCCGTTGTCGAAAATTCGCGATAATAGGAAAGTGCTTCATCAAGAAAACGCCGCTGTTCCTCGGTAACCGATCCTTGGGAAAGCAATGCCCGTTCGGTCAACTCCGAGGTCATCGTGTCAAGTACGTCGGCGACCCTGGCGTACGCAGCCTCAGCACGCGCTTCGTTCTCCTCCGCCTTACGACGCTGACGTTGCTCCTCGAGCAGCGCCTGTTGACGCGCTCGTGACTCCGTCCGGGCTTGTACGAGCCCGATGGAGGTCCCTACGACGCCGACGACCATGCTGGCCAGCAAGAGGCCCACCGCCACGACCTGGATCCGATTGCGACGAACGAATTTCCGCAGCCGATAGCCCGCACTTGGCGCCCGCGCTTCAACGGGCTCATCCGCAAGGAAACGCTGAATGTCGCGCGCCAGCCCGTTGGCCGTCTCGTAACGACGATCCCGCTGCTTCTCGAGGCACTTCATCACAATCCAATCCAACTCGCCTCGCAAAGTTGCCATCAGGCTGGAAGGCTCCGTCTGACGTAATGCGGCCAACGAAGCGAGTGAATCGTGCGTCGATAACCGCGTGCTCGGCTTTGAGGGCTCCTCTTCTTGAATCACGCGAATCATCTCTGTGAGAACGGCCTTCTTCAGACGACTTGCTTCCAGCGGCCGCAGCCCCGTGAGCAGCTCGTAGAGTATCACCCCCAGCGAATAGACGTCGGAACGCGTATCCACATCCATGTTTGCCAGGCCCGCTTGCTCGGGACTCATGTACTCCAAGGTTCCGATGACAGCCCCAATCTGGGTGTTCAAGGACTCCTCCGTGAGTTTCCCTGCCGTGGCTTTCGCGACACCAAAGTCAATAATCTTGGGCGTCGGACGACCGTCGACTTCCGTGACCAGCACGTTCGTCGGCTTGAGATCGCGGTGCACGATCCCCTTCTGATGTGCGTGCTGTACCGCCTGACAAATCGGCACAAACAACTCGAGACGCTCACGGAGCGTGAGCTTGGCCGCATCGCAGAATCGAGTCAGCGATTGACCACTCACCAGCTCCATCACAAAAAACGGTTGCCCGCTGGGAGTGAGTCCGCCATCGTAGACGCGGGCGATGTTCGGGTGATCCATCAGCGCCAGCGCTTGCCGCTCATGCTCAAATCGCTGCAAGACCGCGCGCGAATCCGAACCAGCCTTGATCAACTTGAGCGCAACGCGACGGCGGACCGGTTCGGATTGCTCCGCGACCCAGACCTCGCCCATTCCCCTTCGCCGATCTTCTCCCGCAACCTGTACCGTCCCGCGATCGGAAGATCGTGATCGATGCTTCGGGAAGTCGGTGACGTTGAGCTACCCGGCCCAGGAACCAACTTTGACCCCTCCGTCGCCTCAATCGTCGCGGTCCGCCCCGACAACAGCGACGAGAGCGCTTCGTCTTTCGCCACCGAGTCGACGGTTTGAGCCTCGGGCGAGTCCTCTTGCTCCCGTGCCCGGATCAAAGCTCGAATCGCTCCGATGCGATCCTCGTCGCCACCACACCTCTCCCGCAGGAACGCCGCCCGCTGGCTGGGCAGCAACCCCATCGCCTCGCGGCAAACTGTTTCATCGTCCATCGGGACCTCTGGCGACCAAATTCTGGAAGTCTTCCGTGGCAAGAAACGCCGAGCAATACCGTTGGCGTGTGGACACCAGCATCACGGCGCCGACCTTCCGGGTTCCACCGCTCCCTGCGGCATATTTGAATGCTGGCATTGTAATGGGTAGTGAACAGCCGTCAACAACAACCTCAACGCTTCTTCCGGACCGGACAAATCTGAGCTAGAAACAAAGGGCAGCGATGATTTGGTTTGTGTCACATTGGGCCACCAAGCGAATCGTGGTGGTGATCGACGAGCAAAGTCGATCGAAGACAATCGAGCCGTTACTTATTGTCTCTCTCGAGCCATCCTCACGTCCCGGAAGGGGAGCAACGGCCACCAAAAGAGAAAGCCAAAGCACTAGACGTCAGTGTCACTGGGCCGCCGTCACGAAGCGAAGCAGCAAAATACGGGAGGTGTGCCTCACTTCAGCGTCCAAGCTGGCCGCCTCACGGCGTCGAGTCCCAACTTGGCATCTGGGAACCGAAAATGTGCATCTCGGAACCCAGCCAATGGCAGCCACCATTTCCCGTTAGTATCCTGGTCGTCATGACCGACGTTACCCAGATACTCTCAAAGATTGAGCAGGGCGATCCCAGCGCTGCCGAGCAGCTATTGCCGATCGTGTACGACGAACTGCGAAAACTGGCTGCGGCGAAGTTGGTGCACGAAAAGCCGGGGCAGACGCTGCAGGCGACGGCGTTGGTGCACGAGGCGTACATCCGGCTGGTCGACCAGACCGCGCCTCAGCAGTGGGACGGGCGAGGGCATTTTTTCGCCGCGGCTGCCGAGTCGATGAGGCGGATCCTTGTGGAGCGGGCACGACAAAAGAAGCGGCTCAAACGGGGCGGCGACCACGTGCGGGCGGACCTGATCGAGCACGACCTGACGATGGATGCCTCCGCAGACGAGGTTCTCGCCGTCGACGAGGCCCTGGAGCGACTTGGCCAGGAAGATCCGCTGGCCGCCAGGTTGCTGACGCTCAAGTATTATGCGGGCCTGAGCGTCGACGAGGCCGCGAACGCGATCGGCATCTCCCGTGCAAACGCTTATCGACACTGGACTTATGCCCGCGCGTGGGTCCGGGCGGAACTGCTCGACGATCATTCCGGGAAAAATCCGCCCGATTCGTGAGACAAACTCGCATCAAACGGCGCATTGCCTGACACAACCGTTCGAGACCCAAGGGAGCCGATCATGTCCGTCGAATCATCAGGCAGGGCGAAAGAGCTTTTTCTGGCGGCGGTGGAAATCGCCTCCGCCGCGGGCCGTGCAACGTTTCTGAACGACGCATGTGCCGGCGATGATGCGCTGCGGCGACGTATCGAAGCGCTGATCATGGCACACGAGCGGTCTGAAAGCCTGCTCGACCACGCGGCTCCACAACTTGAGGCGGACGCCGTACCCGACGTAACAATTGAATTGTCAAACGGCGAGCGACCAGGTATGCAGGTTGGGCCATACAAGCTGCTGCAGCAATTGGGCGAAGGGGGCATGGGGACGGTGTTTCTGGCCGAGCGCCAGCATCCCGTGAAGCAGCGCGTGGCCCTCAAAATTATCAAACAGGGGATGGATTCCCGAAAGTTCATCGCTCGTTTCGAGGCGGAACGGCAAGCCCTGGCGATGATGGACCATCCGAATATTGCCAAAGTCCTCGACGCCGGGTGTTCGGAATCCGGCCGGCCATACTTCGTGATGGAGCTGATCAAGGGGATCCCCATCACGCAATTCTGTGACGAAAATCGCTTGACCACGCGCGAGCGATTGGAAATGTTCATTCAGGTCTGCCGCGCCGTCCAACATGCGCATCACAAGGGGATCATCCACCGGGACTTGAAGCCGTCAAATGTGCTGGTGGCACTCTACGATGACCGTCCGGTTCCCAAGGTGATCGACTTCGGCGTCGCCAAGGCCACGGCGGCGAACCAGCAGTTGACCGAGAGGACCTTGTTCACCGAGATCGGCTGCATCCTGGGCACGTGGGAATATATGAGCCCCGAGCAAGCGGTGCTCAATCAGCTCGACGTGGATACGCGTAGCGATGTCTATTCACTGGGGGTACTGCTGTACGAACTACTCACGGGCGTGACCCCACTTGACCGCCAATGTCTGCGCGAGGGTCAACTCGAGGAGACGCTGCGGATCATCCGCGAGGTCGAACCTCCGAAGCCCAGCACGCGCGTCAGTAGCTTGGGGCAGGCGGCGACCGCCACGGCCGGCTACCGCAAGTGCACTCCCGAGACCCTCGCCACGGAAATCCAGGGAGACTTGGACTGGATCGTGATGAAGGCCCTGGAAAAGGACCGCGCCAGGCGGTACGACTCGGCCAGCCGCCTGGCGGAGGACGTTCAGCGGTGGCTGAAGAACGAACGCATCGAGGCGCGTCCGCCGTCGGTCTGGTATTTGGTGCGGAAGTCCTATCAGCGCCACAAGGCGCCGGTGTTGGCGGTCGCGGCGGTTTTCGCATCGCTGGTAGCGGGACTTGGAGGCTTGCTGGTCATGAATGGCCGACTAGAACATACGATGGCCAGCCTGGTCAATTCCACGCTGCGCGAGGCAGTGATCGCGGCCTTAAGCGGCGACACCGAGAAGGCACAGGTAGCGGTCGCGCAGGCGAACGCGGCGGGCGCCGCGCTGGGAGACATCGACCTGGTGAAAGGGCTGATTGCCTTGAATGCGGGAGAATATGACCTGGCCATTGCGTTGGGAAATCAATCGATTTCTGAGGCATCAACTATCCAGGGTCCGGACCATGTTGCTGCGCGCGCTTTGGTATTCACGGGCAGCTTCTGGTCCGGAACACATGCCCCGGTTGATCGGATAACACCACAAATGGTCGAACGGGGCACGGAGATTGACTCGGTCTTGGCGGCGTATTCAATGGCCGGAATCTCCCCGGTCAGCTCATTACGAATTCTTTCAAAATATTCTGGTGTGGCGCGGTCGCCGGTCGGGTTATTCATTCGCGCCCAGGCTGAATTGATGGTTTCCAGTGATTCTGGGGACCTCGAGCAACGGCAGTCCGCGCTTCAAGATCTCGTCGTGGCACAATTCTTGTTGCGCGATTCTGGCCACAGCGTGATGTGGCGGCTTTCTTCGCTCGCGGGTACCATTGAGCAAGCAAAGGCGGCTGGTCGCGTGAACGACGCAAGCCGGTTTGCAGCCGAAGCAACTCCCTTGGTACCGCTGTTGGTCAATGTGCCGGGAACCGAATGGGTCCGCTGGACATATTGCCGTGCCATAGGGGATGAGGAAGGGATGTTGGAGGCCTGCCGTGCGGCTTCGACCAGCAGGATTCACCTGTTTGTTGCCGCCCACTGCATGACTCGGAATCGCGATGACGCCGATGCCTTGCGCCAATTCGAGGAGCTGACTCGTGACAAACCACGGAATACCAAATGGGCACGTCTGGCGAGAGCCTACTTGGTGCGTGCGCTGCCGGACGGCGCGGCGCGCGTCCGCGAGCTTGTTGCCGATCTCACGAGTGACCCGGACGCGCTAACGCGCCGGCTGGCGCTCTCAGCCCTGTGCCTGGGCTGTTCCGTAGCGGAAGTCGAGGAATACGCGAAAAAGGCGGCGGCTAGCTTCCCGCCGTTTTGGGTTGGCGATGACGACCTGTGGAAAGGCGACGCGTGTATTGCCTACCTGGCGGGTAAGTTAGACGCGGAAGAATTGCAGAAAACGGTCGGCACCGGACGCTTCTCGCTGTCGAACGCGCATTGCACGATCGGACTGAAATGCCTGGCGCGGAGTGACCGGCAAGGCGCCTTTGAACATTTTCAGGCCGCCGTGGCGACCCAAATGTGGGGCAGCTACGACTACGAGCTCGCCTGGGCCTTCTATACGCGTATGCAAGCCGACAGCAACTGGCCACACTGGCTGGACGAAGAACCGCGATAGCGAGCAATCAACCAAAGAACCAGACACCTGGTCCACAAGTGGCCGATCGCGATTCTTATCTTGATCGTCAAAATGTGATTGCGCACATCACAGCGACGGTTGGCCAATCGCGAGGCGATGCCGTCAAATGGCATGCAAGTCACCGCACTGGCACACTTCCGAGAGTGCCTGGGCTCCAAAATCACAAGTTATCGGTACATAGTCGCCGAAGCACTTCATGCTCGCCTAAGCGCGGAATTGTGCGAATCGCCAAACATCTCCGATAGCGATGGGACTACGCCTGGAACGACCGAACCATGACCAGATCGCACCAACTCAACGAAGAATCATGTTGGTCGAGCGCCGGCAGGCGGACGATCTCGAGCAAGCCCGGGATGTTCTGCACACCGTTGCGAGTCAGAGTGAGAAAATCGGTCTGGCGTTATATGCCCGGATGGCTCGCGAGAAACTGAGTCGCCTGCCATCCAGCTCGAGAAACAGACAATAACCGTTTGCAGGGTCCGGCGGTGGTCAGATGTCGGGACGATGCCGTTCGAGGACCGACGTTGTTGAATTCCGAATCGGGAGGGTGTCAAATGTCTCAATTCCAAAGGGTCCCGGCGGTCGATCACTGTCAAGACTCGTCGGCAGTTCACAAAACTCGGAGGGTGCGATGAAGTTGTCGGCTAATACCACTCGCCGTCAAGCTCTTAAGATCGGAGGCAGCTTGCTCTTCGGAACTGCGCTCGCTTCTCCCATTCGCGCCAATAAGTTGCCATTTGAGGAGTACTCGAAGTACGACGGATTGGGTCTCGCAGACCTGGTCAGGCGCAAGGAAGTCAAGGCGGAGGAACTTCTCGATGCGGCCATTTCAAGAGCGGAAGCGGTAGATCCCAGGATAAACGCGATTGTCATCAAGCTATACGATCAAGCACGCCGGCATATCGCAAAAGGATTACCGATAAGTGTCCTCACCCCGCAGGTTCCTGTTGTTGGAGTCACACCATGCGTTCGATGTTCGCGCTTGCGACCCGCTCCGCTGTATTTGCATGCAGCGTGCTCCATCTGGCGGCCGCATTGTTCGGCCAGAACGCCGCGGACACGGCGTCGTCTCTGCTCATTCGCCCCGGAGAGAACTTGACGGTTTCCGGCATACCGGAAATTCCGCTGGCCCTCGCCGATACGGTTCGCCGGTACACCGAAGCGAGATCGGCATCCGCTCCGGATTGGCATCCCAGCGAAAGGAGTCTGCTGATCCTGACGCGGTTCGCCAACGCCAACCAGGTCCATCGCGTTCGAATGCCGCTCGGCGCTCGATACCAATTGACATTCTTCAATGAACCCGTGGGTTCCCCGATGTACGAACCGAAGTCGGGAGCGTATTTCTTGTTCACGAAGGATACGGGCGGAAACGAGTTCGCTCAAATCTACCGCGACAACCTGGTCACGGGTGAACTGGCCCTGTTGACCGACGGTGGACGTTCGCAGAACGGAAATTGGCAATGGAACCACGCTCAAGATCGCATCGCCTATGCGTCGACAAGTCGTAACGGGACCGATCGGGATGTGTGGATCATGGATCCGAGTGCACCTCAGTCCAACCGCTTGTTGATCCAATGTTCCGGCGGCGGCTGGTCGGTTCAAGACTGGTCCCCGGACGATAGGCATCTGCTGGTGATGGAGTTTCTCTCCGTCAACAAGAGCGTGCTGTACCTGGCAAACGTCGAGACGTCGCAGCTTGAAATGCTGACCGACCGCGAGTCGGAAGTGGCCTACGGTGGGGCGGCCTTCTCAGCGGATGGCAGGAGCATTTATCTCACCAGCGACGCGCAGGGGGAATTTCAACAACTGGGTTTGCTCGACCTGGAAACTCGAAAAACGACCTGGCTGACCGGCGAAATTCCGTGGAGTGTGACCGGTTTTGAGTTGTCGCACGACGGCAAACAGATCGCCTTCACGACGAACGAAGCGGGCATCTCCAGGACCTATCTCCTGGACACAGCAACGGGCAAGAAACGGAGAGTATCGGGCTTGCCGGAAGGTGTCGCGTCGCTCGGCACCTGGCGGTCGGATGATTCGGAGTTCGCGATTTCCGTGTCGTCCGCGCGCAGTGCCTCCGACATCTACAGCGTCGACCGGGACTCGCTGCAAACAACTCGCTGGACAGAAAGTGAAATGGGAGGCCTGACGCCTGAGGAACTATCCGAGCCGCAATTGGTGACTTGGAAATCATTCGACGATCGCACGATCAGCGGATTCCTGTATCGTCCTGCCAGGCGATTTACCGGCAAACGGCCCCTGATCATCAACATCCACGGTGGTCCGGAAGGACAGTCTCGGCCCGACTTCCTGGGGCGACTCAACTACTTCTTGAACGAATTGGGATGTGCCATCGTGTTCCCCAACGTTCGCGGAAGTGTTGGCTACGGAAAATCGTTCACAAAGCTCGATAATGGCCTGCGGCGACTCGACGCAGTTCGAGATATCGGAGCGCTGCTGGACTGGATTGCAACGCAAGACGATATCGATTCACAGCGGATCATGGTGACGGGAGGCAGTTATGGCGGCTACATGACATTGGCCTGCGCCGTTGAATATAACGATCGGATCGCATGCTCGCTGGATGTCGTGGGCATTTCGCATTTTGGCACGTTTCTGAGAAATACAGAAAGTTACCGGCGGGATTTGCGACGTGCCGAGTACGGTGACGAACGAAGTCCCGAGATGGCGGAGTTTTTCGAAAAGTCGGCACCGCTCAACAACGCCCACCGCATCACGAAACCATTGTTTGTTGTGCAGGGAGGCAACGATCCGCGAGTTCCGCGCAGCGAAGCCGAACAGATGGTGGCCAGGATTCAGGCGAACGGGAGTCCCGTGTGGTATCTGATGGCCAAGGATGAAGGTCACGGCTTCCGGAAGAAGAACAACGCCGATTTTCAGTTTTACGCCACGGTTGAGTTCGTCAAAAAGTACCTGCTCGGTCAACAATAAACTTCCCCTCGAATTCGACCAGATTGCCGGCGCAGATTCGCGTCCTGCAGTCGCCTCTTCAATTTCCCTCCACAATTCTTCTTGGATTCACGAATTTCAAACGACCCAAGGGATTGTGGAAGGGGCTTTCGGCGTCGAAGGAGTCGCTTCCCCGCGACACGACCTGGAAACGCGGCCCGAATTCGTCGGCAACAATTTGTCCGACGTCAACCGGACGATGGCCGCCACAGATGTAGCGAATCAACTCCACGAATGTCTCGCCATTTTCGTCGGCGTCCGCCGCGTCCATCACCAAGTCGGAGTAGCCCAGAACGTGCATGCCCACGGTGTACACATCCCGCGAGCCTCGGACGATCGATACAAAGGCGAAGCTGAGCGCGTCCGGACCGCTGTCCTCCGTCATCGCAATCCAGTCGCTTCCGCCATGAGCGGTGACACTGTTGTCGATGAACACCCCCGCCCCCCCGGCCCGCACGATGGCGGCGCCAGCCTGCATCATTATCCGCGCCGACTCCATGGAGCCACCCGGTCCGGTAAGTCCAACCGCCACACGATATCGGTCGAGCGTCGCTAACTCATCGTCTGTCGGTGAACGGCGACATGCGCTGCGAAAGACCCGCGGTAACTCGTCATCCGGCGGCATCGGAGTAAACTCGATTTGCTTTCCATCCGGAAGTCGCAAGTATTCAGGACTCAGCCGATATCCCTGCGGCAAGCGACTCAACAACTCCGAGGGATGCGACCAGTCTCCCGGAACGCGGAGCGTAATTTTTGGAATGGAGCGCGTTGCATTTGTCATAGATTGAACTCCTGAAGTCGATAACAGCGCCGACCGTTTCCCTGGCACATCGATGGTCCTGTGTTACGTAATATAGAATATTCACATAGATCGTTGGAGGGGGTAGGATGATAAAGCTCGACATTTCTTTCCGAAGATTCGGTCCGGGGTCGGGGGGGTCGGGAGTCTTTGGCGCGACCGACGCTCCATTGGATACCGGCGTTACCGCCAAAGACTCCCGACCCCCTGACGACCCCAACGGGTGATGCAACTATGTCGCATTAACCGTGCGTTGCGCAGCCTGTTGCACCGGTGGGCGCCGCAACGAAGCGCGGCGCCAACGGGGTCGGGAGTCTTTGGCGCGACCGACGCTCCATTGGATACCGGCGTTACCGCCAAAGACTCCCGACCCCCTGACGACCCAACGGGTGATGCAACTATGTCGCATTAACCGTGCGTTGCGCAGCCTGTTGCATCGGTGGGTGCCGCAAACGAAGCGCGGCGCCAAGGGGTCGGGAGTCTTTGGCGGCCGAGTCTCTCCAGCTGGTACGATCATGGGCGCCAAAGACTCCCGACCCCGACCACGGCAACCATCGTTTCCCGTGACTTGTGCGGACTAGCCAAGCTGCTTGCGGAAGCGGGTGATGCTGAGTGACAAGATCACGACACAGCAGACGGCAAGGCCGGCGATCCAGGGGACGAGATCGCTGAAGCCGGCGCCGCGCAGCACGATGCCCCGCAGAATCTCAATGAAATAGGTTACCGGGATCGCCCAGGTAACGAGATAGATCGGCAGCGGCATTTCCGCTCGCGGGAAGAGGAATCCCGAGAGCAGCACCGACGGCAGCATGATGATGAACGCGAACTGCATGGCCTCGAGTTGCGTGCGCGCCAGGGTTGAGACGAGCAGACCCAGGCTGAGCGAGCAGACCATGAACAGCATGGACAGGCTGATCAGCAGCGGGACGCTGCCGTGGATCGGGACGCGAAACACGTAGACCATCACGCACACAACAAGCAGCAACTCGATCAGTCCGACGATCGCGTAGGGGAGCAACTTGCCCAGCAGCAGACCGGAGCGGCCCACGGGCGTGACAAATAGTTGCTCGAGGGTCCCCAATTCCCGTTCCCGGACAATGGCGAACGAGGTCAGGAACAGGGTCACGAGTTGCAAGATAATGCCGATCAGGCCGGGCACGAAAAAGTGAGCGCTTTCCAGCGAGGGGTTGTATAGCAGACGAGGTCGGACGTCAATCGGCAGGGCGGCCGCGCCGGCCGGATCGCGGGAGGGGGCGAACTGAGCGGCCTCACTGCGCGGACGCACCAGTTGAATGGACAATTGGATGCCCAGGAGTTTGGCGGTGTTGAGCGCCGCGGTCGCCATCTGCGAGTCGCTGCCGTCGATCAGCACCTGCACCGTTGCCTGTTCGCCGCGCAGCAGGCGATCGGAGTAATTCGCAGGAATGCGCAGGCCGACACGCGCTCGGCCCGAGGTCAGTGCGCGCCGGAATGCGTCGTCATTGCGCACCCGTGTTACCAGATCGAACCGCCGCGTATTCAGGAACGCCTCGGTCAGCCGCTGCCCTTCGGTGCGTCCGTCCTGATCAAAGACGACCAGCGGAATGTGCTCGATCTGCGTATCGATCGCGTATCCGAAGATGATGGTCTGGATCACCGGGATGACGAACATGAAGAACAGCGTGGAGGGTTGCCGACGAATGTGCGAGAATTCCTTGACCATGATGGCGAACAGGCCATCCGTGGTGCGGCCGAGCCGCGTCGCGCGTGGTGGAGGAACAGTAACCGGCGCGTTCCGGTCACCGGGCACGGCACCGACCGATTCGGGAGACACCTCCGCGACCTCGGGCGCTCCGGAACTCGGAATGCTGCTGCTGTCGGCGACCGATTCCGCGGCGGCCGGCTCCCTCAAGGTGGCGGCCGGGATGCTGCCACGCTCGGCGTCGCGCGTCAGCGCGACAAACACATCTTCCAGCGACGGAGTGATGGGGCGCAGTTCAGGCTCCGCACCATGTTGGCGCAGGGGTGCGAGAAAGATCTCGGGCGGGCAATCGGCGGCGGCCATCAAATGGATGGTCTCGCCGAACAACGTCGCGTCCTGAATCGCAGGCAGGCTGCGCAGCGCAGCCAGGTAGCTGGCGGAGTTGGCCACGCGGATTTCGTACCGCCGCGCGCCGTCCGGTGTGACCGCCGGCAGACTCTTCAACTGGCTCGGCTTGCCGCACACCAGCAGACGCGACAGGTAGAGGTAACCGACGTCGCTGCAGCGCTCCGCTTCGTCCATGTAATGCGTCGTGACGAGCAGCGTGACGCCTCTACCCGCCAGGGTGAACAGCAAGTCCCACAATTGTCGGCGCGCCACCGGGTCGATCCCGGCCGTGGGTTCATCGAGGAACAGCAGTTCTGGTTCGTGGATCAAAGAGCAGGCCAGCGCCAGCCGCTGTTTCCATCCGCCGGAGAGAGTGCCCGCCAGTTGGTCGCGCCGCGAGTGAATCTCGGCCAGGTCCATCGCTGCGCGGCAGCGTTCCGCGAGCCGGGGTTCGGAAAGCCCATAGATGCGGCCATAGAACTGCAGATTCTCCAACACCGAAAGATCGCCGTACAGGCTGAACTGTTGCGACATGTACCCCACGCGACGTTTGATCTGCTCCGATTCGGATCGCACGTCGCATCCCAGCACGGAGGCGGTGCCGGAGGTAGGCGCCAGGATGCCGAGCAGCATGCGGATGATCGTCGACTTGCCACTGCCGTTCGGTCCCAGCAGCCCGAAGATCTCGCCGCGCCGCAGGGAAAAACTGACGTCTTGCACGGCCACTAACTGCTTGAAGTGACGCGTCAGGTGCCGGACGTCGACGACCAGGTCACTCATGAGTTGACTCCGCCGGCGGCAGCCAAACGTCGGCCGACATGCCGGGCAGCAACCTGCCCTGCGCATCGTGCACGGCCACCTTGATGCGGAAAACGAGTTTGGAGCGTTCGTCGGGCGTCTGGACGTTGCTCGGAGTGAACTCCGACACACGCGAGATGAAGCTGATCCGGCCGCTGAAGGTTACGTCCGGGAGGGCGTCCACCACTACCTTCAATTCCTGGCCGACCTGCATACCGACGCAGTTCTGCGGCACGTAGGCGCGAACCCACAGCTGCCGATCATCAAGCAGGGAAAGGACCGGCGTTGAGACGCCGACCAGATCACCCTGCTGCAACTCCATTGCCTCGACAACACCGTCGAGCGGGCTGACGATCTTGAGTTCCTCCAGCTGCACATGCAAGGCGTCGAGGGCAAACTGCGCCGCGTCGCGCGCCGCAGTCGCCGCCACGATTTCTTCCCGTCGATAACCATTCCGCGTCAGTTGCCAGGCCTGCAGGGCTTCCTCGACCTGCGCGGCAATCTTGTCCAGATCCTCGTCACGCGTGCCTACTTCCAGGAGATCGAGTTCCTGCGTCCGCAAGGCGACGGTGGCACTGGCCGCTTCGAGTTGCTCTCCGGCGCGATCGAGTTCCTCCGCGGCGGCGGCCCGTTTCTCGGCAAGACCGACCACGCGGGTATGGTTCTGCCGCGCCAGGACCAGTTGCGCTTTGGCGACCGCCAGATGGGCGCGGGCCACTTCGATCTCCTGCGCGCGCGGACCTTTCCTGAGCTTCGCCTGCTCGGCCAGCAATTGATCGTAATGGGCCTTGGCCTGCGCAATCTCCTCGGCCCGAAATCCGGCCTGCAGCCGTTCGAGGTCCGCCTGCTTGTTGGCCAGATTGGCAGTGGCCTGCTGAATGCGCTCGGCCAGGTCGAACGGTTCGAGTTCGACGAGAACCTCGCCCCGTTTGACCCGCTGGCCTTCCTGGACGTGGACCAGACGCACCCGGCCGCCGACGCGCGACCCCACGCGGATCTCATCCGCCTCGATGAAGCCGCTGACCTTGCGCGTGACTTCCCGATACTGGTCGTAGAAAATTGCCGCCGCAAGCAATGCCGCGGCCAACAACAGAACAAGAAACCGCTTCAGCATGGTGACAAGTCATCCGATAACGAATGCGTAACGATCCTGTACCGATTGGACACCGTGATCCTCAGCAGGTCAATCAGCGCCGGCCCCGCGAAGCTCTTCGACGCTGAAGGCGTCGTTCTGGCAGCCCAGCCCGAAGGCCTGGGTGAACCGCGTCGAAACAATCGCCCCGGTCCTGTAAGGGCCGTTCATTGAATCAAGACACGACGCGTGACGTGGTTGGGGCCGGGGCTTCCAGCCAGCGCCGGTTCCTTCGATTCCCCGACCCGCAGCTCGTTCCGATTCGGCGGGGGCTGGAAGCCCCCACCACTCCGCGCATAAAGAACTCCTTTGCGACTTTGCGCCTTTGCGAGAACCGCCTCGACCGACCCTCGACCCGCCGCCCGACTCATGAATTTCGGACGTCGCGCATGCGGCGTTTTTCGAGAAAAAGCAGCCAGTTGTTGTTGAAACCTGCGATCCCGTCTTGCATCATGAATCGCACTAAATACTCACTCGATCGACCTCTTGGAGACCGTGCATATGGCATCGCTCAAGAGACGCCGCTGGTTCGGCCGCCGAGGACACAAGAGTCTTCACCCTGAGCGAAGCAGGTACCTGCGGCAATTGCTGCAGATTGAGTTCCTTGAGGACCGGCGGATGCTGGCGATCATCAACTGGAACGGCCAGGGAGACGGCCAGTCTTGGGGCGACGTCAACAACTGGGTAGGAAAAGTTTTGCCGGGAGCGCAGGACGATGTCGTGATCGACGTCGCCAATAACCCGACGGTTGTCTTTTCCACGGGGAATGTTTCGGTCGCCAGTCTGACAAGCGCCGAGTCATTCTCGATCACGGGAGGCACGTTCACGGTCACCGGCGATTCGGTCGTTAATGGTGCGTTCGCGATGACCGGTGGAACGCTCGTGGCAAATGGAACGGGCGTCGATTTCACTTCCAACTCTACAACGACCGTTTCTGGTTCAAGTCTCTCGGCGTTGTCAGGCGGCGCAATCCATCTGCCGAACCTGACGTCGTACACCAACACTACGTCCGTCAACGACCAGACGCGCACGTTGAAGGCGTCGGGCGCAGGCAGTCACTTGGATTTGCCTAACGTAAATACGATTACCAACGGATTGAACTTCAACACGCACCTGGCCATCCAGGCCCTCTCGGGCGGGACCGTCGACTTGAATGGAGTCACGCAGATCACCGAGCCCAATTCCGGCGACCTGCGTTTCCGATCGATCAATATTCTCGCGGACGGAACCGGAACCCCGCCGCTTCCTTGCCCCGAAGGGGCCGCAACATGTCAGCCCAGGGCAGAGCGGAGCGGAGCAGCCGCGCAGCGCCGCCCTGGGTGAACAGGCCCCCAAGGTTCAACGGCCTGAAAGGCCAAAACAGGCGCGGGACATGGTTGGAATCGGGCGTCGGGGACAACGGCCGCAAAACGCTGCCCATGGAGTCCACGCGCACCGTGCTCGGCGTCGGCGCCCGCCTGGATTGTCAACCTGAGTCGGTACTACGCCTCCCGATCAGTCCCAAACATACCGCTCATCGAACGCGACGCCATGCCGCGTGAGCAATGCCCGCAACTCATCCTGAAACGTCATCGTACGATGGTGCTTCCGCTGATTCTCGATATATCGTCGAACGGTGGGAACACTCGACTCGCTCACGGAAAAGGCGGCGTACCCGTTCTGCCAATGGAAGTCCACGCTTTTTTGTGTCATCCGTCTTCATCCATTTCGAACTGCCCTTCTTCACCTCTTCGACGATCTTCTTCAACGCGTGGATCTTGGATAGCGAGAACAGCGCATGAACATGATCCTCGACCCCACCGATGACGAGCGCCGGACTTTCCCATTGCCGGAAGATGCCCGCCTGATAGGCGAACAAAGGCTCGCGCACGTCATCCGGCAGCCAAGCCTGGCGATGTTTCGTGCTGAAAACCAGATGGACCAGGTTCTTAACCAACGATTGCGGCATGCCGCGCGGCCTCCCGTGTGTCGCCCTTTCAGGGCTGGCGGATACTGATGGACCCCTACCCAGGGCGGCGCTTCGCGGCTGCGCCGCGGCGCTCTGCCCTGGGCTATCATGTGAATGCCCCTTCGGGGCGAGAAGACCGTCAGACCTCCGGATTACGTCGGGCCAATACAAAGATGCGAACGACCGAGTGCGTCGCAAGGCTCTGGCTGTCGACAAGATCGCAGCACAGGCGATGCTCAATGAGCTCGTCCGTAATGCGGAGCGCGAGAAGGCGGGCCTGATCGATCCAACGGACGCCCAACGCAAACGCCTGCTTGCGGAACGTGTTGTGGAGTTCGAGTGCTATCTGCGCAACAAGGACGTCACGCCCAAGCAGGTGTATACGGCGGCTAGTCAATTACGAAAGATCGTGGCGGCGTGCGATTGGAAAGTGATCAGCGACATCACGGATCGGGCCCGTCGCCGCCCGGGGTCGGGAGTCTTTGGCGCCAACAACCTCACCATCAAAACTAACTTCGACGCCAAAGACTCCTGACCCCCTCCATCTTCCACCTTCGAAAACACATGATTCGCGTTTGAATGTAAAGGGGCACTGGCTCTCGAATCGCTAACGGCAGGCAAGATATAGCGGGCCCCACGGGGTGGTGTACAAAGCCAGGCACGTGCAACTTGCCGCAGCAAGAAACACGATCGTCTAAAGGTCGCGAAGCCCACTTAGCGGCGTGGCAAGATCCTCCATTTTCTTGTTTACCGCAACAAAAACCATCCAAGCTCTGAGGACCATATAAACGACAACGCTACTCAATACATGCCAAAGGAAATGGCTACCGAAGTGCCACGGAACTTCCTTGTCGATCGATCGTGCAGTCACAGCAAACAGGAAACAGCACGCCGCTCCGACGAGCAGATATGGCTCGACGTTGGTCTTCTTGGCCCACACATATCCAATCGTCAGCATTGCCAGGAGCGATGGCAGGTAAAACAAGGAGCCGTTGAACGGCTTATGTATTGGAAAGAGGGAGAACGACGATCCAACGACCCCAACTACGATTGCCGCCGACGCCACCCGACTTAACGCAAGCATCTTGTTTGATACGAGCCAGAGAAAAAGAACCTGAAAAAGGACGATGGGGACGATATCGAGCCACATCGTGAACTGGTTCGGTACGGTGTGAAAGATGAAACTCCCAATGCCGATCACGCTGGCAAGCGAAAGCAGCACGTTGGTCGTGCGCGTGGCCACCCGCCGACGGCTTGCGAGGTCCCATGCAAAGAACGCCGCGATCAGGAACGAGGCGTTCGTTAGCGCATTCAAAGGTTCGGCCCAGAATTCTGGGCTGAAGTCGCGTTCGCGATACATTCCGAGCAATTTGTTACAGACTTCAAATAAATGGGACACGATTAATCCTTGGCGGCGTAAAGGTCAGGGGCGTAAAGATTCCGGTAGGCTACGAAAACTCCTCGAGCGAGACTCGCGGGTCGTTGTAGCCAGCGAATTCCCGCTCGAACTCCAGCGGCCCTGCGCGAAGTGAGAATTTGCACTGCCGAAGCATCTTTCTGTGATGGCGATTACATGTGGCCTTGGCTGTTGTCGTTGCCGGAGCCATGCCGCGCGCGACCGCGCGGCAAGCGACCTTCCGCCAATAATGCAGCGATCGAGTCGGAGAAGAACATGCCCCGCGGAGTCACTGAGTAGGCGTGCTTACACTCAGACAACAACCCCGCTTCCGCGAGCACGGCGAACCTGTCCAGGTGACGCGCCCACGCCGATGCGGTGAAGGAATCCGAGAAGGACGCCTTGTCGATCCGCAAGGCAGCTAATCGCCGAGTGAAGTGCAGCAACTCCAGGTCGTGCTGGTGATATTGAAAGTACCGGTTCCAGATTGTTCCTTCTGATTGGACGGCTTGCAGGTACTCAGCTGAGCTCTCCGGGTTCATCGTCTTCAACGCGTATTGCGATCCCGAGTCAGCCGAATAAGAAATCCCAGCGGGGCCGAAGCCGAGCACTTGACAATGACCGGATTCGTAACTGATCGGCTCGTAACGGTAGCGTCGAGGGTCATCTGCGAGTTCGACACGCTCAAAGTTGGTCAAAGACGTTTGCCGATAACCGTTATTCAATAGGAAGTCTCTGAGCAGCAACCAGTTGTCCGCGCCCTCTTCATTGCTCGGCAACGCGGAGAGCAACGAATCGTCGCGAGACCAGGCCGTCCCAAGCCCCCGAAACATGACGAGGTGATAGAGACAGATCTGGTCTAAGCCGATATCGACTGCCTGCTGAACGTCATCACGCATCTCCACGAGTGTCTGCCCTGGAAGATTGAAGAGCAGGTCGCCACTCGCAGTCATACCCCGCTGGTGTGCGGCCCTCACCACGGACGCAAACACCGATGGACAACCAAACCCTAAGCGTCCCATTTGCTCAAGACGGGTTTCTGAAAACGTCTGCATCCCCATGCTGATTCGAAAGTGTCGGGCTGGCAACTCCTCCCGCATCACATCGATGAGCAGTGACTTGCCTCGCAGGAAATTGCTCGGCACGCCCTCGAGCGATACTTCGGCGACCGTCAGGTCAAACGCATCTGCGAGTGTTTGAGCCAATTGCCGAAACGGCTCTGGCGGCGTCAGGTTCGCGGTGCCGCCACCGAAATAGAGACCAGAAACGCGGGCGTTCCTTAGATCAGGCTGACTTGAGAGACGTTGATGGACTTCCTGAGCTACCGCTCTGGCAACGGTGGAACTCTTGAGAGTGCTGAATGTCTCATGAGGGAAGGTGCAGAACCCGCAGCCGCTGATCTTCGGGTTACAAAACGGGTGGGGGAGCACTCCAACAAGCAGTTCGCTCCCTTTCCGGCGCGGGAGCACGAAAGCTGCATCGCCGTTCGCCGCGCGACTTCTCACTTCGTTGTCTGCGTAGGGCATGGCGGCAGCGAGCGGATACCCATGAAGCAAGCGGTGCCGTTGTGGCCTGGACATCAATCTGCGCAGTCGGGTTCGAAGGCGGTGCTCCGTGTTGGCAGTTGCGATCGACATAGAAGGGCTCCCCGTGAGGTGAATTTCAGTTTGCCCGTCGTAAAGCGACTGGCGTGCCAAGCGCAGCGATTACGCCGTAAGGCCCTTTATTCATTGCGTTTATGCCGATTCTTCCGGGGTGCGTCCAGGCACTCAAAACGGGGTCGATGGTACATTTTATGAACCGTTATGCTACATTCTTTGCACTATAGGAGTCGAATGTGGCATTGCTGGCGTCGAGCGACTGGCGAGTCGCTGGAGCGATCGCGGAGATCGGATACGCGAACCCGTTCCTGCCCGAGCGGATTGAGCTGGAGAAAAAAGCACTGGGCAGGGCGTTCGTCTACTCCCAACCGTTCCTGCAATATCGCCCAGACTGTTCGGTGAGCGACATGTTTCCCAACGCAACTGTCCTGCGTCATCGCAGCGAGCAGTTGCTTGAGAAGATGCGCGAGAAGCTGATCGCGCACGAACCAGCTACAGAACGTGAGCTGGAAGTCTATGAAAACCTCGCGATTTATCAGCTCTACGCTCGCTACATGAGCACCATCCTTGATGTGAGAGCCGTTCGCTTCCACAGCCGGCCCGAAGACGACATTCTCGATTGCTACAATGCATTCGCTGCGGACTACCATCGGTTTCTAGAGTTGCCAGAGCGGCGATTTCCTTCCAATCTGGATCGTGACGTGATCTTCGCTGGCCTGTTCCAAGTGGAGCGTGCCTTCTTCCACATTTTTCGACATATCGTCGGCGCGTCGTTGTCGGCTGCTCGCTTGCGGGCTTCGATTTGGCAGTCCATCTTCACTCATGACATGCGGCGCTACGTAGGCGCATTACACCGATTTATGGGGGACATTCCCACGCTGATAACCGGGCCATCAGGCACCGGCAAGGAGTTGGTAGCTCAATCCATCGCGTATTCGCGTTTCGTTGAGATTGACTCAAAGAGCCGACGATTCGTGACCAATTATGCAGACTGTTTCGTGGGACTTAACTTGACGGCGATTTCGCCGACGTTGATCGAATCAGAATTGTTCGGTCATGCGAAAGGAGCGTTTACGGACGCGAAGACGGAGCGGCAAGGCTATCTGGATGAATCCAAGTGCCCTCGGTGGGGAACAGTCTTCCTGGACGAGATTGGAGATCTTGACGCGCAAATACAGGTCAAACTTCTTCGGGTCTTGCAGAATCGTGAGTTTCAGCGTGTCGGCGATTCGACGCCGCGCAAGTTTGTAGGCAAAATCATTACGGCAACGAATCGAGACCTGGCGGCCGAAATGGCAGCCGGTCGATTTCGTGAAGACTTCTATTACCGCTTATGTGCGGATCGTATCGAAACCCCCTCACTCCGTGCTCAGCTCCAAGAGTCCCCCGAGGACATCGCGAATTTCGTGCGATTCATTGCGACACGCTTGCTTCCCGAACTTCCGGAAGAAGCAAACCGACTCACGGACGAAGTCGTCAGCTGGGTGAGTAAGCACCTCGGCGATGACTATCCCTGGCCAGGAAACATCCGAGAGCTCGAACAATGTGCCAGGAGCATCATGATCCGCGGTGAATACGCTCCTACTGAACGCCAGGCGCCAACCAAACGAGCACCGGTAGCGAAATTCCTCAAGAACGTGGAAGACGGCGATCTCAGTCGCGAGGAACTACTCACTGCCTACTTCTCGCTCGTGTACTCTAAGTCTGGAAGTTTTCGAGCGGCCGGCAAGCAGCTCGGAGTTGACTGGCGAACTGTCAAAGAAATAGTCAACTCTGAACTTGCTCGACAATTTGTTGATGCGAGCACTGAGTAGAGAATGGGTATTTGCGTGAATTCTAGGAGCAACGGGCGGACGGTGGTTTGGCATCCGTTGGACGGACCTGACACCTTCCAAGGCATAGGCGCCGATGGGTAGTCGCCCAGCGGTTTGCGTTGGGGCGGAGTCGTTTGGGCGTTGGTTACTTTTTCTCGGTCGCTGATTCCGCAGCCAATGGATACTTGGCCCGCTCGACTCTCCGCTTCTGTGCTTCGTCGGGCTGGTTGGTGGCAGTGTAGAGTTCGATGAGTCGGTCGAGGGCTTCGGGAAGTCGGTTCTTGGCCGGCTCCGGGATCGTGTTCTCGCGCTGCTTCATGCCCTCGTATCCGGCCACCAGCAGCGGTTCGGCATCGGCGAATCTCTTCTGACCCAACAGTGCTCCGCCGAGCATCGACTTCGTGTTGAATGTGCTCCAATCATTAGGCGCTTGCTTTTCCCGCAGTGTCAGGCATTCTTGAAGCAGTGCTTCTGCTTCGGCTGACTTGCCGGCCTTCAAATAGACATCCGCAAGCGGCCTCTCGACCCACGACAGCGAGGGATGTTTCCGGCTTGCCTGATAGGCCTCCTCAAGCAGCGGCGCCGCTTCAGCAAATCGTCCAGCGTCCCTAAGGTTCACGCCGAGGTTCGCCATCACGAATAGCGTATCAGGATGATCATCGCTCTGAGTTCTCTTCCGGATTTCGAGTAACTTCTCAAATAGCGGAATCGACTGATCGAGTTTCTTCTGACGCCAGTAAAGCACCGCCAGATTGTTCATTGATATGAGAGTCCGAGGGTGCTCGGGGCCCTTTAAATGGCGTGTGATCTCCAGAAACTGTGCGAAAAGTGGTTCGGCCTCGGCGTACCGACCCTGGTTCTGGTACAGCCCCGCCAGGTTGTTGGTTATCGTGAGCGTGTCGGAGTGCTCAAGTCCGAATATGCGGCGTGTAATATCCAGGCACTCCGTACACAACAGTTCGGCCGCCGCGTACTTGCCCTGGGCGCTGTAGAGCACGGCCAGGTTATTCAACGACGTGAGCGTGTCGGGGTGTTCGGTTCCAAGCACACGCCGTCGGATCTCCAGGCATTGGGTGCCAAGCGGCTCAGCATCAGCGAATCGAGCCTGGTCCTGGTACACTAGGGCGACGTTGCTCATCGACGTAAGCGTGTCGGGGTGCTCGGGTCCGACAACGCGGCACAGTGTCTCGAAGGCCAGCACGTAGAGCCGCTCGGCCTTATCATACTTGCTCTGGTCTTTGTACAGTCCTGCAAGGTTGTTTATCACCCTAAGCGTGTCGGGGTGCTCAGGGCCCAGCACGCGTTGTTCTATTTCGAGGCAATGCGTGAGGAGCGATTCGGCTTCATCGTATCGGGCCTGCAACACGTGCAGCCACGCTAGGTTGTTCATCGACGTAAGCGTGTCGGGGTGCTCGGGGCCTAGCACGCGGCCTTGGATCTCCAGGCATTTCGTGATGAGCGACTCGGCCTCGGCATACCGAGCTTGATGCTTGAACAGCACCGCTAGGTTGTTCATCGAAATGAGCGTGATGGGATGCTCGGGGCCCAGCACGCGGCGTGAGATTTCCAGGGACTGCGTTTGGAGCGGTTCGGCCTCGTCGTACCGAGCCTGATCCTGGTAAACCAGGGCCAGATTGCTCATCGACTTGCGTGTTGCGGGGTGTTGGGGCCCGAACAAGCGGCGTTGGATTTGAAGGCACTCAGTTAAAAGCCGCTCCGCGTCGACATATCGAGCTTGTTGCTTGAACAGTAGCGCCAGGTTGTTCATAGAATTGAGCCTAATAGGATGCTCGGGGCCCAGCACGCGGCGTGAGATTTCCAGGGACTGCGTGTGGAGCGGTTCAGCCTCGGCATAGTTGCCTTGGCAGCGATACGACTCCGCCAAATTGCCCATTGCCCTGAGCGTGTCCGGGTGCTCCAGGCCTAGGGTGGTTTCGCGATACCGCCGCACCTGTTCCCTCAGCATGGCGGACGCCCCAAATCGCCCAATGCTGAAAAAGGCTTGCCCCAACGTGGCCTGTACATCCGCCCGCACCCGTGGTTGATCTGCGAAACGGTCCTCGACACTCGCAAGTGCTCGATCGAGCAGCGTGGCAAGTTTGAGATTGGGATCGGGTTGGAGCTTAGCGTCGAGCTGCGCCTCCGCGCCGGCCAGCCCCAGGAGATCTTGTTGGAGGAATTCGTTCACGGCTTTCGCCAGGGCCGCTTCCTCGGCCGCTTGTTGTTCGGAGGCTTCGGCTTTTTGACGTTGCTCGGTCTCTGACGTTCGAGCTTCACGCTCCGACTCGGCGGCCGCTTCGGCGACTTTGCGCTGGGACGCTTCCGCTTTCGCACTCGCCACGGCTTGTCGTTCGGCCAGCGTCGCGCGGATGGCTTGCCACGCCGTTCCGACTAGTCCAAGAAATAGCGCGGCCGCCACCAAGCTTGTCGTCACCATCGCACGCTTGTTCCGGCGAGCGAACTTGCCAAAACGATACGCCGCCGACGGCGGACAGGCGGACACCGGTTCGTCGTCCAGGTACCGCTGAATGTCCGTCGCCAATCCGTTGGCCGTCTCATAGCGCCGTGCGCGCTCCTTCTCCAGCGCCTTCATCACGATCCAGTCGAGTTCGCCGCGGACCAGCTTCGTCAGCTTCGCCGGCTCGGTCTGCCGTAGTGCCGAGACTGAAGGCAACGAGTCCTTGGATTCAGACAATCGCGTGCTCGGTTTAGGTGGCTCGTCTTCGCGAATGATCCGCAGCATTTCGTCCCATGCGGCCGACTTCAAACGCTGCTTGTCTAAGGGTGTTGTTCCCGTGAGCAGCTCATACATCAACACGCCCAGCGAATAGATGTCGCTCCGCGTATCAATATCCAGTTGGTTTACTTTGGCCTGCTCAGGACTCATGTACTCCAGCGTTCCGACGACCTGACCAATTCCTGTGAACATCGTCTTTTCCGTCAGCGGCTGGCTGATGGCTTTGGCCACGCCGAAGTCGATCACTTTGGGCACTGCCAAGTGGTCGTACTCGGCGACCAGAATGTTCGACGGCTTTATGTCCCGATGGATGATCCCTTTCTGGTGTGCGTGCTGGATGGCCTGGCAGACCGGCAGCAACATTTCCAGACGCTGCCGAGGCGTCAGGTGGTGCTCGTCGCAGTACTGTGTGATCGGCTGGCCTTTGACCAGTTCCATCACGAAGTACGGTCGGCCACTCGTGGTGGCGCCCGCGTCGAGCACTTTCGCGATGTTCGGATGGTCCATCAGCGACAAGGCCTGCCGCTCGGCCTCAAACCGCGCGATCACCTGCCGCGTGTCCATCCCCGGCTTGATGATCTTGAGCGCCACCTTGCGGCGGACCGGCTCGAACTGTTCCGCCAGGTAGACGACCCCCATCCCGCCTTGGCCGATTTCTTGGAGCAGTTTGTAGGGACCGATCTGGGCGCCGACCGATTCGGCAAAGGACCGGTCGCGCGTCGCTTCAATATCCAGACCACTGGGAGGAACATCCAGCGGACCTCCCGTCTGATCATGTCCGGCAATCAGCCCTTGCAGTCGCTGATACAGGGCCGAGTCGTCCGCGCAGGCCCCCCGCAGGTACGCGTCGCGCTCCGCCGCACTCGGCAGTTCAAGTGCCGCGAGGAAGATCTGCTTTTCACGATCGAAACTCGCCATGGGCTGAATGGCTCTCGAACAAATTAGAGTGGTTCACGACCTGGTAAAAACCCCGTCTAAGATATAGTGCGAGAATACGCTACTCCACCACGTCAGGAAAATCCGCATTGCAGAAAAAAAGGCAATTATCGACCGACGCGCGATGAGTGAATCTTTCAAAGAAGACCCAGTTTCGAGGTGCTCGCCGAGGTGCTCTTTTTTGTGCTTTTTCGCCCGAGGTGCCTCCAGTGGTCCCATCAAGTTCGCCGGGATTTGCAACGACAGTGCGCAATTTGCATCGAAGGATATTGGCACCCTTCGGCCTCCGGGCCGACGCTAGTCGCGACGGGGTCGCGAGTTGTGGCCACAAATGGAGACGCCGAAGGTGGTTGTGGCGAGAGAGTTAGGCGTGGCGAGGTGCATTGCAAAATATCCCCAAGAGGATTCGAACCTCTAACCTTCGGCTTCGGAGGCCGACGCTCTATCCAGTTGAGCTATGGGGACGAGACGGCACAATTCGCTGCCCGCAGGCCGGTTGTCGAACCGACGCGAAACCAACTCCGGTCGATTCCAATGACCTGCGAACGACGGGCACATTCTACACGATTCCCCGATCATGCAAAATTCCCCGACCCCCTAAACGGACCCGCCAAACGGACGCGCTAAACTGACCCGGCAAACGGACGCGAGTAGCCGGCAGCCTCAATCCTGCTCGGGAAAAAGGATTTGTGCCGAGTTCCGCTCGGAATGCTGCGTCGAGTACATGGGCAGATCGCTGCTCGCATTGACCAAAAATGCGGGCTGATTCTGTAGAATGCCACAGCTGCATGCCAGACCGCCAACCGCACACAAGGAAAGCCATCGATGTACCCCACCTGCCTCGTCACCTGTTTGCTGCTTCTGGCGATGGCCACTCAAGCAGCGGAGCCGCCATCGCCACTGGAGAACTACCGCAGGCTGGAGTTTCCACCCAAGGAAGCGAATTTCGATCAGGGTTGGGAAGACCGCGTCATGGCCGATTACTGCGTGATTAATTCGGCCGACCTGCACGACTTGCGAACGGCCCTCAAGGATGGCGATCCCTTTGTGCGAGCGATTGCCGCCTACGCACTCGGCGTGCGCGGAGACGAGGCCTCGTCCGACGCGCTCGTCGAACTTATCACAAACGACAAAGAGCCGCTGGTTCGAATCCGGGCGGTCGAAGCGCTCGCGCTTCTCAAGATGAGGCCCGATGTCATCGAATCAGCGCGCAAGGACCGTGACCCGGGTGTCCAGTTCGTCGCGAAACTCGTCATCGGCCAGGTCAGCAGTGAGATCGACTACGCCACCCAAATTCGGCAAGCCTATGCGAAAGGAATCGATCGTCGCTCGATCGGTTCGGCCGTGGTGGGGAAACCAGCACCCGATTTTACCGCATTGAACATCGACGGCCGTCCGTTCCAACTGTCGTCCCTGATTGGAAAAAACCTGTCGCAATCTACTTCACCGCCTTCGACGGGTGAGGCGGATGAATGCACCAACAGGCGCAGTTGCGCCTCAAGAAGCAAACCGTCGAACAAATCGGCGCCGAGACGTTTGTGGTGGTGGCGTTGGACACTTATCGAACCCGAGTCTTTAAGGAGCAGAACTGGCTGCTCGGTGGTGGCAACGGGCCATTCGCGAACGAGAAGAGCCTGGTCTACGCTCAACCTCTGGCCGATCCAGCCGGCCGTGCTTCCGCAGTCTACGGAGTCGCTCGCCGCGCGTTGCGTTGGGGGAGCTGGGTGGAGAATTATCCGCACTGGTTTGTAATCGACCGAAACGGCATCATCACGTTCGTGCTCAAGCCGACGTTCTCGACACCAACGGCCTATCAAGATGATGTTGACGCCGTGCTGCGAGAACTGGAAAAGGCAAAGTAGGATTCGGTTTCCGCGAACGGCGTTGAATCGGGTGCGCGGCGTACCTCGACCCACCGTCGAACCAATCTCCATTACTCGTCGCTTTTTCGCAGCCCGGGCTGGGGCTGGAAGCCCCAGCCACCTCTTCACACTTCACACTTCACACTTCACACTTCACACTTCACACTTCACACTTCACACTTCACACTTCACACTTCACACTTCACACTTCACACTTCACACTTC
>Ga0233425_10003298_pt1 | contig 29608 bp, 17 predicted proteins | sample Watercolumn_Towu_2_FD_181712 | JGI IMG/M metagenome (GOLD analysis project Ga0233425, IMG submission 181712) | Freshwater microbial communities from Lake Towuti, South Sulawesi, Indonesia - Watercolumn_Towuti2014_140_MG | ecosystem: Environmental > Aquatic > Freshwater > Lake | place...
CTACAACAACTCGGTTTTGAAACTCCCGCGCAGATCCTTAGCCGTCGCCTGCCACGCGCCCCTTGATCGTTATGCACCTCCGCCGTCGGCCCTCGCTTGCAACACATCACGGGTAGCGGAATATGGGACTAGTAGCGGACGTAGTCTGAGTAACAGTGACGATTTCGCCTTGCTCATCTTCTCCGGACTGAGCATCGTTCTCGGCGTTCGGGTTGGGTTGGTCCTGTGCCGCAGAATCTGGCCGCCGAGAGGCTGACCTGGCCACACCTTTTCTTCCCGGGTCGGTTGTACTGTCCGACGTGCCGCCCGGGCTCCTCAGCGATGCAGGCGATGCCTAGAATTGCGGTTGGTCACGCTGGGCCGCCCCCACTCCCCTGCTCAGGAAACCACGACGTGAGAATCCGATATTGCACGGTCTGCTGGAGTCGCATCCACGACTCGGACTATGAAAAGGCTCGGCGAAACGGCCAGCTTTCGTCGGACAGCTACACGTCTGCGGCCTCTCGGTACTGCTACGACTGTTTCTGCCAGACGATGGAGGAGCCGGTGCGCGTGGGAACCGGTGCTGTGGCGTCGGAGCCTGCGGCAGCGGGTTTACCGCAACGCAAGCCGAAATAGGGATCCACACCGACGTTGGCACTCTACTGCTGTGGTTATTCGCCCTCTTGTGCGCGGTGGCCCGCCCGCTTCGCACGGTGCCAAGCGAGTGCCTTGCGGATGCGGTGCCCGTGTGAACAGCAGGACTCGAAGGAGCCAGCGTAGATGCGGAAGGGCAGGCCGTCGGCGATATCCTTGTCGGTCGTCACAAACACGGCCCGATCGCCCGGGTGTTTGGACAGATTGTGAAAGAACAGCGACATTTCACTGCGTTGCCAGCGTCGCCAGAGGGCAACTTCCATTCTGATCACATACAGGAGGAAGATATCATTCACTACTCACACAGTCCGACGGTCTCGCAACCACGGCAAAAAGAGCGGGTAGCGCGAACAAGTTGAGTAATGCGGAACTCACCAAGCCGCCCAGGATGACCAGGGCCATCGGATACTCGATTTCCTGGCCCGATACGTTGCCGGTCACGACCAGCGGAATCAGCGCAAGTCCGGCAGTGAGCGCGGTCATCAGAACCGGAGTCAATCGCTCTTCGGCGCCGCGCACGATCAACTCGTTATCGAACGGCACACCCTCCACGGTATGCATGTGGCGATAGTGGCTCACCAACATGATCGCGTTCCTCGCCGCGATGCCAAGCACGGTGACGAATCCGACCAGTGAACCCAGAGAAACCACGCCTCCCGCCGCGAGAACGCCTACCACGCCCCCCAGCAACGCGAGCGGCAGAGTCGCTGCCATGACGAATACCAGCCGATGCGACTGAAAATCAACGTACAGCAATAGCAGGATGGCCAGCATGGCCACGGCCGATAGCCCCAGCATCCGTTGACGCGATGCCCGTGCTTCGGCGTATTCTCCCAGGAATTCGGGATGATAGCCGTTGGGAAACCGCACCTGAGCTAGCACGGCGCGTTCAATATCCAACGCCACGCTCCCCAAGTCGCGGTTGGCGACGTTGCATGTGACATCGATCCGTCGAGATGCGCCCTCGCGTTTGATTTCATTCGGCGTGGGGTTGATGGAAACGTCGGCGATCTCCGCGAGGGGAATCTGGGCCTGTGACGGCGTGTCGATCATCAGGTGGCGTAGCGATGCGACATCGGGGTACAGTCGTCGTTCGCCGCGAACCACTACATGGTAGATTCGCTGGTCCTGGTGGATCTCTCCCACGACGCGGCCGTTGATCAGAGTAGTGACCGCGCGCATGAGCGCGCCGGGAGTCATGCCGAAGCGTGCAGCCGCCTCGGCCCGTAGCTTGATTGTGATTTGCGGGACCAACACCTGCGGCTCGACTTTCAGCGCGGTCACGCCAGGGATGTCCTTGATGCGAGTCGCAATTTCCTGGGCACTTGTTCGCAGTTGGTCCATCTCAGGCCCGAACACGCGCACCACAATAGCCGCGCTCGTTCCTGTGAGCACCTCCTTGATGCGCTCGGTGAGGTACGTCAGCAGGTCGCGATACAAACCGGGATAACCGTCCACGATCTCCTGGACCTGTGCAATCGAGCGTTCGTAATTGGCACCCGGATCGATGCTGATCCACAGTTCCGTGAAATTGGGACCGACCACTTCGTCTGCAACTTCGGCGCGCCCGATGTGCGAACCGAAGTTGCGCACACCTTCGACCTTCATCAATTCCTGGCTGGCTCGAACCGTCACGCGATCCATGGCATCGATTCCGATCCCCGGTTTTTCCACCCAGTGCATCAAGAAGTCCGTCTCTTTGAACTTGGGCATCAACTCCTCACCCAGCCCCGGAATCAGGGCCGCAAGCCCCAGGAAGATAACGGCCGTGCAGGCAATCGTGCATTTCGGGTAGCGGACAAGGGGAGCCAGAGTGTATCGATAACCGCGTTTCAACACGGACACCAATGGCGAGTCGTGCTGGCGACGCGCTGCGACGCGGGGCAGGAGCAGCAAAGACAAGGCGGGCGTAACGGTCAAGGCCACCGCCAGCGACGCGAGGATCGCCAACACGTACGCCTTGGCCAACGGCTCGAAGAACGCGCCGGCCAGCCCTTCGAGGAAGAAGACCGGAAGAAAGGCCAGAACGACGATCAGAGTGGCATAGACGACCGCGCTGCGGACCTCAAGCGAAGCGTCCAGTACAACCTGGAAGTCGCTGCGAGGCTGCGCCGACCGGCGATTCAGCCGCAATCGTCGCAGGATGTTCTCGACATCGATGATCGCATCATCGACGACCTCGCCGAGCGCAATGACGAGACCGGCAAGCACCATGGTGTTGATCGAGCCGCCACGCCACGAAAGCACCGTGACGGCTGCCATCAGCGAAAGCGGGATCGCGATGGCGCTGATCGTGGCCGACCAGACGTCGAACAGAAAGAGCACGAGCACGGCGACGACCAGTGCGCACCCCACCAGCATTGATCGGCTCAGGTTTTTGATCGCACGCTCGATAAAGGTCGCAGGTCGGAAGATCGTGGTATCGAACTGCACCTGGGCGAGGGCCGGCCTCAGCTCATGCATTGCTTTCTCGACGCCACGAGTTGCATCCAGCGTATTGGCCCAGGGTTGTTTTTCCACGATCAGCAGGAGGCCCGGCCGTCCGTTGATGATGGCATCGCCGATCGGTGGCGCGTGATCGATAACGACACTCGCCACATCGTGGATTCTCAACGGGGTTCCCTGGCGATACGAGACGACTACTTCGCCCAATTCGGCCGGCGAGAAGGTTGGCGGGGTATGCCGCACCGCGAGTCGCTGATTGGGCGTGTCGATGAATCCGCCGGATCCCAGCGCCGCAGCTTCGGCCGCCGCCTGCGCCACCATGTCGAGCGAGACGCCGTGAGCGTGTAGCCGATCCGGATCAACGGCGATCTGCAGCTGCGGGTCTTTCTCGCCCCAAATCGCCACGTTGGCCACTCCCGGTACTGCCATCAACCGCGGTCGGATCGTCCAACGTGCCAGGACGGTCATGTCCATTTGCGACAGGGAATCCGACCAAAGTCCAATCTTGAGGCAGCGGCTGAGCGATGACAGCGGAGGAAGGATGTGCGGGGCATGGGATACACTAGGGAGCATTGCCGCCACCGTGGACAGTCGCTCCTGGACCAATTGCCTCGCCGTCAGCAGGTCGGTGCCCGGCGCGAAAATCAAGCGAACCGACGACAGGCCAAGCACTGACTTCGAGCGGATCGTCTTCAGGAAAGGGATTCCATTGAGTGAGCTCTCAATGGGAACAGTGACCAGCGTCTCCACTTCTTCCGTGGAAATCCCAGGGGCTTCCGTCTGGATTTCCACGACCGGAGGTGCGAATTCGGGGAACACATCAAGCGGTACGTCGCGCGCGGATCGGTAACCGATCGCCATCAAGGCGACGGCAAACGCCACAACGAGCACTCGCAACCGCAGCGCAGTTCCCACGAGCCAATTCACTTCCCGGCTCCGAATTCCGTGCCGAAGAGTTCGGCGGCGCCCTCAACAACGACCTCGGTTCCTTCCGCTGGACCTTCGGCCAGAATCGACTGACCATTCAGTGTGTACCGCGGCATAACGCGTCGGCGTTCGAATGCGTGAGGGGCTGTTCGTACGTAGACCCAAGTTCCTCCCAGGACGTCCAGCAGGACCGCATGTGCATCGACGGTCAGGCTTTCGCCTGAGTCCTGTAATGGCAGGTCCACACCTACGCGTTGCCCCGGTCGAAGTTCACCGTCGCGGTTGTCCAACTCGAAGAACAGGTCCACCGTTGTGCTCGACGGATCCGCCGACGGAGGCGCGTCGATGCTACGTGCTTCGCGTTGCCGAAAGGTATCCCGGCCGTCCAGTCCGACAATGTGAACTGACTCGCGGCTACGGAGACTGGACAGGAGTCCGACGTACACGGGCACTTTGACCCACATCGAGTCCGTGTTGGCGACCTCCGCCAGCGGGGCTCCCGCCGTCACCGATTGCCCGCGACTGACCATCAGGTTACGAACGACTCCCGGTTGTGGAGAGGTAATCACGAGCGGCACGGCTTTTCCCATCTCGCCGGTCGATTCCAGTTCCCGCGTTAATCGCGTCAGTTGCTGTACGCGATCCTCCGCGGCGCGGAGCACGGACTGAGCGATGTTGACCTGGGCGTGCGCATCGTCGACCGCCTTCTTGCTTCCGGCCTTGTCAGAATGGAGCGCAGTCGCACGCTGCAATGCGACTGTTGCTGCTTCCAATTCGACGCGACTTCGATCGACATCGCCACTGGCCACGTTGGCAGCGGCCAGAAGCGTGGCTCGCGCACTGGTGATCTGCACTCGTTCGGCCGGCGTGGGGACGTCACGCTCGGGGGAGAGCAGAGGAACGAGCGTCAAGATGGCGTCGCCGGCTGCCACATGCGTTCCGGGTTGCGGGATCTCGCCGTTCGCGGGACTCGTCACTGCGCCCGAAACGGGTGCCGAAACAACAATCGAGCGACCATTCGGAATCATGACCTCCCCGGCCAACGTCCGCCGCCTCTCGACTCGTTGCTTGCGAACCGGAACAGTTCGAATCCCCAGCCGCCTTTCCGCAGCCTCCGTTAATGTGATCCGGCAAAGTTCAGTTTCGACGGGCAGTCTTTCGACGTTCGCCGGCGCCTCTGCTTTGTGCCCGGACGTCTCGGTTCGCGTTTGGCAGCCCGTACAGAAGACGTGGACCGCAAGCAGGACCGGGCCATATTGCCCTGCGATTCGTTTCGAGACAAACCGAAGAAGCGCCGATCTTTGATCGAAGAGTTCTTTCACGATCGGTCTCCAACGTGCGCCGACACTTCCTCAGCTTCCAGCCCGACTGCGAAATCGAGATCAAGATGGTGCCCCACGCCTCGCTCCAGCTCCGCATACGCTCGTCTGGCCGCCGCCAGTTGCTCCAAGAGCCTCGCTTTGGCATCGAGATACTGACTTGTTGCTTGCAGCACAAAGAGGAATGACACGCCTCCGTCGTCAAATCCCTTCTGCGCGATGGCAAGTGCCGAGTCGAGGGCCGGCACGACTTGCTCCTGTAACGCAGTAATGTTGTCCTGCGACTGACGAAGTTGCAGCATGGCCGTACGCACTTCCTGCAGAACCGTGTTGAGCACGGCGTCGCGATTGCGGAGTGCCTGCTCGAGTTCGGCGCTGGCGCGAATGACCCCGCCTTGATTGCGGTTAAAGATGGGCAGATCGAAACGAACCCCGGGACCGACCTCGGACCCCTTAACACCTCGGCTGTTCGCATCTGCGAGAACATCAAGTCGCCAGAACAACCACCGTGCCAGTGTGATCCGCTCAGCGGCCGAATGAACCGCCCATTCTGCGGCTTGAACATCGGGCCTGGAAGTGATCGCGCTGGCGAGCAAGGCCTGCTCGTCCAGTTCCATCTTCGGCAACGGTTCCAGCGGCCCGCATGCGCACTCCGTCGTGACCGGCAATATGCCCATAATCGCAAGCACTCGAGTTCGTGCCACGGCAATGCTTTGCTCGAGATACGCCGCATTCGCCTGTGCATGGAGCGAGTCGACGCGGGCGGTAATCGACTCCAATTCACTGATATCGCCGCGCTCGAGGCGCTTGTCGGTCAGCGCCGAGATTTCCCGACGAATTCGGGCGGCTTCCTTGGCCAGTTCCCATTGTTCGTTGGCCAATGCCAAATCGGCATAGGCCACTCGGATATCACGCACGAGCGTCAGGCCACTTTGCGTGAGTTGCTGCGACACCTTCTCATAGTCGAATTCGGCGATCGCCACTCGATGCGGGCGCAGCAGGAATACCTCGATGGGAACATAGAGCGTCCATTCCCACTGCTTCACGCCAACAGGGAATGTGCTCATCAGCGACGGATTCGTGAGCAGGTTGGCCTGGACGAGATCTCCACCGGACATGCCCAGTTGAGCCAGCGCTGCCTGGAATGATGGGTTGTTTGCCAGGGCTACCGAGATTGCCTCGTCTTCGCTGAGTCCGTCATCGAGGTCGACATCGGCTGGCAAGGCGACCTCGCCCGGTTCGCTGCGAACGATGTCTGCACATAGCGTGCGGGACTGGAGATCACCAACGACTTGACCGTCGTCACGCCAGTGAAGCGGAGACGTACACCCACTCAGGAGCAGAAAGCACCAGATCTCGCCAAACGCCAAGAACCCATAAGTAGCATTTCGGCTCCAACGCATGGGAGTTCCTCGTCTGCACCCGCGACTGGCAAACGCCGTAAGATAAGAAGGTTGCGCAGACGGCCCGAAGTGATTGTTGATCTACTAAAAGAGCCCGCCCCTTGGGTAATCGCGCAGACTCTATGGCGTATCGACTGACACAACCCGCAGAGTTTAGCACTTTGGCGTATCATGGCCGTCGAGCACGACACCGAGATCACGCGGGAGTTCTCACAGGTTGGCTACTTCCGAGTTCGCCCCTGTGAACTCGACGAGATGCTCCGCCAATGGTCGTCAGCGGGCAGCGAGATTCTCTACGTGCTTGCACTGCGGATGCGGCGGCGGCATGAACAATGGTGCTGCGTTCGGAGACACCCACATCAACGCCGCTCAAGAGTGGTCGGAGTGCTCCAAATCGTGCTGGCTGGAATGATCGTCGCGGTTGACGCACGTTGATGCGGGTGGTTCGCGCTGCAGCTCTTGCCTCCCAACGGCCCAAACCGCCCGTGCGTCGCATGCGATAATGTGGGCGACGTGTTGGCGATCGGTGACCGCGAGCGTGAAAAGCGGTTGCGTTGACTTTGAGTGCGCGGTCCCTATCCGATCGAGGCCACCCGACCGGCTAACTCGATGCGCTGCTCCACGGTGGCGTTCGCGATGTGTTCCGCGTCAATCAACTGCAGGCGCGGCACGAGTCCGCACTGGTTGGCTACCTGAATTGCCAGTCCTGGACGGCAGTTGGCTTCTAGCAACATGGGTCCACCGGCGGCGTCGCACACGAAGTCCACGCCCACGTAACCCAGGCCCGAATAGTCTGAGATCCGCATCGCGGCTTCCAGAAACTCCGTCCAGCGAGGAATCTGCAGCCCGGCAATCGCGTGATGCGTATCGGGGTGCACCTGGACCACACGGTCGTGGCAAACTCCCCCCAGTGTTTCGCCCTTGGTCAAGTGGATTCCCGCGCCGATCGCGCCTTGATGCAGGTTGGCCCTCCCGCGCGATGCGTGCGTTGGCAGGCGAACCATCGCCATCGCCGGTACACCCCGATAGACGATGATGCGGAAATCGGGAGTCCCGCTGACCGCGATGGACGCAAACCGTGGGTGAGGGGTAATTCTTTGCTCGATAATGGTCCGGTCAGTGTGGCCGCCGAGCGAGAAAAGACCGGCCAGGATCGCGCGCAAGTGGTGTTGCAGGTCCGCCAGACTCAAGCACCCTCCCTCGGCAATCGCGAAGTCGTCCGCCTGTCGATCCAACACCACTAGAATGCCGCGACCGCCGCTGCCTCGCGCGGGTTTTACCACAAATTCCCGGCGGGCGCCGAGGATGTGGTCGACTCTTCGTATTTCCCCTTGACGGGAAATCACGCCGTACGTTTTCGGCGATGGAATGCCGTGACGCTCGCAAAGGCGCTTCGTGGCCAGCTTGTCATCGACCTGCTCATAGCATCGCCGCGGATTGCGGGGCAGCAAGTAAGCAGCATTGCGCGCGTTCATGCCGAGAACTCCCCGCGCGCGCAGTTCCCGAGGCCAGGCCCACGTGCGTTGCCAAAGTTGGTGAAAGGATTTCGCAGGCATACTCACGGTTCAACAAACGGGCGGAATCGCCACAACTCCAACAGCTGGTAACCCGTGTAGCGACCCAACAGCACGAGGATCGCTGCCGTACCGAAATGGACCTCCGGATAGGTCAGCACCCAGCGGGCGATGGCCTCCCACCGTAAGATGGCGAAACAACATGCCCCCACAACCAGAGTACCCGCCAGGTGCTGCACGGCGACAGAGACCCCATCTTCCTGCGTGGAAATGAAGAAGCGTTCTACGATCATCGTCAGGATGACCAGCGGCAAGAACACGGCTCCTGCGGCGGGAGCCACGTGCCAATACTCAGACAGCGACACGCCCAGCACAATGCAGCACACGATAAACGTGAGCACGATGCTCAACCGCGGCAGCATCAGCAACTGCAGAGAATCCAGCCAATTACGCGTTGCGAACCCCAAGATCACAACGGCGATCAGCACAGCCAAGCCCGCGCGCCAGTCGGCCAGCACGAAGCTCATTGCCAGCAACATGGGAGCAAAGGTTCCCGAAGTCTTCACGCCAACCAGATTACGAAACACGCAAGTAATCAGCGCGCCGAACGGCATCAGCAGGATCAGGGAGAGGACAGGCTGCATCTCCAGCGGCAGTCGCGTCAAATCTAGGACCACTGCCAGATTCCCGCGCTCGAATGACAATGGTCCCGAACCAGGCGGAAGCTGCTGAATTGAAAACTCCGCTTCCATCGCGCGCGTGTTCTGTGCGGTCACGATGTTTGAGTTGTGGCATACCGGCAGCGCGTTGTGCGGCAGTTCCCCCTGCCAGTTTCGAGCCGGATCGTACGATGTCCAGCGCCCGTCCAGAAGGACTTCCACCCAATCCGTCGGGGTGGCGATGTCCGCAGCATGAAGCTCGAATCCCGTGGCCAGCCGGGCTGGCACGCCGCCGGCCTGACACAGGGCAATCATGGCTCGCGCTCGGCCCCGCGGGCTGCCCTGATTCTCGATGAGCGTGCCGTCCGCGTCGTTGGGCGCATCGCGATCGTCGAGGGGCGACAGGGCTCGGCAAAACGTGAAAACGCGAGTCACCAACTGCGCAGGATTCGTGGCCCCCTTTCGCAGGAGGTTCAGTTTCTCGGTCACCAGGGGACTGGCGGTCCGGTCGACACCTTTCAGCACGGTCGAGTTCTTTCCTTCTGCGATTGCGCCGAGAGGGTCGGAAAACGGCCACACGCTGGCGGGGCTCAGATGGATGTCCAATTGCAGCGCCAACCGACTGTCGCCGGCCGCTTCAGCGACGGCTACGAGGTTTCTGTTGGCCGACGTCGATTGGGTGAGTGGTGCAATCTGAAAGTTCACGGCACGCACGTCCTGCCGCACGACGTGAGCGTGCGGCGTGTCGTAGGGAATCGCTGCCGATACTTGCGCGCCCGCTCGCGCCGATTCGCATTCGATGGTGTACGTCAGCCGCCAGACCGTGTCGGAGGGCATTGCCGCAGCCCGACACCGCATGTAATAACGCAGCCAAATCGACGCGGTGGCGATCAAGGCTAGAGTAATCGCAACTCTTCTTGCGGATTGTGAATGCATAGGTTTCAGTCTACTTGAACCCGCGCGATGGCACAGGGTGCCAAGATCAACCTTGCATTTGGCTCTTGCCGCTTGTGGTGATTCGGACACGCACGGTTGCTGCTCACGGCTCGATGAATGTCATCTTGCGCCGCGTCAAACGCAACGCAATCGACAGTCAACCTGTCAACCCACGCGTCTGCTCTAGATTGTGGCCGCGGATAGCAGGCGGCGCCGGCAACGATTCGATCGCCGCCGTTTGGTCATGCAGTTCAACGTGCGTGTACACGCCAAGCGTCAGACGAACGTCGCTGTGCCGGGCCAGCGTCTGAGCCATCTTCGGCCTGATCCCGGCGCGCTCCAGATTCGTGATGAAGAGGTGGCGGCAACTGTGGAAATCGGCGTAGCGACCAGCATGGTTGCGATATGTTGTCATTAGGTTGGATTGTCTCCTTTTGGCATGTTCCTGGTGCGTCTTCGCCGCGGCAGGGCACGAAATATCCTTTGAGCAAACGACTTCGGATTGTCCGATGATGCCCGAAAACCTCGGCACCATAGCGGGCACCTCGCTCAAAACAGCGATCCGCAACTCCCATCCCTTCTACCCCTTGCGTCAACTCGCCCCCGGATTCGAAATCAGATGCCGGCTTTGCCGGTTGCGGGTTCGACTCCCGTGCCCTCCGCTTGAATGTTGGTACGAACAAGTACCGACGCCCGGAGATGTTACGCGTCGAGAAGCCCCGATTTCCCCGGGGCTTTTCGCGTTTCTTGGCCATGCCCCCCTCCAGCAGCCCAAATGACGTTTTGATACGTTTTGGTACGTTTTGCTACCGTGAGCTGTCGTTGAGCGGAACCTGGTACGTCACCAATATTGGCACCTTTCGCCGTTTCTCGGCACCAGTGTGGGCACCTTTTGATGCGGCGAAAACGGGGGTGGAAACATCGAGAATGCGAGCAGGTTCGGCCGGCTTTGAGCGGTTGAACGGCTCCTGATTCTTGGGTCGCCAATTCAGGTGCCGGATGGGGCGGGGAACAACGTGCGGAGGTCGCTCGGCACCACGATGTCGGGGCGGCTTGCGGCTGAGTCGGCTCGAGACGGCAGGCCAAGCCTGTGAACAATCGGTGCCCTTCCCGGCGCGCCCCGCCGTCAGTCGCATACGGCCCGTCGGACTGAATCGCGATTCTGCACGTGTTTGACGGTCAGTCAGTTGCCATCTACATTCACCGTTGCTCCGAATGCGTCGTTCGCCGCCCGCTGCCGGTGCGTCTCTTCCGCAATGGACAGTCCTACCCCGGCAGCCGACGGCAGAGAACCTTTAACGTTTTTGGCCGCTTCACACGTCATGACTGCATCGCGCATAGCACAGTTCGGAGCATCGATTGTTGGCAGTTGGTTCGCGGGCGTCACAGGCGCATTCCTCGTCTGGAATTTCATCTACAGTATCGGTTCACGCGTTGTGACGGATGAGGTTCATTACCAGCTTGACGATAGCGTCACCCGCTGGGGAGGACTTGCTGGCGCTGTTGCAGGTCTGGCGATTGTTGTGTTGCTTCGTCGTCCTGCACCGGGCGTTCTCGTCGGAGGTCATGCACTTGCCACTGTTGCAGGTTTCTCTGGCGGTTCAGCCGGTTGGCAGGAGGGGCTGTGGGCTTACTTCGGCGCACTTGCCGCTTTTGTCATCTGCGTTACATTCCGAGCGCTGTTCCGTTCTCTTTCACAGAGAGAGTATGCACACAACGCGGCCTAATCGGTTGCAACCGTGCGGCGGATCGCGTCGGTCCTGATGGCAAGCTTTCTTGGCCGCCGCCGGTTGAATCACGTCGTTCGACGGAAGAACCAATATGAAGCGTCCACACATATACTCGGCACGCCGACAGGCAAGCATTGGGGGCATTCTTGCGGTCGTCACCCTGCTCGCGTCAGGTTGCGGACGCTCCACTGAACACGTAGTTAGAGGACCACTCATCGTTTCGTATGAAGTCCAGCATTCAGAGACAACAAAGTCCTCCAGCAGCGGCAGATTCCGCGAGATTCAGATTCTTGACGAGTGCGTGCTGCTAGTTGCCGAAGACGGGAAGGGGGGCTCGATGATTCCAATTTCCAAACTTAACGGACTGAGTTGGAGGAAGGAGTAAATGTCGAACAAACCGGCTGCACCGAACGCCGGGATTGCGTCTCGGTCGACAATCGAACACCATTGGCCGGGCGTCGGTGAGCCGGAGCGTTAGGCGACGGAGGCAGAGTCGCGGTATGAATCTTTTAGCCTTGGCTGCTCGCCAACTGTCCGATTACGACCGTCACCGGCCCGGACTGGTCTTCGTAGAGCAGTCCCTTCCCCTCACGCTAACCCAAGCCTACGAGTTGCAGTTCAAAGTGGCCCAGCTTCGTGAGCAACGCGGCGAATGCCTCGCCGGGTACAAGATCGGCTGCATCAGCCGGACGATGCAAGCTCAACTGGGTCTCGACCAGCCGGTCTTCGGCCACGTTTGGGAGTCGGAGTGCCACGCCAGCGGGAGCGTAATCGACACGGCGCGGTACGACGGCCTGGCGGTCGAGGGCGAGTTCGCGGTGCGGCTGGACTCGGACATCCCGTCCGCCGACTGGCTCCAACGGAACCCCGGCGCCCTGGGCGACGGCTTTGTCATCATCGAATTGCACAACTATGTCTTCCGGGCACCCGTCGCGGGTCGGGCGGCGGAGCTGGTGGCGAATAACGCGATCCATGCGGGGGTGGTGCTGCCGGTCGAGGAGACGACGTCCGCGGCACCGGGGGCTTCGGCGAGCGCGACGCTCAAGGTCGTCCGCAACGGGGAGGCGCTCGGTGAAACCAACGGTGACGAACTTGAGGGCGGCCTGATGCCCGGCATCCTTCACCTAGCCCGACACCTGGAGCGTTACGATCGGCGGTTGCGTCAGGGGCAGCTCATCCTGACCGGATCGCCACTCCCGCTGTGGCGGGTTGTCGCCGGCGACAGGATCGAGGTTCTGAGCGAGCAGTTAGGCCAGCAGGTGGTGGTGCGAGTCCGAGGAGCAGACGCCGAACGAGACGCTGCACCTGACCGGCGGGGCATGTAGGCTTTCCGGGACGTGCAGCTCACTGATGCCCCGCCGGCAGGTGAGCTGTGTCTTAGAAAGCCGAGAGGGTGTCTCCCATGATGAAGTTGGTTGAGATGAGGAAGCTCGTAGCCGTCGACATAGCGTTGCATGGCCGCCAGTTCATCCTCGCCGAATTCGCGGTCGGGGTACTCCTTGGCATCGGCCTTGGGCTCTTCTTTCTCCGGACCTTCCTCTCCTGGCTCTCGCTCTCTTCCTCACCCTTGATTCCGCAGGTTCTTGTCGCTCTTCTCGGTCTCTGGGCCTTCGGGACGGCGGTCAACTACATTCCGCTCTTCCTCTATGCTGTCTCCATTGCGAAGTCCGGCACATTCAAAGCCGAGGGCGAGCCCGAACTCCCGCGCAAACGCCGGTATAACGTGCAGCAGTTTATCATTTTCGTTCCGTTTCTCGTCGCGATCGTGGCCATTGCTCAGGAACGATCGCAGCGAAGGCGACAAGCATGACAGAACTATGGTGCTCTCTTCATACACAGCAAACCGGCATGCAGGCATCATGGCGAACGGCATGTCTAACGATTGCAGCCGAGCGGCGGATCGGGCGCGATTGAACGAAAACCGTTTTGGCCGCCGCCGGTTGAATCGGGTCGTTCGTCGGCTCTACCAAGTCAAGACATGAATAGTCACTTCACCTGGTTTTATGCGATTTCACTACTCTTGCTGGTAGCGGTGGTCTCCGCATTTGTCGTGGGGGTGGCTTCACTGGTCGCCACGATCGTGCGGTGGAAATCGCTCTACCGCCACCGGCACGTACGTCGCCTGTTGATTTCGATCGTGGCAATTCCAGTTCTTGTCGGCACGCAACAGGCCGTTCAGTGGCTGATCTTTCTTCCGGCCCTCGGCCGCCACCTGATGGCCGAAATCAATACAGCGCGTGCCGAACGGCTGGCTGATACTTCACTTGTGAAAGTCGGCGACGTTGCTCCACAGTTCTCAATAGCGACCGCGTCAGGCAATCAATTCTCGTTGCCGGCAGCGGATCAAGTAGTGTTGATCAACTTCTTCGCAACATGGTGTGGACCGTGTCAGGCCGAGCTACCTCATATCGAGGAGATATGGAATCGGTTTGAGGCCCGCGAGGACTTCGCATTGCTTGTAATCGGGCGAGAGGAAACCTTGGAATCCGTCCGAGTGTACCGCGAGCGAAATCAGTTTTCATTTCCGGTTGCCGCTGACCCTGATCGACGGGTCTATTCGCTCTTCGCGAAAGAACTAATCCCGCGTACGCTAGTCGTCTCGCCCAACGGTCGTATTGTGTATTCCAAGGCGGGCTTCATGGAGGAAGACCTGGGTGAATTGACCCAAATACTGGAGCAGCAGCTCAAAGCCGGTCGTTGACTTGAGACTCAATTCCATTGTGCCGACGAACCAGCCGGTGCAGGGGAGCGCCAAAGTCGGCCGGATTTACAATGGACGGCGAATCGTCGCCGCCCTGTGATCAGTGGCGTTTTCTGCCGTACAATGAATCCGCGATCACCCCGCCACCGTACCCTGCGGCACTCGGCTACTCACCAGCAGCCTCTCCCGCACATCCGCCGGGATCTGGGCCCAAGCGGCCAGGATGCGAGCAACGTCGTCGGATACATTCGGTTCGGCAGCTCCACTCACAGCGGGACTCGTCGTTGCATTCTTCCGCCGCTTGTGGCCTATCTTGCCACCTTTCGCCGCCGGTACCGGCGGCAACGCTTCCACAGCGGCGGCCTGGTCGAGCACCCGCAGCATCGTGTACGTGTTCAATCGCACGGTGCAGGCTGGCGACAAGCTGACGCTGCGGATTGAACATATCTCGGGCTACCAGTATCGGGCGTGCTACTTCCACAACCAGCAGCTCATTCACCAGGCCACGGGCACGTGGACGTTCGCTGCCAGCGAGCGGCACGGCGTGACCTGTACGCCGGCCACACCGTCGCTCCCGGCGGTGATTGGCCAGTGGGACAACTACGCCTGCCACGTGGGGAATCCCTGATGATCGACCGTTTGGGGATCGGCTGCGTGGGTGTGTCGGCACCATACCACGACCTCGTCGATCCTGCCGAGTGGTACGGCGACGAACGCATCCGCGATCTGGCCACCGCCTGGGGGCAGGCGGATCGGTTGCGGTTTGGGTATTGACTGGACTGACGGTCTACCAAGCCTCGGCGTGACCTGCACGCCAGCTGCATAGTCAATCCTGAGGCACGGCCTGCCGGGCTTCGTCCAGGACCCGCTTCCGGCAAACGGTCGCGAACCAGTCGTTGCAGTCGTCCGAAACCCTCTCCGTGAGGAGCCGCGGCAGTTCAGCCGTTTGTTCGGCCATTTTCAAGAGCCGTGTCGCTTCCTCATGGTGGGCCATCCTTTCTTCCAGTTGGGCAAGCCGGGAGAAGGTCAGCGATTCCGAATACTGCCGGTTGGCGTTTGGCTGTTGCACGAGTTCAGCAGCCGCGACAAGTCGATCGCGAGCCTCGGACAGTTGCCCGTGCTGGAAGAGCGCGGTTCCGAGTGTGGTCAGATACGACGCGTCGTCGGGACAGGCGACAACGGCTCGTTCCGCCAGTTCGACGACGCGCTGACTGTCATCACATCTGTCTCCTCCCAGAGTGCAAAGAAAGGCAACGGAGTGGGCTATGCCGGCGTCGCGCTCGGCGGCGAAGCGGTCGAGTGCTCGAGTACAGGTCGTCTTGTACGTTGCCAGATCGCCGTCGGCCAGTTGCACCGCCGCCAGTAACTGCCACGGCCGGACATCCAGCGGGTCGCGTTCGACAGCGCGCAGCACGTGCAACTGGGCTGGATCCCACTGCTGACTGGCGGCGTAAAGATGGCCGATCATCAAGTGATATTCTCCGCGTCGCGACTCGGGAGACAACTCGAGGCACCTTGCCAGGTCCGATTTCGCCATTTCAAACCGCTGAGCCGCGAGGTGCAGTTGTCCGCGGTGAAAGTACGTCTCGTGGCTGTTGGGAGCGAGTTGCAGGGCGCGATTGTAATCCTCCAGTGCGCGGTCATAGTCCCGGCAACCGTAGTGCGTGAAGCCTCGTGCCCGGTGCGGTTCGCAATCCGACGGGTTCGAGGCGACCCAGGCATCGCAAATGCTCATTGCCGCTTGCTGTTCTCCGAGAGCCAGGTGGGTCTCAATCGCCGAACCGCGATGCCAGTAGACTTGAGGCTGCAGGGACGCTGCGCGCTGGAACTCGGCAAGTGCGTCCCGACTCGGGCCGGACGCCGACAGGATCAACGCCAACAGATGATGGAAGGTGGCCTCTTCGGGCTTGCGCTGCAACGCCTGGTCGCAATCCAGGCGGGCGGCAGCCGCTCTGTCGGATCGCAACAACGCGTGGGCGCGATGGTAGTAGAGCCAGGTGTCGTCGGGGCGAGTCGCCATTACGCGAGTCAAATCCTCTGTGGCCAGTTGATACCGGCGGCGACTCGCGTGCAGCAGACCCCGAGCGTAATACACGCGGTCATATTGTGGATCCAGGTCCAAGGAGCGCGCATAGTCCTCGAGCGCTTCCGAATACTGTTGCAGCGTGGCATGTATGTCGCCACGGTAGAAATACGCGCGGCGATCATCGGGGTCTCTTCTGATTGCCTCATCGAATGCCGCCAAGGCGGAGGTATATTCTTTAGCCATCTGGTGAGTCAGACCGCGACTGACGGCGGGTGCGCTGGATTTCGGCTCTTGATTCTGCCACTTCGCGCAGGTAGCTAGCGCGGAAACTGTGTCGCCAGTCTTGATGTAGGCGTCGACCAGTTTCTGGTAAGCGCCCGGTTCCAGCGAATTGAATTCCACCGCAAGGGCATAGTCAGCCGTGGCCTCAGCAGCATTTCCCTGCGCGGCGTGGGTCAGACCACGATGGAAATAACTAAACGCATCGCGCGGGTTGAGTTCCAGGGCTTGTGAGAAATCCTGCCGAGCGAGATCGAAATGTCCTAACTTGCGATGGGCTTCCCCGCGTCGCCGCCAGGCCACGCTCCGGCGAGCATCGATCTGGATGGCTTGCGCAAAATCCTCGATCGCCTCCGTCAAGCTGCCTCGCTCGGCGCGCAGCCGACCTCGTTCTTCCAGGATGTCCGCGTCGTTGGGGGTAATCGCCAAAGCCCGGTTGAAGTCATTCAGAGCTGCGTCTGCTTCACGCAACGCCGCGTGCGCTTTGCCGCGATGAAACAGGGCGCGGGCGTCTTGCGGGGCGAGCTTCAACGCGGCATTGAAATCGGGCAGCGCCGCCTTGTAGTCGTTCAACTGGCTGCGAAGGAGGCCGCGCCATCGGTAGGGATCGGCAAGATCCGGATCGGCACGCACCCACGCGTCCGCGAATTCAACGCCGGCAGCGAACTCGCGATTGTCCAAACACATCGACAGCAGCCCGAGCTGTGCGTTGCGGTTTCGTGGGTTCAAGTGAACGGCCGTCAAGAAATCAGCACGCGCCGCCGGCACAGCTCCTATCTTGTCCTGGATGATCCCGCGCCACGCTCTCGCCTCAGTGCATTCCGGAGCTGCGGTGACAAACCGGTTCGCCCAGGAGAGAGCCTCCTGCAGTTGGCCCAGTTGCGCATGCGCGGAGATAACCGCGGTCCAGTCGTTGATGGTCCACTTTTCACTGGGTACGGACGCACAGGCGCGCAGCAGATCTTGCCTCGCGAGTTCGCTGTTCCCCAGCAAGCGGTGGCTGATAGCGCGGCAGGCCAGTCCCATCACGGCGGCTCTGTTCACTGGTTCGTGCTGCTTTGGTTGACTATCGAGCGCTTCGGTCAGGGACTTAACAGCCTGTGTGTGGTCGCCCAACATCTGATGGATCCAACCGACCTGGTACAGCAGGTAGGGCATCCGGGGATCAAGCTCGAGACCGCGGTGGCAGAATTCCAGGCCCTGACGGGGATTACCGCTCTTGGTCGACCAGTCAGCCAGAATGGAAATGGCCGTGGCGTCGCTTGGATCTCGCGCTAGCCAGCGGTCCAGATGTCGTTTCGCTCGTTCCAGGGGGTGGCTGTCCGCGGCGACAAGCGTATGGAACTGTACGAGGCAACGGCACAGCAGTTCGACCATGCGCTCATCGTCAGCCCGGCCCAGTACGGCCTTTTCCAGATCGTCGATCGCCAAATCGACCATGTGCTTGCTGCCCTGCCGCACCGCGAGATTGTACGCCGCGCGACCGCGGTAGAAGTAGAGCAGTGGATCAAACGGTCTCTGGCGGATTACTTCATCCAGCAGCGTGATTCCACGTTCCTCGTAGGGTATCGCCAGTGCCTGAACCACTAGATACTCCGGTCGATTCGGCTCATATTCTCGCGCGGCCTGTTCATGTTCTCGTGCCTTGTCCGTGTCGCCGACATGCTGCGCACAAAGCGCGAGCAGGCAATGTGCCGACACATTGTGGTCCGGCTGCAAAGTGACGGCGCGCTCCAGGTCGGCCATGGCGCCATCATAGTCCCCCAACTCATAGCGCACGCTGCCGCGATAGAGATACAGGCGTGCTTCGTCGTTGTGCTGCTGCAACGCTGCTGTGAACAATTCGTCGGCTCGCGAAAGGTCGGGATAGGCCCCCGACGTGTGTCGCAAAGCCTCGTCGATCATGGCTTCAAACCTGGCTTGCGACTCGGCCGCTCGTGCTTGTTGAGCGGTTTCGAAGGCCTGTTTCTGCGCGGCCATGGCGCGTTGTGCCTTCAATTCAGCCGCTTGACGTTGCAGATCGGCCGTCGCGAGCTTCAGTCGCGCCTCTCGTTCAGATAACTGCTGGCTATAGGAGTAAAACGAAAGGCCAGTCATCAATACGGCGGACACCACGAGACTGGCAACAGCGAGAACGGAGCCGAAGTTCCTGTGCACGAATTTACTACAGCGATACCAGGTTGATGGTGGCCTGGCTTTGACCGGCTCATTGTTGAGAAACCGCGCCACGTCGGCGGCAAGGCCCGCCGCCGTCTCATACCGGCGCGCACGATCCTTTTCCATCGCCTTCATCACGATCCAGTCCAAGTCGAGCCGGAATATGCGGTTCAAGTGATGTGATAGGCGACGCTCACCGGAGTCCGGCGCAGCCGATGATGGACATGCGGCGATTCGGACACTGGGCCGCGGCGGATCCTCCTCACGTAACCTGCGACGGATCTCATCGAGCCCAGCACCGCAAAGTTGTTGCGGGTCGAAGGGGGTCGTTTCGGTCAGCAGTTCGTACAGCAGGACGCCGAGCGAATAAATGTCGGTCCGTGTATCGATATCCGTGCCTCCCCAATCCGCCTGTTCGGGGCTCATGTACAGGGGCGTTCCCAGGATTTGCGGCGAACGCGCGCCGAGCTCGCGAACCAGGGCCAGCTGCGGGTCCATCGCCTTGGCGACCCCGAAGTCGATGACCTTGACGAAGGGGCGATTCGCCTGCTCCGCTACCATGACGTTGCTCGGTTTGATGTCGCGATGCACGATTCCCTTCTGGTGGGCATGTTGGACCGCCTCACAGACCGCGGTGAACAGCTCAAGTCGCTCGCGCAGCGGCAGACTGTGGCGGCAGCAGTAGTCGGTGATCGGGATGCCTTCGACGAGTTCCATCACAAAGTACGGCCGACCAGATTCCGTCGTGCCGGCATCCAGGACCTGCGCGATGTGCGGGTGGTTCATTAAGGCCAGTGCCTGGCGTTCAGCCTCAAAGCGGCTGATCACGTCGCGCGAGTCCATGCCTGGTCTAACAAGCTTGAAGGCCACCAAGCGGCGGAGGGGTTCCCGCTGTTCAGCGGCAAAAACCAGCCCCATTCCACCTTCACCGATTACCTCGCGCAGCTGGTAGTTTCCGATCACGGTCCCAGGCCGTTCCGCGAGTGGTACCTGATCAGCCGGATCCCCATCTCCCAGTGCACAGACCTCGAGAAACGTGCCCGCATCCTGATGGGCGTGCAGCAGACTTGTCACACGATAACGCAGGTCGTGATCGACCCCGCACGTCTGATCAAGGAACGCACCCCACTCGGACCGAGGGTGCTGCTCGACTGCTTCCAGGAATACTTTCTTCGCGCGACTCTCGAGATCGTCCATACTCGAACCGGCTTCAAGGTTGGAACTGCTACCTATTAGCTAGTGCGACGAAATTGCTCGGTCCGTCCCGGGCACTCGGCATTATTCCAGGGATTTTTCCGGAAGCCCGCGAACACGGGCGAAGAGCCAAGCGCGCGCGTAGATCCAATGCCGATGAGCCGCTGCCCGACTCAAGCCGACAAGCCGCGCCGTTTCCTCCATCGAAAAGCCGGCAAAAAAGCGCAGCTTGACCAGTTCAGCTGATTGCGGGTCGTGCTTGGACAGCTCGTCGATGGCCTCGCTGAGCTCAAGGAGATCCTTGTCGGGAACCGTCGCGGCGATGCCGTCCAACTCGACTTCGCGCCGGCAAAAGTCGCCACCATGCTTGCAGCGTTGCTTGCGCCGAACAGACTCCACGAGAATGCGCCGCATGGCCTCGGCGGCCGCCCCGAAGAAGTGCCGCCGGTCGTTCCACTGCTGCGGTTTTTCGGTTCCAACCAACCGCAGGAATACCTCGTGAACCAGAGCAGTTGCCTGCAAGGTCTGGCCGGGCTTTTCGCGCGCTAATTTGGCGGAAGCCAATCTGCGCAACTCGTTATAAACCAGTGGCAGCAACTGGTCGACGGCACTCGAATCCCCCTGCTCGATTGCCGTCAGAATCTGGGTCACGTCACCTGACATCAATCACTGCCTCAGCCTGGAATTAGGTAACAGAGGGATTATAGCTTTGTCAAAGACGCCGGCGATAGCGACGGACCGGGACCCTCAACTCGTCCACATCGTCGCTGTTTCGTGATGTGCACTCTCGCAATGGCTAACACCAGTTGCGTTTTCCAGACCCTGTGTCTGGACCGGTGGCCGAGCCGCGGCGTTGGCTCGAGCCAGTCAACACTCCCCTCCGTTTGGGGGCTGCTAACCCAGGGGAGTGATGCGCGTGGTGTATGCCCCGGGGTGGCTGGTCGAGTTGCGATTTGCCAAGCAATTCGCAGCAAAGCCATTATTTCGAGAATCTTGAGACAATCCGACTCAAAAAATCGCATTTAATGTCGAAGGCGGAAATTTGCTGTCGGGACAGTCTACCGGTAGACCAAGGCAGGCAATACACGGGAAATGCGTACACCACGTGACTGGGTTTGTCGCTGCAGGGGGTGATATCATGGCAGCTCCGAAATGGTTACTGCCGGACTACGACCGAAGAACCATCCGAATTCCCGTGACTCGGCACGGCAAGCAGCGGCATCGGCGCAGGCTAGCACCAAAGCAAGCGCGCGGTCGGTTGGAGAGATTGGAGGACCGGCTGCTCTTGTCGTTGAGTCTTTCGGGAAATCCCGATTGGCTTTCCCAAGGGCCGGCGCCGATTCTGCATGGGCAAGTCGAAATACCGCCAAACCACCCAGTGGCGGGGGCCGTGGAGAAACTGGCGGTTGACCCCAATAACCCGGCGACGGTCTATGCCGCGGCGGTCAACGGGGGCGTGTGGAAGACCACAAACGCCAACCAGCCGAATCCCAACTGGACACCGTTGATGGACCAGTACGGCACGCTGGCGATCGGTTCGTTGACGTTGAGTCCCGCCAACGCGCAGCACATCTATGCCGGAACAGGCCAGATCAGCAGCGGCCATCAGGGTGGCGTTGGGGCCGGAGTCTATCGGAGCACGGACGGTGGGACAACGTGGGAACAGTTCGGCCGTGATCAGCTCTTCGGCAAGAACATCCGCAGCATCGTGGTGGTTGACCCCCGTACGCCGGCGACCGCGGACGACGACATCCTCGTAATTGGCGCGATCGGTCCGACCCACCTGCTTGCGATTGAAGACGGATTGTGGCGCAGCGTGAACGGCGGCCGCGATTGGCTGCGGATCTCGAAACCGTTCGGAGCCACAATCGGAGCTGGAGATCTGCCGGCAGGTCAAGTTCATCACGTCGTGGCCGATCCCCTCAGGCCCGGCCGGATCTATGCCGGGGTGGAGAGGGCTTTCGGCTTGATACTTGACGGAACGCCGATGCCGCCGCACTCGGGCATTTACCGTTCCGACGATTTCGGGGAGCACTGGACGCAAGTCAACAACGGCATCGTACTGACGGAAGACAACAACGGCCGGGACGACGATGGTGATGGCTCGACAGACCTCGCGGATCCGCAGGAGGGATTGCAGGTCGCGGGTCGGATTGAGTTGTCAGTCAGTCCGGTGCTGAGTGATCCCAACGACCCTCACAGTAACCCGGTCTATGCCGCTGTGGCAATGCCCCGAACCGCCAACCATGTGGTGCTTTTCCGTTCCGTGGATGCCGGGCAAACATGGCGCGAAGTACGCGATGTGCCGAACCTGAATCCCCGCGGCCAGACGCGTCTCCATTTCTCGATGCTGGCGCATCGCGCGAATCCCGATACCTTGTTTGTAGCCGGCGACGTGCACTGGCGCGACAACGACCCATTTGTGGCAAGTGTCTACAACGCGGTTGTCGGGGCGGTCGTGCAAGTCGTCGATCCTCCCGGGACGCCTCAGCGCGACGTCTATAACGCCACGTGGACCGAACTCGTGCTGGCAGGTGCCAACAATACGGCTCCACATGCTGACTCCCGCGACATGGTCTATGCGGGAAACGACATTCTCGAAGCCGACGATGGCGGCGTCTACCGGATGACCTTCGGAACGAACGGTTCACCTACGTGGACTTCCGTCAACGGCAACTTGAGCGTGACGGAGTCGAACCACATTGCCTACGACTCCCAACACAACATCATCCTGTCGGGCAATCAAGACGTAGGATCCAGCCAACAGACGGCTGCCGACAGTGTGACCTGGGAATCTCCGATTTCCGTGGGCAGCAGCCGCCTGCAAGGAGACGGCAACTTCCAGGCGGTGGACAATCACGATCCGACCAGGTCCGTCCGCTATTCGATGGCCAACAACTTTCGCTCGTTCTATCGGCGGGTGATCACCGGAGCGAACGTCCAGGACCAAGCACAGAACGCACAATTGCTCTTGGCTCACCCCAACACGCCCAATGCGTTTCTCAGCGGTCTGAACCAATCGGACAAACTATTCTCTGACCCGGTCACTGAGAAATTCGACCGAGTTCCCTTCGCGCTCAATGCAGTCGACCCCACCGGTCGGCGCATCCTGATGGGGTACAACGGGCTGTACGAGAGTTACGACCGGGGCAACACGGTCAGAAAACGGGATGTCGTTCACGGCGCGTCCTCTCCCCGCGTCACGGCGATTGCCTACGGCGGCCGCAACGCGGATGGTTCGGCGAATCCGGATGTCTACTACGTGGCTCGCGGCGGGGAAATCACGGTCCGCAGCGGCCTGCCGGCCCCAGGCGCTCCCCACCCACTGGTCAGAGCTGTCCCGCCAGGCGCGTCCGATATCCGCGACATCGTCATGGACCCAACCAACTGGCTGATCGCGTATGCGGTGGACGAAACACATGTCTTTCGAACCACGAACGGAGGCCAGAGCTGGGAAGATTTCACGGGCCAGCCATTCATCACCAGCCCGCTGCAACAGATACGCGCCCTCGAACTGGTGAAGACGGGTGGCCACGACGTGCTGCTGGTCGGGGCCTACCGGGGAGTGTATCGGGCCATCGACCCCGACGGATCGCACACCTGGCAGGAATACGGCAGCCAGATGCCCAACGCGCTGGTGACGGACATCGTCTACAACGAACAGGACAATGTGCTCATCGCCAGCACCTTTGGCCGCGGCGTGTGGAAGATCCCCAGCGTGCGGACTACGGTCGCGGAGCCCAGCATCCTGCGCATTACCGGCACGTCGTCCAACGATACGATTCGCTTACGGCGGCGGGTCAATAATCTCTCGCTCCTGGACGTTTATCTCAACACGCCCGCGACTTCTCCGCCGACCAGGACAGTGCAGGTCTCGACGTTGCAGCGCATCGAAGTAACCGGGCTTGACGGTGACGATACTCTGATCGTCGACGCGAGCAACGGCGTCATTCCCCTGGCGGACGGGATTCACTTCGACGCTGGCGACGAAATCCGGTCGGGGGAACTCGATCAGCTGATGCTGGAGGGAGTCGGCACGGTCACGCGCACAAGTGGCACACCCGGCAGCGGGTCGGTAGTGGTCGGCAACACCATTACCTCGCAGACTATCCACTACCAGAACCTCGACGCAACGGTCGCGAACCGCCTTGTCCGCCCCGCCAGCCTCGACTCGTTGACCGACGGCATGCAAGCCCTGGCGGATTGGTCCGGGTCCGTGTCCGATCAACTGGCACTTGACCTGCCTGTCACGGGACCGAGTCTGCCCGGTGCGCTGAACGGGATGCCCGGCACGCTGCCACAGGCGATCGGCTTCCCCGGAAACGTGGGCATGGCTTCGGTGCTCAGCGTCCTGCGATCCGAGGGGAGCGACGTGCTGCGGCGGCTGATCGAGGAAGGCCCCAACGGCTTCAACCTGGCGGAGATCCGGCGGTTGATCGCAACTCCCGCGGACCTCCGCGACAAACTCGACGCGCTCGACGACATCCCGGACAACGTGTCGTTCACCGAACACAACGGGGTAACGCGTTTCGATTTCTCCATGGTCGGTACCTTGGAGGGATCCGCCGCTCTGGACATCACGGGCCATGCCGGCGTGATCGACCTGGCGGGATCGCTGGACATCACGGCCGACCTCACCGTGCGGTTGGTCTTCGGCGTTGATGAATTCGGTTTCTTCCTCGATCCGCGTCCCGCTCCCATCCTCACAATTGACCATTTGCAGGCAGACGAGGTCACCAATGCCTCCGGGCAAATCGGATTCCTGGAAGTCAACTTGCAGGACGCGCATCTTCAGGTGGATCCCGCCGTGCAGTTCTCGGTTCAGGCCGTGGCGCCGGCATCGTCCCTGGATGGCTTGCTGCGTCTGACCGACCTGAATCTGGGAACAGCCCGCCTGAGTGAAGTGGTCCGCTCGGGTAATCCGGCCGGAGACGACATGGTCCTGACCGCCACGCTGAACGTGGCCCCGTTGGCCGACGATCTTGGTGTCCCGGTGGACCTGGGCGCGATCGACCTGACATTCACCTGGCCCAGCGTCGACAATGCCGACGACTTCACGGTCTCGGCCGCGGCCGGCCTGAGCGAGGACCTGCTCGACTTCCTCGACGTTTCCGCAGCCGATTTCGTCCGCGGCATCGTGCAGGTGGCCACTCGACTGGACGACGTCGCCAACCTCGGTGTGTTCGGCACAAACCTCAGTCTTGCGGGCACCTCCCTGGGTGAACTCCTGCAGAGTTCCACGGAGCCGGTGGCGTTGGCCAATTCGGACGTCGTCTACATTGGACCAGTCTACACGGAAGGCGACTTTCAGAAGTTTCAGGTCCAGCTTGTCAACGTGAACCTGTTGCAGGCCGGCATCGCCGCGGGAGACAACGTACTCTACCGCGGCCAGTCGGGTACCGACCAATCAGCCCAGGTTGACGCCATCAGTGAATCGTCGTTGACATTGCGGTTTGCGACGGGCTCGAGCCAACCCCCGGACACGAGCAATCTGTCGCTGCGCGCGCTTCCGGACGGATCGTTGTCACATCAGTTGCGCGGGCTATTGGGGGATTGGCTCAGCCCACAACTGGTGTCGACGGAAGTGCCGACTTTGCAGAGCCTGTTGCGGCGACTGTCGGAGATCACTGGTGTTGACTTGGCGGACATCGGCGTCAGCAGTTCGGGCACGGGCGATTCGCGCGTGCTCGAAATCGATCTCAACTTCACACCCGATCCGCTGGTGTACCACCGGCCGCTGGACCTCGCGTTCCCCGAAGCCCTTCCCGGCCTCGAGTTTTCCGGCAACGCGGATTTCAACCTGTCCATTCAACCCGAGTTCCACTTGCCGCTGGGTTTCCGGCTGAACTCCCAAGTTTCCCAAGTGGCGTTGATCGAACGGTTCTACGTGAAGCCGGACTCGACCGCGGAAGTTGCACTGCAGGTCTCGGCCGGCGTCGACAATCTGGACGTCGCCGGGCAGATTGGATTTCTCGACGTGCGCCTGCGCGAAGACGACACGGTTCCCAATAACAAAGGCGTGCTGATCACTGGCGCATTCACGGTCAACCTGCTGGACGCCAATGCCGATGGGAGAATCGCGATTCCGGAACTGGCACCGGACAACCTGCCGGCCGCATTCGCCGCGAACGTGGATGCGCATTTCGACATCGATGGACTCAAGGCCACCGTTGACGTCGGTGGCAACCCGCTCGCGTTGGGCACGCTCACCGTTTCGCTGGATGGCGAGGGAACGGGAAGTCCCGGGCACGTGCGGACCCTCTCGGAGCTGGAGAATCTCCCCAGCCAGATCCAGTTCTCGGCCAACCGGGCGGACTTCCTGAATTATGACAACATCACACCGGGCATGGTGCTCGCGGCCTTGCGCGCCTTGCTGGACCGGTTGTCCGCGCTGACCGACGGTGGGCCGCTTGCGCAGCCGCTGCCGCTGGTCAATACCAGCCTGTCGGAGATCATTGACCTGGGCCAAGGCCTGCTGGATTTTCTCGGGCCGGTGAGCAGTCTGAACGACGGCCAGGTCGCCACCGCAAAACGCCTGCAAGCCACGCTCGACAACGCGCTCGGCGCGGGAGTCGTGCAGGTGCACGTGACGCCCGCCGATGTCCGCCTGCAATTCAGTTACGACGCGGCTTTCACTCCGCCGCCGATCCCGCTCTCGTTCGATCTCGGCGGCGCGCTGGCCGACCTGGGCGGCCTGGTGCGCGTCAACGGCGACGGGCAACTACAGGTCTCCGCCGAGGTCACCGCCAATTTGACCGTCGGCATTGTGACCGCTGCAGGTGACTTACCGATTCTCGATCGCGTCTTCCTCGATGCCTCCGGCAGCGATGAACTCCAAGTCACCGCCACGGCCAACGTGGGTTACGACCTGAACCAGGACGGAGATCTGATGGATCCCGGCGAGGCACCGGCCAACTTTACCGCGGCCGCCGGCGGGCTGTTTTCCTTGAACGTCGTGGGCGCGCGGGCGCTGATTGAAGCCGCCCTGGCTGCCGACATTCGTGACGGCAGTACGCATGACGGCAAGTTGTTCCTGAGCGAAGTCGCCGAGATCACTTCCAATCCGGCGAACGTGATTCAGGGATCGCTCACCGGCATGGCCCAAGCGCTGATCCCTATCGACGGAGATGGCTCAGGCGTCGCCGCGAATCCCGCCAATCTGACTGCCGGCGATACGCTGATCGAAATCGGTGGGTTACTTGAGGACCTGGTCAACGTCAGCTTCGACGACCTGCTTGCCGGCGTGCGGCACACCGGTCCCGCCAGTCAACCCGGAACGACCGGCATTGATGACCCCATACCACTGGCCGACCTGGAACCGATCAACGCGTTCGTGATTCATGCCCACAACGAATCCGCCTTGCTCAGCCAACTCATTGACTTCGACCTCCAGGACGTCATCGACGGACTCGATCGATTGCTGGGCCTGTTGCAGGACGCGATTCGCAACGGCGCGTTTGGCAAGGACCTGCCGCTGGTCGGCAAGAACCTGCAAGATGCGGCGGATTTCATCGGGCAGTTTCGCGGCGCGCTGCGCAGCGAACTCGTGACGCGGTTTGCCACGGGCGGATCCGTCGATGTGATCCGCCAGACGTTGTTTGATGTGCTGAACCCACTCGGACTATTGAACGCCCTGCCTGATCGCAACGCGAACGGGCAGCGCGATTGGGATGACATTGCTTTCACGTCGACTGCGGACGAAGTTACGTTCGACCTGCCGCTCGGCGGCACGTACACCGCCTGGGCGGCTCCGATTGACTTCGATATTGGTTTGCCCGGACTGGGATTCGAGGTTCGTGACAGCTCGCAGGTTGCCGTGGCGCTGAATTGGGCGCTCGACTTGGGTTTCGGCCTCAGCGACGCACAGGGGTTCTTCTTCGACGTGTCGCCCGACAATGAGCTGACCGTGGATCTCGACGTGACCCTGCCTTCCTTCGCGGCTACGGGTGTGCTCGGATTCCTGCAACTCGACGTCACGGACGACGTCAGCGAGCCGTCGCACCTCGGTTTGGGGTTCACGGTCGGCATCGAGGATGCCGTGGGTACCGACGGTCGGCTGACGTTTGCCGAGATGACGTCGCTCGATGCGGACCTGGACATTCGAGCCCGTGGTGAAGCGCTGTTGAATCTGGATGCCCGGGTGAGCTTCGGCGGCAACTCCGGCTTTCCCTCGTTGCGCAGCGATTTTCGCGTGGAGTGGAACTTCGGCGATCCCAGCACGCAAGAGAGCGTGGACGTGCTGGGGAGCGTCTTGGATTTCGGCGATGCGCCGACTGTGCAATTCAATAACATCCAACTCGATCTGGGGACTTTCTTCTCGCGATTCGTCGGCCCCATCGTCGATGCAGTGCAGGACGTGCTGGAGCCGTTCGACCCCATCTTCGACGTGCTGACCGCCCGGCTTCCCGTCTTGTCCGATATCGGCGTGCTGCGATCGATGCTGGACGGCAATGACAACGGCAGTGTGACGCTGCTCGAGGTCGCGGACGCCCTGGGTATCGCCGAGGTGGGCTTCATCGTTTCGGTTCTCGATTTCCTGGATGTAGTCCGCAATCTGCCGAGTTTCGGCGACAATGGTTTCGTGGCCATCGATCTGGGCTCGGTTGATCTGGGCTCCGTCGATCCGCGGGCGATCGATGGACTGGGCAGCGTCACACCCAACATCAGCGCGGCGGCCGATTTGGTTTCGCAACTCGATGCGCTCGTTTCCGGGGGTGGTTCGCAAGGGACGTTTGCCGGCCAGGCGAAGTGTTTCTTCGCCGCTGCGGCGGGGATCGAGCCCTGCGAGGGGCCTGCAAACCCGATGCGTTTCCCGATAATCGAGGACCCCACCACCGCCATTGGTTTGCTGTTCGGCAAGAACGTGGATTTGTTCGTGTACGATATCCCGCCACTCGAGGTCGGTGCCTATGTCGATCTGTTCTTTCCCGTCATCGGACCCATCGGCCTGAACCTCTTCGGCGGCGTCAGCGTCACCGCTGACCTGGCAATCGGATACGACACCGAGGGGATCCGGCGTTTCGTCGGCGGCGGCACCGCCGCGGATCTGCTGGCCGGCTTCTACGTGCTCGACGACCCGGACCTGACCGATGCCTACGATCCGCCGGAGATCGTGCTGACGGCCGAGGTGGAGCCCGCCGTGGGCGTCAACCTGGAATTACTGAAGGTCACCTTTGGCGGTGGACTGAAAGCAACGATTGAAGGCAATCTGCACGACACGGACGCGGACGGCAAGTTCCGCATGGATGAACTGGTGGAATTGTTCCCCGAATGCATGCTCGACCTGCACGGCGAGTTCACGGTGGGCCTGGTAGTCCGCGTGAAGATCGGCGTCTGGCCCATCGAGTTGTCGTTCAAGTTCCAGATCGCAGAAGCGACATTGCTCGAGTTCGACGCCACCTGCGACGATCCGGACGCCCCGCCGGTACTGGCAACGGACCTTGGCAACGGTGTCCTGCGGCTGAACATGGGACCGAACGCAGGAGCGCGGCAGCATGGCAACCGGGATGGCAATCGAGACGAAGAATTTCGCGTCCTGCCCGTACTGGATGACAACGACGTCATCATCCCGGGCGAAGTGCTCGTCACGTGGAAGTCTTACGAGGAAAAGCACACCGGAGTCACCCACATCATTGCCTACGGTGGCGGCGGTAATGACCTGATCATGATTCAGGGTGACGTA
>Ga0233425_10003299_pt1 | contig 29606 bp, 22 predicted proteins | sample Watercolumn_Towu_2_FD_181712 | JGI IMG/M metagenome (GOLD analysis project Ga0233425, IMG submission 181712) | Freshwater microbial communities from Lake Towuti, South Sulawesi, Indonesia - Watercolumn_Towuti2014_140_MG | ecosystem: Environmental > Aquatic > Freshwater > Lake | place...
GACGGCAAGCCCTTCCGGGCTGAAAGACGATCTGGTGACCGGGCTGCTTCGCCTACTTCGTCACCACGAACATCAGCTCGCTGATGAGACCTTCGGGCGGGGTGGTCGAGGGATCGTTGTACGTCGACATCATCGCAGGACCAGCGATCTTGCGGCCGTGCTTCGCCACCCAGCCGGCCAGCTCGCCGTACTTCTCCGAGGCCTTCTGGTAAGGTCCGAACTCCACCCGCGCAGCGACCTCGCAGGCCGGAACCGTCTTGACCGCACATCCCTCACCCGCAAGCTCGGTCAGCGTGGTCGGAGCCACATCGACCTGCACCTCGGTCTCGTACTCCTCGGGGTTCTTCGTCTGCATCGGATCCTTCAGGTAGACCATGAGCGGGCCTGACAGGGGAGTCAGCTGGTTGCCGCCAATGCACCCGTACACCTTGCCGATGGTCGCACCCAGCGCCTCGTACGGCCCCTTGTGAAGCGCGAACACCACCTGGTGCTCCACCACGGGACGAAGCTGCGTGGCGCCCGCGGCCACCTGCGCAGGCTTCGCGAACGCAGCGTCGTCGACCGCCCCGAACGTCGCGGACACGAACTCGTCGTCCATGACCAGCTTGTCCTGGAAGTACATCGCGCTCTTCTGCGGAACCTTGATTCCCTCGACATCCACGTATCCAGGCACGCGGATCGAGACGGGACCGGCGACTCCGCCCATGGCGCCCTGGAAGTCCTGCCGCACAACCAGGCCGGTCTCCTGGTCGAACGCAAACGTGACGGGCCCCGGCGCGCCGTCCTTCGTGATCTCGACGAGCGCGACCTTCTTCCCATCGAATTCCCCGTCGCCCTTGTAGGTCGCTACCAGGCCCTCATCCTTCAGCGCATAGCCGGTCAGGAGGTAGGAAGCCCACATCGTCATCTGCCAATAGGACTTCTCCTGCGCGGAGCAGTCCACGATGATGCCGCCCATCCGCGTCCAGCACTCCGCATCCACGGACGCCATGGCCATGCCGCCGTGCCGCACGGAGACGATGTCCATGATCATCTTGCCGGGGGCCTTCCAGTAGGTGGTCATCTCGTAGCCGAGCCCGAGGTACGTCCCCTTGCTCTTGAGGGCGTACGCGGAGAGCTTCGCCTTGAGCGCATCCAGACCGCCGGCCGCGGCAATGGCCTTGTCCACCAGCTCGGTCCCCTTGGCCCTGGCTTCCGCCTCGGCCTTCACCCTGGCTTCCTCCGCTGCCTTGGCCTCCGCCTCGGCCTTGGCCTTCGCCTCCTCCTCGGCCTTGGCCTTCGCCTCTGCCTCGGCCTTGGCCTTGGCTTCTTCCGCTGCCTTGGCCTCTGCTTCGGCCTTGGCCTTGGCTTCTTCCGCTGCCTTGGCCTCTGCTTCGGCCTTGGCCTTGGCCTCCGCTTCCGCCTTCTCCTTGGCCGCCTTGGCGTCCGCCTCGGCCTTCGCCTTGGCCGCTATCTCGGCCTTCTTCGCATCCTCCTGCTTCTGATCCTTGCATCCCGGCACCGCACACAGAGCCAGGGACGCGGCGACCACAACCGCCCCAACGAAGGAAAACCTCATGGCTTCAACCTCCATTCCAGTCAGTGAGTTCCTCAAAGAACCCGATCTCGCACATCGGAACACCCGTCATATCACTTGCCGATATGCTCCGCAAGCGCCGGCAATGCACGGCCCCCTCGGTATTCCTCTCATGCACCGAAACGAGCCGCGGGCGGGCAGGGGGGCGCGCGAGTTTGGCGGGCTCAGCGTATCCCCGTCAGCCGCTCCCAGTCCAGGCCGCGGATCTCCTCCTCGTACAGCGAAACAGGGTGCCGCATGACGAGAGACTGCAGGTACTGCGCAACGTCCCGATCCCGGATGGGAGCGTAGAACTTCTCCTTCATCTTCGCGATGACGTCCGGGTCCGCCGGCGTCCCATGCGCCTCCGGGAGGTGCTCCTTCACGTACAGGATGTGCCACCCGTGGTTCGACCGCGTCGGCTTGGATATCGTCCCCGGCGGCGTGTCCCTCGCCGCAAGCGCTACGTTTCGGTTGATCACCGTGTAGCCCCGCTGCTTCTCGTGCGACACCGCGAAGTTGTACTGGAACGAGTAGGGCCTCACGCTCAGGTCTGGGTACTTCTCTGCCTTGAGCCGGGTCGCGGCCGCGGTCACCTCATCCGCATCCGCATACGGGCGCGCGGAAAGCTGCTCGTAGATCTCCCACGTCTTCGCCTCCGAGTCCCGAAGGCACGCCTGCGCGGCCACATCGCCCGCACAGACCGACAGAGAGCCGAAGCAGCAGATCACCTGCATGTCCAGCACGAAGTAGGTGTCGAAGTGGTCGAACAACGGCCGCACTCCGCCCTCCCAGTAGATGTCCTCCCAGGTCGACATCGGCACCGTGTCCGGCGTGTGCTCCACCTCGAACTTCTGCTTCAGCAGCACCTGGGCCAGCGCACGCCAGTAGGCCCGTACCACCGAAGGGTCCCTTCCCAGCCCGGCCTTGACCGCTTCCATCGCCAGCACCCGCCGCAACGCGGCCTCTGCTGCCAGCGTGTCGTCCGCGGTCTGGGGCGACTGCTCCCTCAGGAAGGAGAGATCCCCGGCAGACACCCCCACCGACGCCTCGGCCGAGAACGTCACGCCCCCCTCGCCCGCAGGCACGCCGGACAACGCGCCGGGCTCCTCCGGCACCGCGGGCGGCACGAACGCCTCCTCCCCACCGCATCGCACAAGCCAGACGAATGCCACGGCCGCGATCGCTGCGGGCCACGTGTACAGGGCTCGTTTCGTGGTTTCTGCGGCTGGCATGCGGCGCTCCCGCGACCGGCCCTAGTCCGCTTCCGGGTCCGACGGCTCGTCTTCTCCCGGCGGCAGGCCGTCGATGAATCGCCGGATCTTGGTCAGGGCATTGGACTCGAGCTGGCGGACCCGTTCCCGCGTCATGTTCAGGATCTGTCCGACCTCTTCCAGCGTTCGCCCGCCCATGTCCGCCACGTCCAGCGCACAGGTAAAAGGCATCTCCCACACGTCCATGCCGGGAAAGTTCAGCTTCAGCGTCCCGGTCAGCGGGTTCACGTCGAGAAACAGGTGGTACCGACAGCTCACGAAGGGGCAGGGCCGGCCGAAGTCCTTGCACTCCCCGCGGGTCTTCGGGCGGCGGTAGTCCATGTACGGCAGCAGCTCTTTGCCGGCCGCCATCTCCGCCCGGGTCAGGCGCTTCTTCGCGATGGAGCGGGGCTTCAGACCGCCGGGGCGATTCTTGCGCACGCCCCGGTCGCCGGCACTTCCCCGTCCGTCGTCGTCGTCGCCTTCGGAGCCCTTTGAAGGCCCCTTGGTGCCGCCCCGCTTCCTGCTTCCGTCATCTACCGCCATGCGTGACTGCCGTCCTCCCGATCCCCTCAATCCGGAACATTCTTTATCATAGCAGATCCGCAGTCAAGGCAAATCCTATTCGGGAATGTCCACCACGGGCGGCGGGCCCTTGGTCTGCCCGGACGCAGCCAGGAGCCAGGCCTTGATGAACCCGTCGATCTGTCCATCCAGCACCGCGGTCGCGTTGCCCACCTCGAACCCGGTGCGGTGGTCCTTGACGAGCCGGTACGGGTGCAGCACGTAGGACCGGATCTGGGACCCGAAGTCGATGCGGAGCTTGGAGGACTCGATCTGCTTCTTTTCCTCGTCCTGCTTGCGCCGCTCGAGGTCGTACAGGCGGGCCCTGAGCACCTTGAACGCGACGTCCTTGTTCTTGTGCTGCGACCGCTCGTTCTGGCAGCAGACCACGATGCCCGTGGGGAGGTGCGTGATGCGCACCGCGGAGCTCGTCTTGTTCACCTTCTGCCCGCCCGCGCCGCTGGCGCGGTAGACGTCGATGCGGATGTCCTTCTCCTCGATGGCGATGTCGATATCGTCGTCCGCTTCCGGGTACACGAACACGCTGGCAAACGACGTGTGCCTCCGGTGGGACGCGTCGAAGGGGGAGATGCGCACCAGCCGGTGGATCCCGCTTTCCGCCTTGAGGAACCCGTACGCGTGCTGCCCCTCGACCGAGAACGTCGTGCCCTTGAGCCCGGCCTCGTCCCCGGCCTGGTAGTCGGCCATCTCGGTCTTCCAGCCCATGGTGTCGCAGTAGCGGAGGTACATCCTCAAGAGCATCTCGGCCCAGTCCTGGGACTCGGTGCCGCCCGCCCCCGCGTTGATGGACACGAACGCGTTCTTCCCGTCATTGGGGCCGGACAGGAGCCGCGACAGCTCGAGCTGCCCGATGAGCCCCTCGGCCTTCTCCAGCAGCGCCAAGATCTCCGCTTCCTGGGACGGATCCTGGGCTTCCCTGGCAAGCTCCAGCAGGACGGACGCATCCTCCACCGGGGCCGCCGCTGTGGAGAACGCCAGGATCTCGTTCTTCAGGACGGACTTCCGTTTTTGCACCCGTGCCGCGTTTTCAGTGTTCTGCCAGAATTCGCCGTTAGCCTCCAGCTTGGCGATCTCCGCGAGCTCGTGCCGCTTGCCCGCCAAGTCAAAGAAACCTCCGCAGCTCGTCGGTCCTTGTCCTGAGGTCCGAAAGCCTGGCGTCGATCAGCTCGTACATGGCACACCCCCTTGACGAGGCTACTCCGAAAGCAATGCCGACAGGCGGGCCCGCACCTGCGGATCCCGTGCGGCGGCCGCCACGTTGGCAGCGACATATCCTTCCCATGTCCCGAGGTCCAGCACCGCGCCGGGCACCTCCACCCCCAGCATCCCGGTGGACGCCGCAAGGCGGTTGAGCGCGTCGGTGACCTGGATCTCGCCGCCGACGCCCGGTGGTGTCTGGCGCAGCAGCCCGAGCACCTCCGGCGGAAGCACGTATCGCCCCATGATCGCCAGGTCAGACGGAGCGGCCTCCGCTCCCGGCTTCTCGACCATGCCCGTCAGCCGCAGCGGCCTGGCGGTGCGGTCCGCGACGCGCACGATGCCGAACCGGGAGCACTCCGCGGGACTCACGCGGCGCAGCGCGATGGAACCCAACCCCGTATCCGCCTCGGCCCGGATCATCTCCGGGAGCGGCGAGGGCAGGAAGTGATCGTCCGGAAGCATCAGCGCGAAGGGCTCGCTTCCCAGCACGCTGCCGGCAGTGAGCACCGCGTGTCCCAGCCCCAGGGGCTCGTCCTGGTAGACCGTCACGATGTCCACCCGGGCTTTGAGACGGGCCACCTCTTCCACCAGCGCCCGGGCCGCGGGTGACGTCACCCTGCCACGGAACGCGGGGTTGTCGAAGAAGTACTGTGCGACCGCTTCCTTGCCTCGGGCGAGCACAAGGACCACCGCTTCCACTCCGGCCGCGGCCGCCTCCTCCACGATGTGGTGTACAGCGGGCTTCCGGTCGAGAGGCAGCAGCTCCTTCGGCACGGCCAGGGTCGCAGGCAAGAGCCGCGTCCCCAGCCCTGCGGCCGGGACGACAGCCTTGCGGACCGTCATGAGATCTCCTGGTTCGTCCCCAGGAGGAAGCCCTTCACGCCACCCTTCGGCTTCTTCTCGAGCTCATCCCGCTGCGCCGGGGTCAGCTTGCGCGCGGTGAGCTTCAGCGCCTTGCGGGACTTGCGCTTCGAATCCTTCCTCTCCTCACGGGTCATCTTGCTCGTATTCGCCATCGTTCTCCTCCTCGAGGGCACCTCAGGCTCCAAGAGCGGATCTACTTATCAGCAACCCCTCATTAATTCAAGTCTTTGTTTGCCTGCCGCGTGCAGTGTTTGACCGTGTCGCCCCTGCCTGCTTATATTTGCCAGTGCGCCCGGAGCTTCCGGGACCGGGGAGGGTCATGTCCAACCAGGCGGAGGCCACGTTCCAGTCGGCGGTAGAGTCCTGCGGGGGCCTCGTGCTCGGGATCGAGTGGGAGGGGAGACGACTGGTCGGCCTCGTGGAGCTTCCCGGCGGCCTGCATCGTCGCTTCTGGGTCGTGGACGACGCGGGCTTCCGCGGCTTTCGCTCGGGCCGCCACTTCACGGTAGGCGATCTGGACGCGAGGGGTGCGCCCGCCGGTGGCCGCGGCGGTGGGTCGGGCGCAAGCGGCCCCCGGGAGATCGAGAGGCTGATGCTCGCCCTGCTTGCCGCTTTCGACGTCCGTGGTCCGCTTCCCGACTGGCACGTCGACCCCTCCCGGTCCGAGGAGTCGAGCCCGGCCCTGCTCTTCGATGGATCCACGGTGGAGCTGCGCATCACGCGCTCGTGCAACGAGCGGTGCTCCTTCTGCAACACCGCGGGGGGATCCCAGAACGTGGTTCGCAGCCTGCGTCGTGCCGCGGCCGCGCTGGAAAGTGCGCGGGCAAACGGTGCGACCAGCCTCAGCATCAGCGGAGGAGAGCCGCTCCTGGTGCCGTGGCTTCCGGACCTGGTGGAGCGCGCCCGGGCAGCAGGCTTCGACCCGGTGACGGTGCAGACCAACGCGGTGCTGCTGAGCGAGCCTGCCGTGCTCGACGCGCTCACCCGCCTCAGGCCGGTGCTCCAGGTTTCGCTGCACGCTTCCCATCCGGACCTGTCGGACCGGCTCACGGGGGTCACGGGGTTGTGGGACCGCAAGATGCTCGGCATCCGCCTGGCCCTCCAGCGGGGTATCCCGCTCAACATCAACCACGTCGCGTGCCGTGAGAACCTTGACGACCTGCCCGCGTTCATTCGGATGGTCCGCGGCATCCCGCGGTTCGACGGCTACGTGGGGTTCTCGCTGGTGGCTCCGGTGGGCCGCGCGTGGCGCAACCGCAAGCGTCTCGTCCCGACCTACACCGAGGCAGCGGGGAAGCTCCTGGCCGCCATGCGCCTGGCCCGGGATCTCGGCCTGAAGGTCATGTTCCCGGAGAGCTGCAGCGTGCCCCTGTGCATCGAGCCAGGGCTCGAGCCGTTCTGCCAGCAGCGCAGTGCGGGCCGCGTCGGCCTGTTCCCCGACCGGGTCAAGTTCGAGCGGTGCCCGTCGTGTCGCTTCGACGCGCGCTGTCCGGGCGTGTACCGGGCGTACCTGGACCATGCCACGGCTTCGGAATTTGATTCCAATGCGTGAACTCGCCGCGTTGGCGTGCTAGAATCGACCGGCGTGTGTTGGAGGGCCCGTGCGCCTTCGGTTGCTGCTCGTGCTTCTTCTGCTGGCGTCGGTGGTCGCCTACGGCATCCTTGCGGACAGCCGACCCTCCTCGCGCTCCCGCACGCCGGCCAAGGCCGCCAGGAGCCGGGACAAGGGGAACCACGGGCAGGACGCGGGGCGCGACCCTGCCGCGCACGCCGGGGATTCACGGGATGACGCGGCCGCACATCAGACGCCGTCCGCCCGTGCCGTCGCCCGCGGGAACCCGGGTGCGCCTGCCAGCGGCGTCTTCCCGGAGGGACCAGCACACCAAGCCAGCGGCGTCTTCCCGGAGGGACCAGCACACGAAGCCGATGGGGATGCCGCGCCGGTCGGACTCGGGGGACCGTCCAGGCAGCCCGGAGGAGCGGGCAGTCGGGCCCCCCGCGATCCTGCCGGCCCGGGAGGCTCCGGAGCCCGGGGTGGGGGCACGGGCGGAAGTGGCGTGGTGGTCGTGCCCAAGTCGCACGGAGGGCCGGTAGCGGCTCCGGTGGTGGTGGGGTCCGGAAGAAACAGCGGGGCCGGCGCGGCCGGCGGCTCGAAGGCCGCGGGGCCGGAGATGCTCCTTCATCCGGGCCACGACGATCCTCCCGACCGCGAGGAGGAGCCCGTGTTGTCTCTCCAGGGACCGGGCGCTGCCGCTGCCGGGAGCCTCGGCTCCCAGGCCGGCGCTGCCGAGAGCGGGGGCGCCGAGAGCGAGGGCGCCGGCGGGGACGGTTCGAAGGTCAGCGATCCGGAGGGCGACGGGCAGGGGGATGGGCCGCACAAGGGGGGTGGCGCGGAGTGCGTGACCATCGCGGACTGCGAAGACGGGGACCCCTGCACCGTGGACATCTGCAACTCGGGCACCGGCAAGTGCAGCTACGAGGAGGAGCAGTGCATCTCCGGGGACCCCTGCACCGAAGGGTGGTGCGAGCCCTATGCCGGGTGCCGGTTCGAGGCCACGGGAGCGTGCGACAAGGGGTGCAAGGTGTTCTCCGAGTGCGACGACGGCAACCCGTGCACCGAGGACATGTGCGACCTGCCGCAGGGGGTGTGCATCCACGTGTCCATCGACTGCGAGGACAACGACTACTGCACGCAGGACTTCTGCGACCCGGCGGTGGGCTGCAAGCACAAGTACACCGCGGGCTGCGACGCGTGCGCCACGGATGCGGAGTGCCCGCCGCCGGCCGGCAACCTGTGCGTGAAGGGGACGTGCGACCCGGCCCGCGGAAAGTGCCAGTTCGCGAAGAAGGTATGCGACGACTCGGACCCGTGCACCGAGGACTACTGCGTGCCCGAGAGCGGAGAGTGCGCGCAGCAGTACGTGTGCTGTGCGCAGGACTCGGAGTGCGACGCGGGCAACAAGTGCAGCCAGGCCAAGTGCGTGTCGGGCAAGTGCCAGATCTCGGCTCTCTCGTGCGATGACAAGGACCAGTGTACCCTGGATTCGTGCGACACGGATGTGGGCTGCGTCTATGAGAAGATCCCGGGCTGTCAGGGGCTCCCGCCGGGCCCCTGAGCTGGACATTCACGCGGTCGTGGCCTCGCTGGAGGCCGCGTGCGCGGCGTTTCGCGACCCCATGGTCACGGAGATGACGCGGACGCGGCGGGACCCGTTCGCGGTGCTGGTCGCCACCCTGCTTTCCCTTCGCACCCGGGACGAGCAGACGCGGGAAGCCGCGGCGCGGCTGTTCGCTCTGGCCTCGACGCCGGAGGAGATGGTTCGGCTGGACGTTCCCACGGTGGAAAGGGCCATCTTCCCGGTGGGCTTCTACCGGGTCAAGGCGCGGCGGGTGCTGGAGGTATGCAGGGTCTTGCTGCATCGATACCGGGGCCGGGTGCCGGAGGATCTGGACGAGCTGCTGACGCTTCCGGGAGTGGGTCGGAAGACCGCGAACCTCGTGGTGACGCTGGGCTATGGCCTTCCGGGCATCTGCGTGGACACGCACGTGCACCGGATCTCCAACCGGCTGGGCTACGTGGCGACGCGCACGCCCGAGGACACGGAGATGGCGCTTCGAAAGAAGTTGCCGCCCGAATACTGGATACGGTACAACGACCTGCTGGTGTCCTTCGGGCAGAACGTCTGTCATCCCACGTCGCCGTGGTGTTCCCGCTGCCCGTTGGCGCGCTGGTGCCCGAGGATGGGCGTGAACAGGAGCCGGTAGTGGAGCTGTTCCCGCAGGGAAGGAAGCTGAAGGGAGAGCCGGACGCGGTGCGGCCGCTGGCTGACCGCATGCGGCCTGCCTGCCTCGACGACGTGGTGGGCCAGGAGCTGCTCACCGGGCCCGGGGGGATGCTCCGGGACCTGGTGGACGCAGGGCGGATCCCGTCCATGGTCTTCTGGGGGCCGCCCGGGTGCGGCAAGACGACGCTGGCATGGATCCTGGCCACGAGCACCGGAGCGCACTTCGAGCCGTTCTCCGCGGTGCTGGGCGGGGTCAAGGAGATCCGGCTTATCGTGGCGGCCGCGGAAGCGCTCCTGAAGAAGGAAGGGAAGCAGACGATCCTGTTCGTCGACGAGATCCACCGATTCAACAAGTCGCAGCAGGACGCATTCCTGCCGCACGTGGAGAAGGGCACGGTGGTCCTTCTGGGCGCGACCACGGAGAACCCGTCCTTCGAGGTGAACTCCGCGCTGCTGTCCCGGCTGACGGTGGTGCGGCTCAAGGCCCTGGGAAGCTCGGACCTCGAGAGGGTCGTGGAGGCCGCGGTGTCGGACCGCAGGGGGCTCAACGGCTCGGTGGCGCTGGAGCCCGGGGCCGCGGGCCTCGTCGCTGCCATCGCGGACGGAGATGCGCGGCGCTGTCTCAACCTGTTGGAGCAGGTCGCATGGGTGGCCAACCAGCGGAAGACGCCCGTCGGGAAGGACCTGGTGCGGGAAGTCTTCGAGAAGCAGCCGTTGCGCCACGACAAGCGGGGGGACCAGCACTACGACGTCATCTCCGCGTTCATAAAGAGCTTGCGCGGGAGCGACCCGGATGCCGCGCTTTACTGGATGCTGCGGCTGCTGGAAGGCGGGGAGGACCCGCTGTTCGTGATCCGGCGCATGGTGATCTTCGCTGCGGAAGACATCGGCAACGCGGACCCGCGGGCGCTCCAGGTCGCGGTGTCGTGCCTGCACGCGTTCCATTTCCTCGGACTGCCCGAGGCGCGTATTCCGCTCGCGCAGACCGTGACGTATCTTGCCACCGCACCCAAGTCGAACGCGTCCTATCTCGCGCTGGCGGAGGCGCAGAAGGACGTGGACGCACACGGGTCGCTGGACGTGCCCATGCACCTTCGCAACGCGCCCACCTCCCTGATGAAGGAGATGGGAGCGGGCAAGGGCTACAAGTACCCGCACGACTTCCCCGGCGGGTTCGTGGACGAGAAGTACTTCCCGGACGGGATGCCGGGGCGGGCCTACTACCAGCCGAAGCAGCAGGGCTACGAGAAGCATGTCCGCGAGCTGATGGAGTGGCGCGAGAAGCTCCGCAAGGAGGGTCGTTGATGCATCCGGTGGATCTTGCCGTCATAGTGGTCTGGCTGGTGGGCAACCTCGTGGTGGGGCTGTGGCTCAAGCGCCGGGGCTCCGAGTCCACGGAAGCGTACTTCGTGTCGGGACGCTCTCTGCCGTGGTGGCTTGCCGGGACCTCCATGGTTGCCACCACGTTCGCGTCGGACACGCCGCTGGTGGTGAGCGGGTGGGTGGCGTCGTTCGGCATCGCGGAGAACTGGGTGTGGTGGACCGCGGGGCTTTCGGGCGTCATGACGGTGTTCCTCTTCTCCAAGTTCTGGCGTCGGGCCGGGGTCGTGACCGACGCGGAGCTGGTGGAGGTGCGGTACGGCGGGCGGTCCGCCCGGGTGCTTCGGGGCGTGAACGCGGCGTGGTTCGGCGTGTTCATGAACCTGCTGGTCATCGCGTGGGTGAACAGGGCCATGACCAAGATCATGGCGGTCGTGCTGCACCTCGAGCCCACGGACGTGGTGCTGGGGATGCCGGCCGAAGTGGCCATCGTGCTGGCGCTGTTCGTGCTCACGCTGGTGTACACCGGGGTGTCCGGGCTCTGGGGCGTGGTGGTGACCGACGCGATCCAGTTTGCAGGAGCCATGTTCGGCTGCATCGTCATGGCGGTCGTAGCGTGGAACGCGGCCGGCGGGCTCGCGGGGATCCAGGAGGGGTTTGCGCGGCACGGGTTCGACTGGGAGAGGACCGTTTCGCTGGTTCCCCGCTTCGACGGGGATCCCACGGGTCCGTTTGCGAAGTTCCTGGTGCTGCTGCTCGTGGTGTGGTGGGCGGACAAGGGTGTGGACGGGGGCGGCTACCTCGCACAGCGCATGCTGGCGGCCCGCGACGAGCGCCACGCCCGGTGGGGCTACCTGTGGTTCCTGGTGGCGCACCTGTGCCTGCGCCCGTGGCCGTGGATCGTGGTGGGGCTTGCCGGGATGGCCATGCTCGGCCCGGTCGCGGACCCCGAGAAGTACTACCCCATGATGATCGTGAAGCTGCTTCCGGTGGGGCTGTTCGGGCTCATGGTCGCGGCCTTCTTTGCCGCGTTCATGTCTACCATCAGCACACAGCTCAACTGGGGAGCCTCCCTCATCGTGAACGACCTGTACCGCAGGTTCTGGGTGAGGGGCAAGCCGGACAAGCATTACCTTCTGGCGAGCCAGGCAGCGGTGGTCGTGCTGGCCATCGTGGGAGCCGTGGTCAGCTTCCTGATCACGGACATCGGGATGGCCTGGAAGCTGGTGATCTCGGTCATCGCGGGCATCGGGAGCGTGTACATCTCCCGATGGTTCTGGTGGCGGGTGCAGGCCGTCAGCGAGATGGCGGCCATGTTCACCGCGATGGCGTGCACGTTCCTCTTCTCTGCGCTGGCAAGCCACCATCCCGCGCTGGTGGAGCCCGGCGTGGAACCCTGGGCCTTCCTGGCCGGAGTGCGGCCCGCGCTGCTGGATTTCCCCTTCTCCGCGGCCATCACCGCGCTCATTTCGATTCCCATCTGGGTCACCGTGACCCTTGTCGCTCGGCCTCCCGACCGCGAGCACCTGCTGCGGTTCTACGAGAAGGTGCGCCCCGGCGGACGGGGCTGGCGTGCCATAGCCGGGCACCTGCCCGGGTTCGAGAAGGACGGGCCCACGTGGGCCACGCTGGGCGGCATGGTGGGCGCGGCTGCGGGGATCTACGGCGTGCTCCTGTCCATCGGCTGGATTCTTCTCGGACGATGGGGGTACGCGTCAGCAGGCATTGCTGTGGCCGTGGTGGGCGCGGTGATCGGGGCGAGACAGATCGCGGTGGAAAGCCGGACCTGGCTCAAGGACCGCTGACGCTGAGGAGGGGTCAGACCCCCCCACTTGACACTTGTCCGGCAGACCGCTGCCGGCTCTTCCACGCCCCGCGCCACTCGACTTCCCGGTCGGGGATGCCTAGCTTGCTGCTTCGTCACATGGAATGGAGGTGGCAGCCATGGCGCGAATCACACTCAAAGGCAAGGCAATCGAGACGAGCGGGAATCTCCCGGCAGTCGGCACCCGGGCTCCGGACTTCCGGCTTACGAAGGGGGATCTGAGCGACGTGACGCTGGCGGACTTCGCAGGCAAGAACGTGGTCTTCAACATCGTTCCGAGTCTGGACACCGGAGTCTGTGCCGCGTCCGCCAGGCGGTTCAACCAGGACGCGTCGCAGCTTCCCAACACCGTGGTGGTGACGGTCAGCAACGACCTGCCCTTTGCCATGTCGCGCTTCTGCGAGGCCAACGGCATCTCCAACGTGCTGGCCCTGTCGCAGCTGCGCAACCGTGACTTCGGAAGGGCCTGGGGCGTGGAGATCGTGGACGGGCCGCTGGCAGGTCTGCTGGCCCGCGCGATAGTCACCCTCGATGGCGCCGGCACGGTGGTGTACACTCAGCAGGTGCCGGAGATCGTCCAGGAGCCGGACTACGAGGCAGCGATCCGATCGGTGAGATGACGGCCGTTGTTGAGGCCGTTACGGTGACACGACCGTGCGCACCACGCGGAAGCCGACGTTCCGGAAGCGATAGTCAGGCGTGAAGTAGCCGGCGCGGGAGGCGCTGCGGGCGAATCCCGAGTCGTTCACCGCGGACCCGCCGCGCATGACGTGGCCGGAGTTTCCGCTTTCCGGTCCGAGCGGGTCCACCGCGGGTTCGGGCGAGTAGGGGCCGACATTGTACCAGTCGTTGACCCACTCCAGCACGTTGCCTGCGGTGTCGTAGATGCCCCACGTATTGGGGGCCTTGGTCGCGGCGGGGTGCGTGGTCTCCCCGGAGTTGTTGCAGTACCATGCGAACGGGTCGATGGAGGACTCCTGGGCGCACACGCCGCACGTGCCGTTCTTGTCCGAGCCGTCGGGCGTCGGGTAGGCGAAGGCCTTGGTCGATCCGGCCCTCGCCATGTATTCCCACTCCGCCTCGGTGGGCAGCCGGTATCCCTTGCAGGAGGGGCCGACAGAGGAGATGGTTGCGCACTTGAAGTCTCCCTTGCAGTAGTCGCCGGAGGGGCATCCGCCGCCCAGGGTGCCCGAGCAATCCGAGTAGCCGTAGCAGGGCTCGAACCCCTCCTTCAGGGAGAGCTGGATGGTGTAGGAGACCGCCTCGTACCAGCTCACCATCTCGATGGGGCACGTGCCCTCGACGCAGGTCTTGCTGCCGTTGGGTCCGAAGAACGATGGGTTCTTGACTCCGGCGACGCCGGCCCAGTCCTGGGATGTGACTTCGTACTTGGACACGAGGAACGGCCGGGTGATGGTGACCTGGTGCTGCGGCCCTTCCGTCATCAGGCGGCAAGCCTCGGTGGCCGGTGACCCCATGGTGAACGTACCCGCGGGCACCAGCACGAAACCCGCCGGCACGCAGACGCCGGTCGGGGAGCAGCTGCCGCCGAGCTTGCAGGTGCCGCACTGGCCGCCGCAGCCGTCGGAGCCGCACTGTTTGCCCGCGCACGCGGGCTGGCAGATGCACGCGCCGCCGATGCACGCATCCTGGAGGCCGGTGCAGGTGCCGCACTGGCCGCCGCAGCCGTCTGAGCCGCACACCTTGCCTGCGCAGATGGGCTGACAGACGCACTGGCCCGCGACGCACAGGTCCTGGGCTCCGGGGCAGGTGCCGCACTGGCTCCCACATCCGTCGTCCCCGCACTGCTTGCCGGTGCATGCGGGCTGGCAGATGCACGCGCCGTCGATGCACGCATCCTGGAGGCCGGTGCACTCGCCGCAATCGCCGTTGCAGCCGTCGGAGCCGCACACCTTGCCGGTGCACGCCGCCTGGCACTGGCACAGCCCGTCGATGCAGACGTCCTGGGCGCCAACGCACTGGCCGCACTGGCCGCCGCAGCCGTCGTCTCCGCACTCCTTGCCCGCGCATGCGGGCTGGCAGAGGCACAGGCCGTCGATGCAGAGATCCTGCAGGCCGGTGCACTCGCCGCAGAATCCTCCGCACCCGTCAGGCCCGCACGACTTGCCGGTGCAGGCCGGAGCACAAGCGCACTGGCCGTCCGCGCACACGTCCTGGGGACCCGGGCAGGTGCCGCACGATCCACCGCAGCCGTCACCGCCGCAGGCCTTGCCGTCGCAAACGGGCTGGCAGGCGCATACGCCGTCCACGCACACGTCCTGGCCGCCGGGGCACTGGCCGCACTGGCCGCCGCAGCCGTCGTCGCCGCAGCTCTTGCCTTCACATGCAGGGGCGCACACGCACTGGGAATCGACACACACCTCCTGCGAGCCTGCGCAGGTGCCGCACTCGCCGCCGCACCCGTCCGCACCGCATGCCTTGCCGTCGCAAGCAGGCTGGCACTCGCACACGCCTCCGATGCACGCATCCTGCGGTCCGGGGCAAGCGCCGCATTCGCCGTCGCAACCGTCGGTACCGCACTCCTTGCCGCCGCAGTCCGGGATGCAGACGCAGGCGAAGTCGAGGCACAGGTTCTGCTCGGGGCAGTCCCCGCAGCTTCCGCCACACAGGTCGTCGCCGCACACCTTGCCGTCGCACTGCGGGATGCAGGAGCAGACGCCGTTCACGCACGCGAGGTCGCCGTCGCACTCGCCGCAGGTTCCGCCGCATCCGTCGTCGCCGCAGTCCTTGCCCTCGCAGTAGGGGGTGCACGTGCAGATCCCCGCGTCGCATGCGAACCCGTCGGGGCAATCGCCGCAGACCCCGCCGCAGCCGTCGTCTCCGCACTCGATCCCCTCGCACTCGGGAAGGCACCCGCACGCGAAGTCCGCGAAGCAGACGCCGTCATCCACGTCCAGCGGGCACACGCACACGTCGGTGGACCCCGCGCAGTTCAGGGTGGACCCCCAGGTCCAGCATCCGTCCGCGTCGAGCTCGCACGTCCTGAACTTCTTGTCGTCGAGGCACTTATACTGCCCCTCCAGGCACTCGTTGCACCCCATGTCGACCGGGGGCACGTCCTCGGGGGGCGTCACGTCCTCGGGCGGCGTCACGTCCTCTGGCGGCGTCACGTCCTCGGGCGGCTTCACGTCCTCTGGCGGCGTCACGTCCTCTGGCGGCTTCACGTCCTCTGGCGGCGTCACGTCCTCTGGCGGCTTCACCTCTCCGGGCTCGGCATCCGGCGGCAGGGCGTCGCCCTGCGCGTCGAAGCACCCTTCGCAGGCATCCGGCATCGCGTCGTCTTCTATCTTGCCTCCGTCACTCCCGCATCCAGGGGTCAGCCAAGCCAGCATGCACAGCAACGTTACGACTCTTCTCATGGGTCCCTCCGGTTTCCACGCTGTCCCGCAGCCACGCCAGTATAGTGGATCAATGAGTGAAGATGCAAGTATGCCAGCAAGGAGGCCCGGGGGAAGCGACCAACGGGCCTGCCACGGCCGCGATCGCACCCTGCAGGCTCAGCCTGCTTGACGGACGCGGGCAAACCGCATACTTTGGGCCGGTTCGGAGGTGCTACATGACTCGCATGTTCTGTTCGGCAGTGCTTGTTCTATCCGCCGCGGCGCTGGCCGCGTGCGGTCCGGGGACCTGCCTCAATCTCAAGGACGTGTCCTACCAGCTCTTGCGTTCCGACGACATGCTGCAGGGCAAGGAAGCGCCCGTGGTGCTCAAGGTCACGAACAAGTCAACGCTCTTCATGCTGGTGAAGACAGTGACGGGCCAGCAGCTTGCCAAAGCCGCGCCCTCGTCCCTGGTCGGGTCCGAGCCCGGAACCCTCACGCGGGACGAGAAGGGAGCGGCCTGGGTGCACGATCCCAAGGCGCAGGGAGAGACCGAAGAGCGGTTCGCATGGGGGCTGGTTTCTCCCGGCGGCAAGCTGGAGGTGGAGGTCCGGGTGGCCCCGCAGACCGCGGACGGGACCCTCACCGCATGCTACATCGGGCTTTCTGCCGAAGAGGTCGCCCGGTGGGTCTACTTCCCGAAGGACGCGGCGGACTCCTCGTTGACCGTGTACGAGCTGCGCTCGGCCGCTGAGGTGGACGGACTTGCTGCTGCCGCGGGAAAGGCCGGCACGCCGGACAAGGTGGTTCTGCACGAGCGCCTCCTCACCGCGTCGCCCCGCTGCGAAGCGGAGATGCCTTACACGTTCGTGCTCAAGAAGCCCTAGGAGCCTGTTGCTGGAGCCTGCCGGGACGGACCCCGCCCGGGTCCCGGCGGCCACCGGCGTCTACCGGCAGACGCGCCAGCCAACCTGCGCGGGGATCTCACCCTCGAGCAGGGCGAAGATCTTCTTGTTGGCCTTCGGGCACGGGAGCAGGGCAAGCTCTTCGGCAGTGACCCATCTCCATTCCTGGCCCATGCGCGGCTTGGGGCGTGCAGCCCGGACCGTGCAGACGAACGGGTGCAGCGTGACGCGGAAATGGCTGTAGGCATGTTTGACTCGAGCGAGGCTGCGCACGACGCGGACGGCAAGCGACAGCTCCTCTGCGAACTCCCGCTCCAGCGCGGCTTCGGGAGTCTCTCCGCTCTCCACCTTGCCACCCGGGAACTCCCAGAGCCCGCCCAGCAACCCTCGCTCGGCCCGCCGCTGGACGAGGATCCTGCCTCCTCGGACCGTGACTCCCACCGCGACGTGGTAGTGAGGGATCCGCGGCAGCTTCTTCCTTTCGGGGAAGCGTTCCGGACTCCCGGTCGCCACTGCCGCGCACTCGGGGGCCAGCGGGCAACGGTTGCAGGCGGGGCGCAAGGGAGCACAGACCAGCGCACCCAGCTCCATCATGGCCTGGTTGTGGGTGGCCGGGTCTCCGGATGCGTCGATCCACTCCTGGGCCGTGTGCCACAGCCGCTTCATGTTCGCGGACGAACGGGCTGGACCCCGGAGCGCAAGGACGCGTGCCAGCACCCGTACCACGTTCGCGTCGAGGACCGGGAGGCTCTGCCCGAATGCGGCCGACAGGATCGCTCCTGCGGTGCTCCGTCCGATGCCCGGAAGTGCCGCGACCGCGTCGAAGTCCTTCGGGAACCAGCCCCCATGCTTTTCCACGATCTGCCTTGCTGCATCGTGGAGGTGCCGGGCCCGGGCATAGTACCCGAGACCCTCCCACGCCTTGAGCACGTCCTCTCCGGCGGCCGCAGCCAGGGTGCCAACGTCCGGGAATCGGTGCATGAAGGCCGCGTAGTAGGGCTTCACGGTCTCCACCTGCGTCTGCTGGAGCATCACCTCCGAGACCCAGATGGCGTAAGGGTCTGCGGTCTCTCGCCAAGGCAGCGGCCGGTGGTGCTTTCGGTACCAGTCGTGGAGTCTGCGGGCCGCGTCTTTCAAGTGCTGCTCATCCTCCTTGTCGACGAAGAACTCGCCGCCGGACCCGAGGCAGCATTCGCGCTTGTCCAAGCTGGGATCCCCGCGGCCGGTTCGGAACGTCGGCAGGGGCCGGGTCCGCAAGAAGTGGCTTGTTGCTGGCAGCGTTCATCGGACCCTCCTTGCAGCTTCCCACGGGTGCGTGTCCCCACGCTACACGAAGCCCACGCGTCGCGCAACCCGTCCGTCCTTGCAGAGCGCCCGAGCCCAGCTTCCGCTTGACGGGGCGGGGGCGCGGCCCTAACCTAGCCACGACTTGTGGGGTGTGCTATGCAAGCAACTTGGAAGAACTACCTACTGAGCCTGGCCGTCGCGGCAGTCACCGCTTTGGTGGGCGTGGTGGCGCAGGCCACGTCGCTTCCGTGGCTGGTCGCCATCCTGGCGGGCCTGCTGGCAGCGCCGGGGCCGGTGCGGAAGGTGCTGACATCCTTCGAGTTCGTGGCCACCGTGGTCCTGGTGCTCACCCTCGCGACCATCGTCGGCACGTTCGACTACGCGCTGAATGTCTTCGAGTCCCTCTGGTTCCTGAGCCTTTCGGGGCTCATCGGGCTCAGCTCCCTGATGTGCGTCCTGTTCAAGTACCGCACCGGAAAGGGGGCCACCTACCTCATCGTCCACCTGTCCATCATCATCATCCTGGTGGGCGGTGGGATGAAGATGCAGATGAAGCGGCAGGGGATGGTGCACCTGCTGGAGGGGCAGGCTTCCAGCGAGATGCAGGTGTTCCGCAACGGCCAGCCCGTGGACGAGTATGTCCCGCTCCCCTTCTCCATCCGGCTCGATCGGTTCAACGTCGAGTTTTATGACACCGCGCTGGAGCTGTATGTCTTTCGGCAGGAGACGCAGGAGCAGGCAGCGGTCCTGGCCACGGAGCCGGGCAAGGAGACCACGGTGGACGGCGTGCGGATCAAGTTCCTGGCGCTGCGCGACCACCCCTTCGTGCCGACCCCGGGGCATCCTCCGGTCAAGATGATCCTCGCGGAGATCGAAGTGGACGGGCAGAAGGGATTCGTCATGGAGGGGCGGCCCGTCACCCGCGGCAACCTGGCCCTCGTGCTGCACAAGAAGCAGGGTGAGCCGAAGTCCTACCAGTCCACGATCACCGTGGTGGACGACCAGGGGCAGGAGGTCGTGACGCGCAGCGTGGTGGTCAACGATCCGCTCATCTACGGCGGCTGGTGGCTCTACCAGTCCAACTGGGATCCACAGAACCTGTCGTACTCCGGCATCCTGGTGGTGAGCGACCCGGGCCTGTACGTGGCTCTCGGCGGACTCGTCCTGCTGGCGATCGGCACCATCGCCAAGATCCGCTTCCGCAAGCCGCGCAAGGAGGTGATGCCATGACCTACACGCTCATGTTCTTCGTGTACGTGGCTGCGACCGTCGTCTTCGCGGCGTCCGTCGCCATGGCCGTGGCGAAGAAGGAGTCTCTCGCATCCGCTCTCAGGTGGGTGGGCCTGGTTGCCATCGTGGCAGGGGTCGGCCTGGCCGTCACCATGATGGTCCAGTCGTGGGTGGAGACCGGGCACCCGCCGTTCCGCACCCTCTACCAGTCCCTCATCTTCTTCTCGGTCACCGTGGGCCTGGTGTTCCTCTTTGCTGCGCACAGGGCAGCGCTCATGGGCCTGGGCACCGCACTGTTCATCGTGGCATGCCTTGGCTATGGCTTTATCAAGCGGGACGTGGAGCTCGTCCAGCTTCCCCCTGCGCTCCAGAGCGCGTGGTTCATCCCGCACGTGGTCGTCTACTTCCTCGGGTACGCTGCCCTTTTCGTGTCGTTCGTTGCCTCGATACTTTACCTGGTCTTCCCGAGGGAGAAGAAGCTTCCCTCGATCCAGCTCGTGGGGTCGGAAACCGTTGACTTCAACGCGTGGACGTACAAGTCCGTGATCTTCGGCTATGCCATGATCTCGGCAGGGCTCATCCTCGGAGCGTTGTGGGCCAAGTTCGCCTGGGGCGACTGGTGGTCGTGGGACCCCAAGGAGAACTGGGCGCTGGTAACCTGGCTGGTGTACACCGCCTACCTGCATTTCCGGCTTACTTCGGGAGTGACCCCGCGCACCCTCGCGTGGATCTCCATCATCGGGTTTGCGGCAGTCATGTTCACCTACCTCGGCGTCAACTACCTGCCGTCCGCTCAGCAGGCTCTCCACTCGTACACGATGGAGTAGCCGCGCAGCCGTCCCTTCTGTTCCCGGGCACTAGGACCTTTACATTCCAGAGCATGGAGATAGGATGTTCAGCGGTTGACATGTTTTGGTATTGCGCGTGGGGGGCGGCATGCACCATTCGTTCGACTGGCTCAAGGTGTTCCCGGTTCGGGCAGGGACGTGCATCCTTGCGGTTGTCCTGTCAACTGCGTGTTCCAGCGACAAGCTGGGCTCGGGTCTGCCGGACGGCGTCACGGCCGGCGGAGAGTGCGCCTCCTGCCATGGCAGCACGGACAACCCCGCCCCCCCCAAGTCGCTGGCCGGGAAGACCGACACCGCCGAGCTCTCCGTCGGCGTGCACCAGGCGCACCTCGTTGCAGGCCAGTACTCGCAGCCGGTAGCGTGCGGCGAATGCCACAAGGTTCCCTCCGAGGTTGACGACGAGGGTCACGTGGACGGCTTGCCCGCGGACATCACCTGGGGCCCCCTGGCGTCTGCAGACGGGGCCAAGCCGGATTGGGACAGGGCTGCCGGCACGTGCAGCGCCACCTACTGTCATGGCGGTACGCTGGAAGGCGGGTCCATCAAGGACTTCCAGTGGACGACCGGCACGGGCGCAACGCCCCTTCCCTCCGGTTCCTGCGGCGCGTGCCACGGCTTCCCGCCCCCCTCTCCGCACCCCCAGGTCAGCTCGTGCCAGGCCTGCCATGGCGGGACGGTTGGTCCGGACGGGAAGATCCTCGTGGAAGGGGGGAAGCACATCAACGGCTCTGTCGACGCGAGCGGCCAGCACCCCGACGGCTACGCTTCCCCGGACCAGCATGGCAAGGACTTCGAGGCCAACGGGCTGCAGGCGTGCACCCCGTGTCACGGAGACGATCTCGCCGGGGGCGCGGGCGGCGGGGTCTCATGCCAGACCTGCCACCCCGGGTTCGAGACCCACTGCACGTTCTGCCATGGCGGCACGGACAACGCAACCGGCGCCCCTCCCGAGGACCTGGCAGGAAGCACGTCCACGGCATCCACCGGGGTCGGCCGGCACACGGTTCACCTGGCCGCGTCCTCGGACTGGCACAAGATCGTGGGTTGCTCGGAATGCCATGCGGTTCCGGACAGCATCTTCACGCCGGGCCACGTGGACGGGGGCAAGGCCGAGATCACCTGGGGGGACCTGGCCAACATGTACGGCGTGGCCCCTGAGTGGAAGGACGGTACATGCTCCAGCACCTACTGCCACGGCGGCGGCACCGTGACCGGCGGTGCGAACGAGAATCCGACCTGGGCCGGAGAAGGCCCCGCTCCCGCCCAGTGCAACGGTTGCCACGGCATGCCGCCCGAGCCGCCGCACTCCACCGGAACCGAGTGTTGGATCTGCCACGGCAACGTCATCGGGCCGAACAACGCGTTCATCGCACCCGAGCTTCACATCGACGGCACGGCCCAGCACCAGAAGTACCACCCCGAGACCTGGAAGGATCCGGCCATTCACGGTGCGTCCCTCAAGAAGGAGGGCCCGTCCAAGTGTGCGACGTGCCATGGCGACGACCTGGCCGGCGGCTTCTCCAATGTGTCGTGCGACAAGTGCCACCCGGGCTGGAAGAGCAGCTGCACGTTCTGCCACGGCGGGCTGGACAACCAGACCGGTGCTCCCCCTGCGGACAGCGCGGGCAACACGGACCGATCGAAGGCGGGAGTGGGAGCGCACACCGCACACGTGGCGTTGCAGTCCGATCCGCCCACGGACAAGGAGTTCGCATGCTCGCAGTGCCATCCCACCTATGCGGACGCGCTGTCGGCCGGCCACATCAACCAGAAGGTAGCGGTGGAGTTCGGCGGTCTTGCGAAGACCGACGGGTCCGACCCGCAGTGGGACGGGACGTCTTGCTCCACCGTGTACTGCCACGGCGCCAGCCTCTCCGGCGGGTCGGAGACGGTGCCTGCCTGGACCGACGAGACCGGAGTCGCTTCCGCGTGTGGTGCGTGCCACGGCACTCCACCGGACGCACCCCATCCCCAGATGGACGACTGCAGCCTCTGTCACGCCGCGACCGTGGGCGAGGACGGCGCGCTCATCCCTGGTGGAACGAAGCACATCAACGGAAGCATCGAGGCGGGGGAGAGCCCCCACCCGGACGAGTACGAGGACCCGGGCAAGCACGGAGCGGACTTCGACGCGGGCGGCGTTGCGGCCTGCTCCGCGTGCCACGGCACGGACCTCAAGGGCGGGCCGTCCGGGAAGTCGTGTGACGAGTGTCACCCCGGCTTCCAGAAGAGCTGCACCTTCTGCCACGGCGGCACCGACAACCAGACCGGCGCGCCGCCCGAGGACGTGGCCGGAGGAACGTCCATGGCCCTCACCGGTGTCGGCCGTCACACCGCGCACATGACGTCCGGGTCCGCATGGCATAAGGACGTCGCGTGCGCGGAGTGCCACGCTGTTCCCTCCGACGTCCTGACGCCCGGGCACGTGGACGGCGGCGCGGGCGAAGTCGAGTTCGGAGACCTGGCAGGAGCGGATGATGCCAAGCCGGTGTGGGCCGCGGGCACCTGCTCCGCCACTTACTGCCACGGGGGCACGCTGTCGGGCGGCGCCCAGGCCGATCCCGCGTGGGCCGGCAACGGGCCGACTCCGCTTGCGTGCGACGCGTGCCACGGCATGCCGCCGGCCCCGCCGCATCCGGGCTCCACGGACTGCTTCGTCTGCCACTCCGCGGTCGTGGGGCCCGGCAACGTCATTGCAGATCCCGCGCTCCACATCAATGGGAAGACCGAGTCCTCCAAGTACCACCCGGCCGGCTGGGCCAGCCCGACGGCTCATGGAAAGGAGTTCAAGACCAAGTTCGCTGCCACGTGCACCCCGTGCCACGGCGCGGACCTGAAGGGTGGAGGGACGGGCGTGTCGTGCGAAGGCTGTCACCCGGGCTGGAATACCAACTGTACGTTCTGCCACGGTGGGAAGGACAATGCGACCGGCGCACCGCCGTTCGACTCGGAGGGGAACTCGGACAGGACCATGGTGGGGGTTGGAGCGCACACCGCGCACGTGGCGCTCCAGACCAACCCGGTTACGGACAAGGCGTTTGCCTGCAACGCGTGCCACCCCGCGTACACGGATGCGCTGTCGACCGGACACGTCGACGGCGTCGTGACGGTCTCGTTCGGCGGTCTGGCCAAGACGGACGGGGCCGACCCCAAGTGGGACGGCACCTCCTGCTCCGGCGTGTACTGCCACGGAGCATTCGATCTGGGCGACTTCGCCACGCCCACCTGGACCGACGTGTCCGGCAACGCGGGCAAGTGCGGTGCTTGCCACGGCGTTCCGCCGGGCGGCGAGCACCCGGATTCGACGAACTGCTCCGGCTGTCACAGCTCCACCGCGGGCCCGAACCAGACCATCAAGGCGGGCAGCACCACGCACATCAACGGCAACGGGGACTTCTAGCTCCGAAGGCGGCCGAGGCGGACTGTACGCCCTGCTGCGGTCGAACGGACGCTTGCCTCCCGGTGCGGCCGCGAGCCGGAACGCCTACTTCCCGTGGCACTTCGTGCAGTGCGACGCTCCATGGCATACCGCGCACTTCTGCTCGGATTCCATGGACGCTGCCGTGGCATGCATGGAGGTCCAGCCTCCGCGGTGGGACAGGGGCCGGCTGTTGGCGTGGCAGGACGTGCAGCTGCTGGGCTCGTGACAGGTGGCGCACGCGTCCCTGTCGAACTCCGCGGCCACTCCGTGCGTGCGGATGCGCCACAGCGCGGTGTGGCTCCTGGGCTTCCGGTTCTGGTGGCAGGAGACACAGGCATCCGCGCGGTGACACGTCCGGCAGTCCGTGCCGTGCCGCTCGAACACGTCGTACGTCGCGGCCTTGCCGTGCCGGAGCATCCACCCCGAGTCGTGAGAACCCGGCTCCTTGACGCGCAGGTTCACGCCATGACACGCAGCGCAGTTCCCCTCCTTGACCTCGACCCCGTTGTCCGCGTGGCACGCGACGCAGTCCGCCTGCACCATCACGGGTTTGCTCTGCACCACGGAATCGAGCGCGTCCGGCTTGTGGCACTTGGCGCACTCCAGCGCGTCCACGTGCCGCTTGTGCGGGAACGACGCGGCCAGCCGGGCCGGCCTGGCCTTCAGCTGCCAGCGGTCGTAGGGATCGTGGCAGCCGCCGCACGCATCCGTGTTGATCTCGGGCAGGTCGCGGTCCTTTCCCGCGACGTGGCAGTCACCGCATCCCGCTCCCGCCTCGATGTGGGGAGCGTGAGTGAACACGGGAGGCTGCTCCGCAAGGTAGGGCGTCGCGACAGCCAGACAGCTTGCGAGGACCACGACCGACGCTGCAACGAGTGATTTCCGGTTCATGGTGACCTCCTAGTACTTCTGGCCCAGGCTGAGCGTGAAGGTGTGGATGTCCCAGTCGAACTGCTCCCACTGGTACCGCGCCTCCGCTTCCAGCCATGGAAGGATGTCCATCGACACGTCGGCAAACCAGGTGCGGACGTCGTAGATTTCGTTGACCTGGCGGTAGTAGTCGTACTTGAAGCGCTGGTAGTAGGTTCCGGCCTCGACGCGATGGGTGTTCCCGTCAAAGCCAAGGGAAGCGCCCACGGTGAAGAACCCTTCCCCCGCGGGGTCGGGGCTGAGCCCGGCCAGGTACGCATCGCCCGAGAGGGTCACGAACGGCCCGGACACGAACAGGTCGGAAGCCGCGACCAGCAGGTAGGCCCGGGTGGCCTCCCGGTTGAACGGCTTCTCCTCGCCGTCCAGGATCTTCTTGCCGCCGTAGCCCGCGTGGAACACGAAGTCGCCGACCCCGGTCTCCAGGTCCTTGAACAGGTCCACCTTGAACCGAGCGTTGGACAGGCTCTCCCCGAGGATGGCGAAGTACGGATTGAGCGACTCGTTCACTTCTTTGAGGGTGGCCAGCTGGACGTCGGCCCGTGCCTCGCACCCCAGCCCCGCGGCGTCCCAATAGGCCATGGCGCCGCCGCCCGCGTGGGAGACCTGGTCGTCGAGCCCCCGGCCGTACGCACGCAGATAGAGCCACTCTCCAGGGGTATACCACGCGGTCAACCCGTAGGTGTGGTCCGTCACCGACTTCCGGCCGAACTCGACGTCGCCGAACTCCCCTTCATCCTCTTCCTCTCCCTCGTCTCCGGCACCGAACGTGCGCGGGGAATCCACGTCCTCCTTCTGGAACCGGTAGTCGCCCACGAGCTTCACGCTCGGCACGGGCCGGAGCACGAACCCCGCGGATCCGATCCAGTCCTCGAAGAGCCCTGCTTCCGCCTCGAAGAAGTGCGCGGTGCGGCCTCCGAATGCGAACAGGTCCAGCGTCCGCCGCACCGGAGTGACGGTCACGCCGATCCCGTCGAACGTGACAGGAATCCCAACCGACGCGGTCTGCCGGCCCCCGCGGGCCAGCTTCAAGAACTCCCCGGACCCCGTGCTGCCGCCCGGAGTGTAGTCCGCGTACAGCGAGTAGACGTCCAGGTCGAAGCGGGGCGCATCGTGGATCGATCCGAGAGCGGAAAACGATTCCTCCGGGGTGCCGTCCAGATCCCCCCACGCTGCCAGGGCGAAGCGGGCCGCAAACCGGTCCGAGCCGTCTCTCAGCCCTCCCTCGCCGAACAGGCGCAGGTCCAGGTCCTGCTCGTCCGCGGGACCGGAGCTGCCTTCCCCGTCCTCGGACTCGCCGGAGGGAAGCCCCGCGGATTCGGTCCCGCGGACGGCCCACCGGCCTCGGAATTCCTCGGTGAGTCCCATCCAGAACCCGTGATCGCCTTGCGCAGGCTCGTCTGCTGCCTTGACGTCGGCCGCGGGCGCAACCTCCTGCGCCAGCACTCGGACCCCGGGCCCCCATGCTGCCAGAAGCGCTGCTCCGGCCACTGCTACCGCTGTCGTCCGCATCGTGGTGCTCCCATCCTTTTGTCCGGCCCCCGAACTCGGGGCGGCGTGGCGATACGACTCTACAACGGTACCGCGGGCCAGGTCAACGCGACTCGCACCAAACCCGTCCCGATGGCCAGCGACAAAGGGGAGCAGCCCCCCCCCTTGACTTGCCACGGGCGCACCCCATAAGATCCACGCCGTGACGTTGAATAGTGCGGACCCTCCGGCGTCGGATTGTCCGTTGCTGTTTCTCAAACACAAATGGAGGAAGGTTCAAATGAGGAGAGGAATGATCGTTTCGGTTGTGACCATTGCCGCGGTCGCCCTGGGGATGCTGGTGTTCCACCAGTCGCTCTCATCCGCGGCCGACGGCTCGTTCCCGGCCGCGCAGACCGCGCCCAAGGACGGGATCGTCCTGCCGGCCAAGATGGGGAATGTGACGTACAACCATTCGAAGCACTCGGCAACGGCCTGCGACAAGTGCCATCACAAGCCGCAGGGCGACAACAAGAACCCGAAGTGCAGCGTGTGCCACACCGAGACCTCGACGGTCAAGGCCAAGGATGCGTTCCACAAGCGTTGCATCGACTGCCACAAGGAAGTCGTTGCCAAGGACGCCGCGTCCAAGGCCCCCACCAAGTGCAACGAGTGCCACAAGAAGTAACCTTACCCGGAGCGCCAGCGACGGGCCGCGTCTAGCCCTATCGGCCGACCGATCCCCGGCCAAAGCCTCCCGATTATCTCTTCCGCTTCCGTTGGTAGCGGCGGGCCCGGCCCGCGGACCCGCGATTCGGACGAACGGCTTCGGCTACCCGTTTCCTGGACGCGCTACTTGTCGTGCCAACCGGGCCTGGCCGGTGCGGGCGGGACGTCGTTGTGCTCCGCGTCGAGCATCTTCTGCACTTCTACGGCAGCGGGAGTGAAGCGCTCGTGGGCTTCCTCCTCGGTAAGTCGACCGGTCATGAAGCTGGTGCCGAGGGGGTACTCCTCGGGGTGGAAGATAGTGTGGAACAGGTGCCACACGATGATTGCCAGCACGGCCAGGACCGCCTCGTAGAAGTGGACCACCTTGGCCACCGGGACCACCCAGTGCGGGGTGTCCGGAGGCAGCCGATCGGAGAACCAGAGCACGAGGCCCGAGAGCCCCATGGTCACGATGCCCCACCACAGGGCCCAGTACTCCGCCTTCTCCGCGTAGTTGAACACGGGGTACCTGGGCTTCTGCTTCGAGCTGCCCGCGTAGTAGGACATCGTGGCGAAGAAGTCCTTGACGTCCTGGATCCGCGGCCACATCTCCTTCCACCAGCGGCTGCGACCCTGCTTTGTGAGGACCGTGTAGAAGAAGAACAGGCCCATGTCGAGCAGGAGCATGACTGCGAACAGCCTGTGCAGGAACGCGCGGGTCGACTCGGTGAGGCCTGCCTCGTACGCCCACCGGACGAACGGCGACTCGGAGAACGTGAGAGCAAAGCCCGTCACGGCCAGCATGGTGAACGCGGTCAGCATGATCCAGTGCCACTTGATCTCGCCCCGCGTGAGCCGTCTCACGTTCCCGTGCTTCTCCTGGTGGCGGAGCTTGCGGCGAGCGAAGAACATCCAGATCGCCGCGTTGTGGAGGAGCATGCCGCCGATCGTGACCAGGATCAGAACGACGTAGATGATCGTCACCCACTCCACGGCCGCGGCTGCCGGTGCGTCCGAGGCCTTCTTGTGGGTGAACGTCATGGCAAACGTGTCGCTCGACTGCCCGTGGCATTGGCCGCACGCTGCGCCGCGGTTGGATATGTGCATGCGGCTTCCGGGGTGGCTGGAGGGCAGGCAGCGGTGCGCCTCGTGGCAGTCCGCGCAGGTTGCGACCGTGCTGAACGAGCCGCGCTGGGCCATGCCGTGGAAGTCCCGCAGGTAGCTCTGGACCGGCGTGGTGTCCAGCGCGTAGCGATCCATCATCCGCTCGTTTCCATGGCACCACATGCACACCTGGACCGAAGCGAAGTCGCGCTGCCCGGTGACCTGGGTCTTGAGGGACATCATGTCGTGGTCGCCGTGACAGGTGGTGCAGGTCGGCACGTCGAGGTTGCCCGACAGCAGGGCCATGCCGTGCGTCCCCTCGGCAAACCCGCGTGCGATCTCGGGATGGCACTTCGCACACGTCGTGATCTGGCCCGTCCGTGTCACGCTCGAGTCGGGATTCGACGACGGCAGGACCTTGTGGTGGCCGTGGCAAGACGTGCAGGAAGCAGCGGGCTCGCCCCGGCTCAGCCCCTTCCAGTGGACGCTTTCCTGGTAGCGCTCCACCAGCTTGCGCTTGGCGATCCCCGGCGAGTCCACCAGGTCTTCGGACTCGTGGCAGCGACCACAGGTCTTGGGCTGGTTCAGGGTTGCGGTCAGCGAGTCGGGGCTCTTGAGCGGGACGATGTCGTGGCCGCCGTGACAGTCATTGCAGAACGGCGCGTGGTGAGAGCCCTCCCGGCGGCGGGTGCCGTGGATGTCCTGCCCCAGGTAGTCCTTCAGGGCGTCGTCGTGGCAGTTGCCGCACCCGAGGGTGGGGGCCGACCCGCCCTTCTCGTAGTGCGGCGTGGTCCCCTCGGTGGAGGCTGCCACGTGGCAGTCCGCGCAGCCAAGGTCCTTGTGAACGCTCCCCTTGAGCTTGTCCGTTGCCACCACGAGGCTGTCGGCCGTCCGGCCCGGGGTCACCGGCTGCAGGACCGACTTGTCGCCATGGCAGTCCATGCACTCCTGGGCCGTTGCCGCGGCAGCGGCGCCGGTCAGCGCCACCGCGGCCGCACACCCGGTCAGCGCCAGCACGATGAGCCTTCTCGGAATACGGGGAAACCGCATATCAACCTCCGAAGTCTGTACGGCGCGTGACGTTAGTCGGGCCGGAGCGTGGCGTCAATGCAGACACGTCCGGGCCCGCCTGGATACTGCCTCTGCAATTCCGTGCTGGTCTTAAAGACAGATCGTTCCTATACTCATGCCCGCGCAGGCCCGCCGAGGCGCATCTGGTCCCGGCTGAAGAGCCTCGCCTGGAGAAGACATGGACGCACGCACGCGTTTCGCGGCCGCGGCCGGCGGGTTGGCGGTGGATCGCCCACCGGTCTGGATGATGAGGCAGGCGGGGCGTACTCTGCCGGAATACCGAGCGCTGAAGGACCAGCACTCCTTCTGGGAGCTGTGCAAGACGCCCGAGCTTGCCGCGGAAGCCACGCTGCAGCCGGTGCGCCGCTTCCCGGTAGATGCGGCCATCCTCTTCTCCGACATCCTCGTGGTGCCGGCCGCCATGGGGATGCAGATCGAGTTTTCGCCCGCTCCGCGGTTTGCCGCGACCCTGGCGTCGCAGGCGGACGTGGAGCGCCTGCTGCCTCCTGACGCGGGCAATCGCCTGCGCTATGTGGCGGACGCGCTGGCCATCGTCCGCAAGGAGATCGGGCAGACCCACGCGGTCCTGGGATTCGCGGGAGCCCCCTACACGCTGGCGTGCTACATGGTGGACGGCACGGGCGCCAAGGGGTTCGCCAAGACCCGGGCGCTGCTCCACTCCCAGCCCCTCCTGATGCACCGCCTTCTCGAGCGGGTGGCAGACGCGGTGGCGGAGTACCTGGAGCTCCAGATCGCTTCCGGCATCACCGCGTTCCAGCTATTCGATTCCTGGGCCGGGGACCTGAGCCCGGCAGCGTTCCGGGAGTTTGCTGCCCGGTACGCGGGCCGCGTCCTGTCGCGCGTCACGGGCAAGGGGGCGTTCTCCATCTACTACGTCAACGGTATC
>Ga0233425_10003300_pt1 | contig 29605 bp, 25 predicted proteins | sample Watercolumn_Towu_2_FD_181712 | JGI IMG/M metagenome (GOLD analysis project Ga0233425, IMG submission 181712) | Freshwater microbial communities from Lake Towuti, South Sulawesi, Indonesia - Watercolumn_Towuti2014_140_MG | ecosystem: Environmental > Aquatic > Freshwater > Lake | place...
GCGTGAGTCCCGGCAGCGACGGCAAATCCACGGAATTGAAACAGAAGGGCGAAGTACAATCCAGCCATCGCGCGAAATAGGAACACATACGTATTCATCGATTCGCCATACGGCCCGATGTGATGTGCGGCGGAGAACAGCAGCGCCGAAACGACTGCGGCAGCGGCAATCGCGACGTACTTGGGAATGAGCGCGAGGCGCAATAGCCAGGCCAGGCCCGAAAACAGTACGAGGCGAAACAGGATTTCCTCGTAGATGCCGGCGCCGACGTAGGTAATGACACTTCGTAAGACCGGATGAACGGCGGGACCCGTGCTGAGCGGAACGCCAAGGTAGTTGAGGAACGGCTGAAAGCTGTGCGAAACGCCCCAGAGGCCGACGGCGAACAGGAAACACTCGAGGGTCATACCGAGGCAAACGCTCCACAGGCTTTTGGGCCGATCGTCTTTGCGCCACAGACTCCAGATGAAAAACGTTACGGCGACGATCCCAGGAGCGATGATTATTTGATTTAGTCCAAAAGCTTCGAGACCCCATCGCAACCAAGCGTCCGCGCCATTGCGCAATGATTGCGTATCAGGACCGCCAAGCCAGAGGACCCCGCCTTCATAGGCAAGCAGTAATGGAAGCAAGAAAACGAGCATCGGCCAGGGATGCTTGGTCGAACGGGAATAGTCGGAAAGCGAAATCATGGAGAGTGTCAAGCGTCTAGACGTACTCGGGATACTTGCGTCCAAGCACATCTCGGCGCTCTTGCTCCGTGAGCGCACGACGAACGCTGCGGCCGTTGCTCTCCGCCAGGTCGACGTGTTTTGGCGAAGGCAGTAACTTGTGCGACGTATCCGTCAATATCGCCAGTACCGGTTTCGTGGCAGATTGAACGGCATTGCCTTGTGAATGTACGGCTACGACCGCCGCAATCGCGCCATCTGACAACTCGACGACTGCACCGACCGGATACATCGACAGTTGCAACAGTCTTTGCGCCATGTCCCGGTCCATCAGCCCTTTTTCGGCCATCTGCAATGTCTCGGCGAGGGCCGTGCGAGAATCAAGTGCCGATCGATGCGGCCGTGGCTCGCACATGGCTGCATAAACATCGGCCAAGGCAAGCAGTCGCGGTAGGCGACCAATTTGAGATGCTTTCAAGCCGTTCGGATATCCCGTGCCGTCAAGCCGTTCATGATGCGAAACAATCGCTTCGCAGAGTGTCGCGCGGGCCGGCAGGTGTCTGGCGACCAATTCAGCCCCGCACTCTGCATGCGCTTCGATGAGCCTGCGGTGTTCATCGCTCAACGAGCCTTTTTCGGACAGAATTTCGGCAGAAACGTTCAACATGCCGATGTCTTTGAGCAAAGCGGCAACGACAGCTTCGCTCGCATGCCTTTGCCACTCCGCGTCATACTTGATCATGCGCGCGGCGATGCGAGCACATGAGATGCTGTGTGCGGCGACAAATCGAGCCACCTGTTTTGGATGAGCGTGCACCAGTCGCAGTGGCGCACCGGAACGAGTTTCTTGCAGCACGGCGCCGGCAATCGCGAGAAACGGCGCGGGGTCGGTCGCTTTTCCCGAGTGAAGTTGCTCGAGAAGTTCAGCCAATTGATCCCGCTGCTCGTTCTCTCCACCTTGCGATGCGACCGTTTCGATTAGCGTTGTTAATCGGTCATCGATTGCGTGCAAGATGTTTTCGAGCCCCTCACCGAGTCGAATCTGATCGCTTGCATTGTCTGGAAAAGCCTGCACCAGGCGCAGCGAAGACTCCACCATCACAGAAGTTTCGCGGAAGTTGGTCAAAAGCGGATCGCTCGACGAGTTTGCGGCTCCATCGCCTTTGAGTAGGAAGGGATCTTGGGCAAGTTGCTTGAGCCTGCCGACTATCTGCCGGCCGCGCTCAAGCTGATGCCGCACGGATGCGATGAGTTGCCGCGGCCGGATGTTCTGGCTTCCGACTTCGGCGGTCATGTGTTGAACCGCGGATTCGAGAAGTGCCTGGCGATTCGAATTGTCAGCAGTGCGATCTGTCAGGGCGATGGCAGCCGCATCGGGTTGGAGCAATACGTCGCGATATGGGCTGCCGTAGATATTACCGCCATGGACTTGCGCCAAGCGAAGGCGCAGTTCACGAATCTGCCCCAATAGGACTCGCGTATCGCTCATCCGTGACTCCCCTGCCGGCCCTGTGTTTCCGGGGCTCTCCGTTAGATCGGCAAGCTAGGAAGGCAAACTTGACGGCGTTTGCGGGATGAACAGGCAAGAGTCCAGAGAATGGGCAATTCGTCCGGTATGACTCGTTTGATCATAATGCACTTGACCCGCGCGGAAACTTGAATTATTCGCCGCACGTTGCGCCGGAATGCCGGAGCAGCCGCAGGGACCTTGCCTGCGGCGGGGGATATTATCCGCGGGGAGCCGCAATGATCGCGATGGACCGCACGCTGATTCGCTGCTTCGCCGGCCTATCGCTCCTGTGGGCATTTACAGTTTCTGTTCATGCCGAATCGCCTGCAGAAACAGTCGTGGCCGAGGTCGTGGCACATGGGAATCGACTCATCCCCACCGAACAGATTCTTGGACAAATCCGCACGCGGAAAGACGGCCTGTTCAGCCAGCGGCAGTTGCAGGACGATCAGCAGATCCTTCTGAATTCCGGCGCTTTCTCCGACGTTCGGGTTCGCACGACGCCAAGCGCCAACGGCCGCGTCGTCGTTCATTTTGATTTGGCCGAACTGCCCAACCTGATTCGCGAGATTCGCTACGACGGCGCTAAGCACATGAAGGACGACGAGCTGGATAAACTCACGGGACTCAAACGAGGCCGGCCGCTCAATCCGTTCCAGAATCGGCAAGCCGCACAGAAGATTGTCAGTAAGTACCGCGACGACGGCCGACTATGGGCCAGCGTCAACCTGAAGGAAGGCGGCACTGCCGGTGATGCTCGCATTGTCTTCGACATCACCGAAGGCCCTGAGGTAAAGGTCAAAGACACGAAATTCCGAGGACATGGCTCCTGGGTCAGCGACTCGAGACTTCGCAATCAGTTGCTCACGAGCCGTTCGTTTCTCGGCATCGGCGGCAAGTTCAATCCAAAGATGGCCGAGGAAGACATTCGCACGATCACCGAGTATTTTCGCACGCTCGGATTCCTCGATGTTCGCGTCAGCCCTGAATACGTTTGGTCAAAGGACCGATCCGAAGTCACGATCGTCTTTCACATTCTCGAAGGCAAGCAGTATCGCGTCGGGAAAATACAGTTCGAAGGAAACAAGGGTCTCGACACCGACAAGTTGCGGAAGATCACCAAGCTGCGCGAAGGAATGATGTATGATCGATCCGTCATTCAAGCCGACGTGCAGGCAATCACCGACAAGTACGGCTACGAAGGGCAGCGCATCGTCGTACGGCCGCAGGAGTATTCCACGCAGCAGGAAGGCGTCGTCACCGTTCAATACGAGATCATGGAGAGGCCGCCGGTTCGTGTCGGCAATGTACAAGTCATCGGCAACGACCGCACCGAAGACCGCATCGTACTCCGCGAACTGGGACTTTACCCTGGTCAAGTGCTCACCTGGCCTGATATTCGACTTGCCGAACAACGCCTGGCCAATCTCAATATCTTCGAAATGAACGCGGAAACCGGCGTTCGCCCCACGGTTGAAGTCCGGGACCTGGATTCGCCGTCGGAGTTCAAAGACATCTTTGTCAACGTTCAGGAAACATCGACCGGCACGTTCATGCTCGGAATGGGCGTCAATTCAGACGCGGGGCTTTCAGGTCAGGTTGTTCTCAATGAGCGCAACTTTAATATTTTCCGCTTGCCGCGCAGCATCGACGATCTGTTGAGCGGCAACGCATTCCGTGGCGGCGGTCAGGAATTCAGGCTTGAAGCCGTTCCCGGAACGCAATTTCAGCGATACACCGTGAGTTTTCGTGAACCGCACCTGTTCGACAGCGCATTGAGTCTGATGCTCAATGGCTACTTTTACACGCGCGGCTATGTCGAATACAACGAAAACCGCGTCGGATTGCGAACGAGCTTGGGCCGCCAGTTGAACCGTTACTGGAGCGTTGCAGGCACTTTTCGCGTTGAGGGCGTCAATCTCTACGACGTCTCGATCTTCGCGCCGCCGGACATTGCGGGCAACGCCGGTCGCAGCTTGTTATTGGGATTCCGGGGAGGCGTCAGCAGAGACTCACGGGACTCTTTCTTGCGCCCCACAACCGGCAGCGTTTTCGAGGCGGCGTTCGAGCAGGTTCTTGGCACCTACACCTATCCGCTTGGCTCTGTTGAGCTCACGAAGTACTGGAACACCTGGTCGCGACGCGACGGCAGCGGCAAACACGTGCTCTCCGCCAAAACCGCCGCCTACTTCGCCGGCGACAATACACCGGTTTATGAGCGTTACTACGGCGGTGGTTTCCGCAGCCTTCGCGGTTTCAGTTTTCGCGGCGTTGGCCCGTTTGTCAACGGCCTCAACGTCGGCGGCCAGTTTTCCTTGGTAAATACGCTGGAATACCAGATTCCCGTTCTGGCGAACGACAAGTTGTTTGTTGTGGGCTTCGTTGACAGCGGCACGGTCGAACGGAAATTCAACATCACCGATTACCGCGTTACTGCCGGCATGGGCCTTCGCATTGTAACCCCGGTAACCGGTCCGGTTCCGATCGCGCTCGACTTCGGCTTTCCTGTCGTTAGGGGGCCGAATGATCGAACGCAGATTTTCAGCTTCTACGTCGGCTTTTCGAATTGACCAATATTTCCATTGCAATCTTCTCACGGCCTCTTCATAATTTAGGGTATTGGGGCGAACTCGCGTAACTCGCCTTGAATCCATCTCCAAATCATTGAGAGCATTTTATGGTCACTTTGAGATCGGCCCGCTTACGGCGCGCCTTCACTCTGATCGAGTTGTTGGTGGTAATCGCCATCATCGCCATTCTTATCGGCCTACTATTGCCGGCCGTGCAAAAGGTTCGCGAAGCCGCTTCGCGAGCGAAATGCCAAAACCATCTGAAGCAGATGGGTTTGGCTTGGCACAATTTCAACGACACCAATCGTCACCTGCCAACTGGCGGTAAAAACATCTGCGACACACCGATTGACCCGAGTGTCAACGTTGCGGCCCAATGCAGCGGCCCCAGCCCGTCCGGATGCTGCTCGCCGCTCAATCGTTCTGAATGGAGTTGGACGTATCAGATCTTGCCGCACATCGAACAAGAAAACGTGTTTCGCAGCACGTCGAATACTACAGTCAATAGGGCGGTGATCTCGATCTATTATTGTCCGGCTCGAAGAAGCCCTGCCCTTGTGACGAATGAAGGGAAGATTGACTATGCCGGCTGTGGCGGCACTGGCAGCAACGGCATGTGCATGCGTACCGGCCTGCAGCGGGTGAATTTGGGATCGACCGCCGACATGATGGATGGACTTTCACAAACGATCATGCTTGGCGAAAAGCAGCTAAATATTAATCGGCAAGGACTAACCTACGATGACAATGAGCCATACAACGCACCGGGTTGGGATTCGGAGATTGTACGTTTCGGCCACACGTCGCAACCGCCGGCTCACGACTCGCAGCATCCCTCCTACACGGATCCGGACCCGAACGTGGGCTCGAATCGCTTTGGTTCGTCGCACCCAACGGGCTTCAATGTGTGCATGGGCGACGGTTCTGTTCGCTACATCAGTTTTCAGGTGAATTCAGTCGTATTCAACCGTGCATGCGTTCGAAACGACGGCCGGGTTTACAACGAAAACGAACTGTAATCGATTGCAACGCAAATGCGCAAAGGGCAGCCAGACTGGCTGCCCTTTGTCATTGCTAACGTCCCGCATCCACCACTGTAAGCACCGTGCGGTCGCCTGCCCGAACCGAGACCTCGAAAGTGCGTTCGATCGTGCTCTTATCTCGCGGCCAAGTGACTTTCACCGCATAAACGTAATCGCGCTTTGGCGTCAATTCCGGCGAAACGACTCGAACTGCCGTTCCTCGAAATTCCTGCAGCGTGCCTTCGACCCAAACCTTCGCCAAAGGAGGAACTTCCAGCGTCACTTGCGCTTGATTGGGACGAGTGGCGATTGGTCCATCGGCCACGATGTACTGGGGTTCAACACTCTCAGGCTGCGACCATGCGGCCGGCTCAAATTGCTTGAAGTATCTTTGATAGTAGGTCTCGCCGTACGCGGGACGCTGCGCGACCATCGAGAGAAACGGCGCCATGTACCGCGAATGGTAAGAATCAGCGAACGCGGCGTAGAAGAACAGGGCACGATTCGCTCGCAATGCCTGCTGGATCGCTAGCGGCGTATTCACGTTCGCTCCCACTGGAGGCACGTATGCCTGAACCGGCGGGCCCGGCCGAACCGGCGCCAAGATTCCGGGATATTGACCAAACAACACCGGGCTTGCAGCGAGCATCGCAACGAACGCAAGAGTTTTTCGCATGACCATGGTCTCCAGTGGTTCATGCAGGATTCTAATGATGCTTGAACTGTATTTCACGGGAAAATCCTCACACTCGGATGTTTTTCCACCGGCCGCTTGCGAATCGGAAAAAGAAGAACAGGCCGCGAACATACAGATCTGCGAACATCGCCAGCCACGCGCCAAGCAGTCCCAAGTTGCCTCCGGGAAACGAGTCGCTTGTCATCCACGCCGCGAGGGGAATTCGTACCCCCAAGAAACCGATCCATGTGAACAACACCGGCCAACGCGTATCGCCGGCGCCCCGAAGTGCCGACGTAAGGATATTCGTGCAGGCAAGCGCCGGCATGGCAAAGGCCACCAGTCGCAAGACCTGCACACCAAGTGTGACGACGTTGCGCTGGTGATCATGCGGGCAGAACAGGCGGAACATCTGCGGAGCCAGGATGAAGAACACAACCCCCATCAGGCAGACCAGCCCGCCTCCCACAGCAAGCGCAGTCCAGCCGCTTCGCGCCGCATCGTGCGGCCTCGCTGCGCCGAGGTACTGCCCGACGAGCGTGATGGCGGCCACGCCAAACGCTTGGGCAGTCAAATAACCAAGCGCTTCCCATTGAATCGCCAGTCCATTCGCAGCAATCGCATCCGTACTCAGACGATTCACAATGCTAAGAAAAAGGAACTGACCGACGATCACAGAAAAACTGTCAAAGGCAGCCGGCAGGCTCACACGCAGCAATCGGTAAAGCAGCGAGAAGTCGGGCCGGAGTTCCGCCAATCGCAGTTGCAATCCGTTCCGCCCGCTGAGCAGCACCAATAAGACGGCGATGCCGCCGACGAAATGGCTGCCGGCTGTCCCCATCGCGATGCCGACAAAGCCAAAACCCGTGAATGTGCCGATGCCGCGAAACATGATCCATGACATGGGCATATTCAACAGAGCAACTCCCGCAGTGATGATCAATCCGGTGCGGGTGTCGCCGGCCCCGACGAGGCAGGCGATGCCCGTTGTCTCAATCACCTGGAACACGAGCATGAAGAACAGCGGTCGCAGAAACGCAACGGTGAATTGTGCCGTTTCGCCGTGGGAACCCACCAGACTGATGACCGGCCCGCTCAACACCAATCCGGCGATGCCGCCTATGATTCCGAGCACAGCAGCCAGGAGAATGGACTGATGAAGCGTTCGCTGTGCCAGATTTCGATCTCCGGCGCCGGTGAATCGAGCGATTAGCGCGGTGCTGCCGACGCTTGCGAGTACACTGTAGCTCGACAGAAACCAAACAAAATAACTGGCATTGGATTGTGCCGCTTGATAAGCGACATGGCTGGCCGAATCATCGGGAACATGGACGCCTGCGAGGAAGCGGTCCCACAGTCCGACGCACAGCAATAGTGCTTGCTGCCCGAGCGCCGGCCAGGCGAGGTACAAGACTTGCCGCCAAATTGGACGAGCCGACATCAGCGGCGAAAGAACGCTACGATCGGTCATGCCCATTGGGAACCCTGAGAGCCGGCTCGTAGGCGTAATGTACGAGGAAATGCAAGTTTCGGAATGCCGGTGACGCATGTAGCGGTGCGCGCATTCATAGCGCACGCACAAGACAACAGCTCGTTTCAAGTCAGGCTTGAATAACAATAACACGAGACGAAGTTAGTCTTCGCCGGTGGAGTGCGAGAGATGCAACTCGACACCCGGCATCCTTCCAATGTCAGTCCCGGGTCGAGCCACCGGCGGCCGCCGCCGCGCGGTCGAGCAGAGCAACCGCTTCGTCCGCCTCGCCCCACCCGCGGAAGTCCATCTTGCCCGGCCCCTTGTAGTTGTTGAACCACCGGAGCAGGATGTCGGCCGCGCCCGGGGCCACGCGGTCGAGGTCGGCCAGCGACCGCGCTCCAGCGAGCGGAGTGTGGTCCATGACGGCCAGCACCTTGTCGTCCTGTTCGCCTTTATCCAGAAACCGCATCACGCCGATCGGCCGGGCTGCCACGACCGACCCCCGGGGCAGGGTTGGGCCAAGCACGAGCACGTCTAGGGCGTCTCCGTCGCCGCCTTGCTCCTTCGGCAGCTTCGTGTTCGGGATCATACCGTAGTTGCCGGGATAGGGGAGGTAGTTCACGGTCCGGGGCGCTCCGTTGCGGAGTTCCAGCTTCATCAGCCCGTCGGCGGTCACTTCCCACTTGGCGTTCGTTCCGGCGGGGATTTCCACCACGACGTTGATCGTGCCGTCCGGGTTCTTCGCCGGGTAACCGTTGTACAGATTCTTTTCGCCGCGCAGGGTCCACGGATCCACTTGCGTGATGCCGGCGGCACAGGGTGCCGATCCGCTCGACGGCGCGGCGGCCGGGACCGGCGACGCCGGAGTGGGGGTGGTGTGCCCGGCGATCCATCCGCCGGCCAGCCCGATCACCAGCCCGCCGGCGAGGAGAAGGAACGACCGCATCACGGCGCCTCCCGTTCGTCACTGGTTCAAGCGAATGACCAGATCACTCTGCGACCTCTGGATGTCCACCACGACATCCGAGTCGCCGTCCTCGGTGTTCTGATACCGCTGATTCACCGCGACTCGTCCGGCTTTCTGATCGGGGTTAGCAACGCGTACGTAGACCTGATACTGGCCCGGCGCCACCGACTTGTTTCCTTGGGGATCGACCAACTCGAACGACCCGTCGTTGCCGATCTGGGCGGACGCGCCGTGGATGCCTCCGACCGGTCGCAAGACGAGAGTGCCGCCGGTGAGCGGGGAACCGCCCGGCAGCAGAACTTTGCCGCTGACCTGGACCCCTTCGTGCTTGGCCAGCGGCCCGGGGCGACAACCCGTCGCCAGGAGCAACGCCAGCACCGCGAATCGCCCGACCAAGTTGGTGTGTACTGAATTCATCGAGGCAACCTGTTCAGGAAATGCTGGCGAGCGGGCAAGCCGACGCCCATCAACCCAGGGCATCACACGGTCGTGGCCGGTCACGGCAGTGTGCGGGAGATTTCTCGCTTAGAAGTCACCTGGAACGAGGTCGCCGCCCCTGGCAGTGAGGAGAGCCGCCCAGGCCGCGGCACTGACGTTCGATGAAATTAACCGCACTGAGCCGTCAGCCATGCAGATGTTCATGCCGCCGATGTGGAAGCTGTACGGCTCGCTGTCGTTGTTGCAGTTCATGATGCACCGGCCGGTCCCGTTTGTGCCGTTGATGGCCCCGGTCGTGGCGTCGGTCCCGTCCATCGACCCGGCGCCGCCGTCCGGGTCGGTCCAGCCGAATCCTTCCGGGCGGGGAAGGAGGCTTCCTTGATTGCGACCCAGAACGTACCAGTTTGGCCGTCCGCCGTCTTCCATAATCATGATGGAGTTGCTCGTCCCATCCGAGATGGTGACAATGGGGGTGTCCGCGTTCTGGTTCAGCGCGCAGTCGTGGTCGATCGTGCCACCCGGATTAGTCAGCCCGTTGGCGGTATAGAACCGGTGGCGCAGACGGTGAATGATAATATAGTCCGACGGCCCCATCACTCGGCCGTCGATCGCCGTCCCGGTCCCTGCCGCCGCACGGCGCGTGTTGCCTTCGGAGACGGAAGGACAGATGAAGAGGGGAATGACTTGCTGGCCGGTGACCGCGTTCGTGCCGGTGTTCCAGCGGACTCTCTTGTCATACAACCGCTCCAGGTTCCCTTGCTCCACGTAGTCCAGCACAACGACGGCCCAGCTCATGGGGTTGCCGGTCTGGTCGAGCGGCCGGGACCGCGGCAGCCTGCCGTAAGAGCTCTCGTAATTGTGCATCGCCAGGCCGAACTGCTTCAGGTTGTTCTGGCACTTGGCCCGGGACGCGGCTTCGCGGACCTTTTGGACGGCGGGCAGGAGCAATCCGATCAGGATCGCAATGATGGCAATCACCACCAGCAACTCAATGAGCGTAAAAGCGGCGCGGGGTCGGCGGGGCATCGAAGTACCTTCTTTCTTGTGATGGCACCGAACACTTACCCGGACCTTCGTACGGACACCCCCAGGCCGGTAAAGGCAATTGGTATGAAATTCATCCAATCTTCATGCTTCCTTTGCCTCCGAGCGACCGGGCATTTCAAACGGTTCCGAAGGCTCTTTGCCGCCGAAAGAATCCGTGCAAGCCGCCGCCAGTGTAGACGGTCGGGTGGCACGCCACTCCGCAAGTCCTTTTTGGAATCAGTCGTTATGGTTAATTGAACGGTATTGGGGTTCCGCGGCGCCGTCGTTCCACTGCAACCGCTCAACAAGGGCTGTCAATCATTCCCCATCTGAGATTACTTTTGCACCAAGCGTCCCTTTGGCCGGACCCGTTCGGGGCGGCTTATCCAGCGGGGGGCTGCCGCCGGCGGACAAGCACGAAACACAGACCGATCAAAAAGCATGCAGCCACAGGGATGACGGCTGCCCAATTTGGGTCAAACTCCACCTCGGTGACATGCCAGCCACCGATAGGATTGACTCCTCCTGCGGTTCGCGTAACGCGCTCTGATCCCATCTGGCGAGTCGCGAGGAGGACTACGCCGACGACGAAGGAAAGTGCCAGGAGCAAGAGGCCGATCTTGCGCCGCATTTATGCATCCCTTTTTCAGCCGGGGGCGCCGAGAACCAAGCCTGCGAACGAACAAGCTCGCTTGCCCGGCGGGCGCGGGCAGCTACACGTCACGGAAAGCTTACATGCCCGCCGGGTCAGGTGCAGCGCCTGGTTCGGCCGGGCTTACGCTCCGCCGCCCGTACTTCGGGCGCACACTCGCGGCCAGAAGCGCGAGCGTCAGCAGGCACCAGACGGCGGCCTGCTGCCCCAGCCGAAGCCAATCGACGCGGACGACCTCGACCTCGCTCCCAAACCAGGGCGTGACTTGCGGCGGAGCCCAAACCCACCCGTACCCTGCCGACTCGACCCGGACTTCGCGCAGCTCGTCGGTACGGCCCATGCTGACGATCGGACTGCCGGCGTGGTGGACCGGAACGACGGCGTACACTCGCTCGACCTTGACGAATGGGACATATAGCCCCATCGCGGTCAAGCCGAGCAGGCCTACGACTAAGATGAGATGCCACCGCCGCACTACTCGCCACCTCTTCAGCCGCCGAACGACAAAGCTCAGCAGCGGCGGCCGCGTGCTGAGGCGTTGAACTCCGCAAAACCAGGATCGCGGCCGCCGTCTGCTGCAGCGACTTGTTCGGCCTTTCACCGCTTAACCTCACACTGTGGTAGTGCTTTTTGCAGGTCGGCCACTCCTGCGTCGGTCACGCCGGTCCCGCCGAAGAACACGAATTTCAGGCCGCTGAGCTTCTTAAGCTCGCGCGCCCCTGCGTCCGTGACCCGCTTGCAGCCGGACAGACTGAGCCACCTCAGCTTTTTCAACTCCGCCAGGGAGTTCATGCCCTCGTCGGTGATCTGGGTGTTTGCGGTCACCCACAGTTGTTCCAGGTCGGCCATCTTCTTCAAGTGCGCCAAGCCTTCATCGGTGACCTGGCCGCAGGCCGACAGGTAGAGATACCGCACGCTGCTCAGCTTAGCAATGTGTGCCATTCCCGCGTCGCTCATCCGGGCACTTGCCACGGTTAGGTCGCGAAGCGGCACGTCCTTCAACGCCTTCAGCCCAGCCAGCTGTTCATCGCTGACGTCGCGTGCCACCTCGAAGGCGTACACGTGGTCCGACTTGATCGTGACCTTCGCGGGAGTTTTCTCGCTGACCCACGCAGCTTTGTCCTCGCCAGCCGGCCGGGATTTCCACTCACCCGGTACGGTCACCTCCACCTCCCGCGGGGCAGACTTCCGGGCGTCGTCGTCGTCGGCCCATCCGCGCCCGAAGCCCATCAGAACACAGGCCACCATCCCCACTATCGCCGGCAAGTTGAACTTCATCGAACACCTCCCGGAACAAAGCCGAACAGGTGATTATCGCAATCGCGCGATTGCGATAAGTCAGAAACTGGATTGGGATAATACGCCTCGCATAACGGAATGCAACAAGAAAGGCTTGCAGCATTCTGAGTTTACATCGGAGATATTCATATGCTCATATACTTATCCCAATGCGAAAACTGAATGAGAGGCGGGCTCATGAAACTGCTCGATGAACTGTTCATGGCTTGTCGCACCATGAACTGACCCGCTCTTCAAGGCTCCTGCCTCACGGACGCCGACTCGTCCTTCCAACTGCACGTCGTGACCTCGATCAGACCCGGCCGGCCCTCACAGTTCCACCTAGTTACGACAGAAGAGGGGTGGACCCTCGTAGCCAGGCAGAAAAACATTCAACTGGGGACGATGCCGTCTTCGTCTGCAACAAGCGAACGGCATTCCGCATTCCGCAATCCGCAATCGCTTTGACATTCCCAAACCGGATCGTAGCGTTGGTACGGTTGATTGACGAAGCGCGGAATCGCGTTTGCGTTCGCGGTGCGCGCAATTCGAGTAACAGGTGTCACAAAATGACATGGTTGGTGGTGTTTTTCGGGAAACAACGCAGTGGGCGGAAGACCGGATTGGTCCGGAGATCATTCCATAACAAGCGACCTTTTGCGCAAGAAGCATGTTCAGCGCATTCGATTCCGATTGCGGCCGGCTTCAAGCATTTTCGAGAACGGTCATGGTCAACGAGAAACTGCTGCGAACTACTTGGACTGGGGCACGAACCGTGCGCTGCACCAAAGGGCGCACGGAGCACGACATCGCGCACATTACGACCAGCACTACTGCGCACTGCACTACGTCCAGCGACATAACCACACGACGTCACGGTGTCTCACCACGATTCCACAATTTTGACAGTTTTTGTTTGCGGCCGTTACAATCGGCCGATCGGCTGGCACAATCGGGAGTTGCGACAAAGCTACGATTTAGGTTTGAGTCTTTGCGCTGCGTTTTGACATGGGTCGGTGATGCATGGCGCCGTGCTGTCGGGCACATTTTGACATGGGTCGGTTATGCATGGCGCAGTGCCGACGTCGCCGCCTGGATCGCACGGCAGCGCAACTGCCTCATGCGGCTGCAGATTGAAAGTTGCCGCGACAACGAGTTCTCACAAAATGACTGTATTGGTTCGATTTTTTCGCCCGTGCAGGAATGGAACCCATGAGCAACAGCTTCGGCAGCAAGAGCACAATCACCGTTGACGGCAAGTCGCTTTCGTATCATCGACTCGCGGCCGTCGAAAAGGCGTTTCCGCAGGCGGCAAGACTGCCATATTCATTGAAGGTGCTCCTCGAAAACTTGCTTCGGACTGAGGATGGCGTGGCGGTCCGCAAGGACGACATTGAAGCCCTGGCGAAGTGGGACGCCAAAGCCGAACCGGATCGTGAGATCGCCTTTACACCGAGCCGCGTACTGTTGCAGGATTTCACCGGCGTTCCGTGCGTCGTCGATCTTGCAGCGATGCGCGACGCGATGGCGAAGATGGGCGGCGATCCCAAGAAGATCAATCCGTTGCAGCCGGTTGAACTCGTTGTCGATCACTCGGTGCAGGTCGATGAGTACGGCAAGCCCGATGCGTTTCGCATTAACTCGGAGTTGGAATTTGAGCGTAACCGCGAGCGCTATGTGTTTCTGCGCTGGGGCCAGAGCGCGTTTCGTAACTTCAAGGTTGTGCCGCCGGAGACCGGCATCGTCCATCAGGTGAATCTGGAGTATCTGGCTCGCGTCGTCTTCGTCAACGAAGAAACGGCGACGGCGTACCCGGACACGGTTGTCGGCACCGACTCGCACACGACGATGATCAACGGGCTCGGCGTACTCGGTTGGGGCGTCGGCGGCATCGAAGCGGAAGCGGCGATGCTCGGTCAGCCAGTTTCAATGCTCATTCCGCAAGTTGTCGGCTTCAGGTTGTTCGGCAAATTGCCCGAAGGCGCGACTGCAACGGACCTGGTGCTTACCGTCACGCAAATGCTTCGCAAGAAAGGCGTCGTCGGCAAGTTCGTCGAGTTCTACGGCGCGGGCATTTCGGAATTGTCGCTTGCCGATCGCGCCACCATCGCCAACATGGCGCCGGAGTACGGAGCGACCTGCGGCATTTTCCCGGTTGATGCCGAGACCATCCGGTTCTTGCGCAACACGGGCCGCCCCGAATCGCTCGTGAAACTCGTCGAGGCCTACTACAGGGAACAAGGTTTGTTCCACACCAAGGACACACCGTCAGCCGACTATTCCGATTCGCTTGAGCTTGATCTGGCGACGGTTGAGCCGTGTCTTGCAGGTCCGTCGCGGCCGCAAGATCGCGTGAGGTTGTTCGACGCGCCGAAATCGTTCGCGGACGCGCTGCCGAAGCTGCTGGCGTCGGCGAAGCCAAAAGCGGGACTGCCTCTCGCGGCCGCTCCCGCGCCGGTAAACGGCTCCGCGTCGTCACTGAAACACGGTTCAGTGGTCATTGCTGCGATCACCAGTTGCACGAATACGTCGAATCCGTCGGTGCTAATGGCAGCGGGCCTGTTGGCGAAAAAAGCAGTGGAACGCGGGCTGTCGGCAAAAACTTGGGTGAAGACGAGTCTCGCGCCTGGTTCCAAGGTCGTGACTGATTACCTGGCGGCTGCGGGGCTGACGACGTATCTCGAAAAGTTGAATTTCCATCTCGTTGGATACGGCTGCACCACTTGCATCGGCAACAGCGGACCGTTGCCGGCTGCCGTCTCGCAAAAGATCAAGGACGATAATCTGGTGGTTGCAGCGGTGCTGAGCGGCAATCGTAACTTCGAAGGGCGCGTCCACGCAGAAGTGCGGGCGAATTACCTCGCGTCGCCGCCGCTGGTCGTCGCATATGCACTTGCCGGCAAGATCGACATCGATTGGCAGAAAGACTCGCTCGGGCAAGACGCATCGGGCAAGCCCGTCTATCTGAAAGACATCTGGCCAACACAGGCGGAAGTGAATGCGGCCATCGATCGCGGCCTCAAGACCGAGATGTTTCGCAAGGTCTATTCGGAAGCGTTTGAAGGCGACGACAACTGGCGGAGCATCACGGTCCCGGCTGACGCACAGTTTCGATGGGATCCGAAATCGACGTACGTCAAGCATCCGCCGTACTTCGACAACATGCCAAGGACGCCGGCGCCTGTAACCGACATTCGCAATGCCCGAGTGCTTGCGCTGCTGGGAGACAGCATCACCACGGATCATATTTCACCGGCGGGCTCCATCAAAGAGGATGGACCTGCGGGCAAGTATTTGAATGAACATGGCGTCACCAAGAAGGACTTCAATTCCTATGGCGCTCGACGCGGCAACCACGAACTGATGATGCGTGGTACATTCGCCAATATCCGCCTGAAGAACCTGCTCGCGCCGGGCACCGAAGGCGGCGTGACGCGCTATCTGCCGGATGGCGCCGGCATGTCGATCTTCGATGCATCGATGAAATACCAGGCGGAAGGCGTGCCGACGATCATCCTCGCCGGCAAAGAATACGGCTCCGGTTCGTCGCGAGATTGGGCTGCAAAGGGCCCGGCGTTGTTGGGCGTCAAGGCAGCGATAGCCGAGAGCTACGAGCGGATCCACCGCAGCAACCTCGTCGGCATGGGCGTGTTGCCGCTGCAGTTTCAACCGGGTGAAACTGCAGCAACGCTCGGTTTGACCGGAGAAGAAGTGTTCTCCATTGACGGGCTTGCCGCCGCCATCGCCGCCGGCAAAACGCGGTTTACTGTCACGGTCTCGGCAAAGCAAGCAGACGGCACAAACAAGCAGTTCATCGCGCTCGCACGCATCGACACGCCTAAGGAGGTCGCGTACTTCCAGCATGGCGGTATTTTGCAGTACGTGTTGCGGCAGTTGCTGGGCTAATCGGAGGTCATTCTTATTTTCCGTAGATCGTTTCGGATCGCTGGTACAGCACCCAGGAAGTGGCGATGTATTTATCTCCGCCGATCGGTGTGTTGCCGCGATGGGTGTGAGTGAATCCGGTAGGAGCGATGAGCAGGTCGCCGGCACGTGGCTGGATTTTTCGTTCTTGGTAAAAGAATTCAGTCTCGCCGGCTTGCGGGACGTCGTTTAGGTAAATGGTCCATAACAGGACGCGATGAAGAGGTTCGCACTGGCGGTCTATTGGATAGATTTCGGAATGCCAGTGCGGGTATCCGCCTTGCCCTGCAATGTATTTCTGAAGGTTGACAGCGCCGGGCCGGAATACGGCAGCGAGAAGATCGACATACTGCTCATGTTCGATGGTTGGGAATATGTCCGCGTCGATCAGTTTGACTTCGGCGGAATCGGGGTTTTGCACTCGAAGCGCAACGGCGCCGATCAGAGCAAAGAAGTACTTTCGTACGTATTGCTGCAGTCCGGCGAATGCGGCTTCCTGAAGTACCTTGTCGACGTCCTGCCAGGCGGTGTTGCCTGCGAGGCCGATGTCAAAGCTGTCCTTGAGCTTGGTGTCGACGCCCGAGCCTGTTCGACCGCGTGTCGCTTGACCACATGATTCGAACCGCTCGATGATTCGCCGGCAGTCGTTCTTTGACACCGCTTCTGGATACACTTCAATGAAATCGAGCATCATTCCTCCCAGCAAATCACAAAGGCGCCGGCAAATCGCGGCGCTCGAACGTTCGCCAGGCCAGGCTGTAGCCGATAATCCCCACCGCGAAGAGGACCAGCAACACCGGTACGCTGCCGGAGATGCCAAACGGGGCGAGCGAGGCGCTCCACTGACCATGCAAGGCGATGTGCTGCGGCTGGTAATAGTAAAAGAGCGTCAGAGGTCGAAGCCACGCGAGCGAGTCAATCATCCCGCCGATGACATTCATAATGAATTGCGCCAGCATAACGAGCGAAGCATAGCCGACCGTTCGCCAGCGGAATCGGCCGGCGGAGGACAGCCACATGGTCATTCCGCTCATGGCGAAGATGAGTGCAGCGACGTTCAACAGCGGCGGGCCGAATGGCATTCGGTCGATTTGCAGTCGTTCCGGGTTTGGAGGCTGCGGCGGCGGCATGTTCAACTTGGCAAGCGCCGCCAACTTCGGATCGACATCGGCCGCAAACGGGATGTCCTTGCCCGCGTCCGGATCAGGCTGCAACGGACCGACAAGCCATACGCCAAGGCACAGTCCACCCCAGAGGCTCAAACAGATGATCGGAATCACGATTAGATCGACCAGGAAGTGCGCCAGGATAATGCGCCAGCGCGGCAGCGGCTGTGCCAACAGCAACTCCATTGTCCCGCGGTCCAGTTCCCCAGAAATGGCGCCGGCGCCTCGGCCTATCGCCCACAGGCAGAAGATCACTTGCATGAGTGGATGGATGTACCCGAGGGCCAGCACGTCCATCGCGCGATCGAAACGCAGTTGCTCGCCGCCGATCAGTGACTGCATCACGCGACCAGGCCCTGACAACACGCGCCGCTCTAGTTCCTTAACGTCCATGCCGCGCATACGGGCCATGGACTGGAACATCGGCGCCATTTGCGTTGCAGTACGTTGCGTGATCTTCACCCACAAACACTGGTACGCCGCAACCAAAAATGCCACGACGAGCAACCCCCAGCGGATATCTCGAAGTAGTTTTCGAATCAACGCCCAGGTGGTCATGATTGGACTCCATGATAGCGCTGGTAAATGGAATTCAATCCGGCCGATTCAATGCGCAAATCGGCCACTTTTTCCTGGCTCAGCCATTGCAACAACATCGGCATCGACCCATCGTATTCAAACGACAGGTTGCGAATATCCTCTCGAAGGTTTGTGGGCACATAGTCCGGCCATCGCTTGGGTGTTTCAACGAAATGCACATGGACGCGCCGAGTCGTCAGTTGACGCATGTCTTGCAAATGCACCAGTTTGCCTTGCTGAAGAATGCCGACGCGATCACAAACGGCCTCGACTTCATGGAGTACATGCGAGGAGAAGAGCACGGTCTGACTGCGTGCCTTTGCTTCGCGCAATTGTTGCAGCAACTGGTCGCGCATTGTCGGATCGAGTGTATTCGTTGGCTCATCGAGAATGATCAGATCGACCTTTGGCAACAAGACGGTGATCAATGCGACCTTCCTCTTCATACCAGACGACATTTGAACCAACGGACGATCCAAGTCGATGTCGAGCCGTTTCGCGAGGACGTTGGGATCGACGACGAACTCCTGACGACAAATGTTTTCCAAGAACGCGATCAACTGTCTGCCTGTCATCGACTCGTAGAGTCTTAGTTCGCCAGGCAGGTATGCGACGCGGCGGCGGACATCGACGCTCTGTGACCAGCAATCAAAATCCGCAATCGTCGCCTTACCGCCGGTTGGTCGCAGAAAGCCAAGCAGCATTCGCAGCGCAGTTGACTTACCGGAACCGTTTGGCCCCAGAAGTCCGAAGATCTCGCCTCGTGGAATGTCCAACGACATTTCCGACAAGGCTCGATGCTTGCCGTAGTCTTTGGTTAGAGCGGAAGTATGAACAAGCGGGGCAGTCACCAGCCATTGCTCCATGCTACATTTTGGTTCGTAGAATTCTTAGGGAATCTCAACGAATCAGGAATCCACACCATGAACGAAGCGTACATTCTGTCGGCGGTTCGCACTCCGATCGGCCGTTTTCTGGGCGAGTTATCCGAGTTGCCGGCGACTAAGCTCGGCGCGCTTGCCGTTGCTGAATCCATCAAGCGGGCCAATGTCTCGCCAGAAGCTGTGGATGAGGTCATTCTCGGCAACGTCGTACAGGCTGGTGTTGGCCAGGCGCCGGCGCGACAAGCAGCCCTTGGCGCGGGACTGCCGGATTCAATTGCCGCAGTTACAGTCAACAAGGTCTGCGGATCGGGACTCAAGGCAGTCATGTTGGCGGCACAGGCGATCAAGGCCGGCGACGCCCACGTGATCGTCGCCGGCGGAATGGAGAGCATGAGCAGAGCTCCATTTCTTTTGCCAAACGTTCGTGGCGGATACAAGTATGGCGATCAGAAAGCCGTCGATGCCCTTGTCCACGACGGCCTATGGTGCGCGTTTGAGAACTGGCACATGGGCGAGGCAGCTGAGCACATCGCCGCGAGATGCTCGGTGAGTCGCGCCGATCAGGATCGATTCGCGGTGCAAAGCCACCAGCGAGCGGCAGTTGCGTGGGGAAAGGACGCATTTGCAAACGAGATCCTTTCTGTAACGGTTGGCAGCGGCTCGCGTGCTAAAACGATTTCCCGCGACGAGGGCATTCGGCCCGACTCCACAATCGAAAGCATGTCGAAACTACGGCCGGCGTTTCGAAACGATGGCAGCGTCACCGCCGGCAATGCTTCGCAACTCAGCGACGGAGCGGCCTCCGTTGTCGTCGCGTCTCGTCAGGCGACTGACAAAGCCAACGCAAAGCCGCTCGCACGCATTGTCAGTTATGCGACCAGCGGCGTGCACCCGAAAGACATTTTCATCGCGCCCGTCCAGGCAGTACACATGGCAATTGCAAAGGCTGGACTGCGAGTCTCCGACATCGACTTATTCGAACTCAATGAAGCATTCGCAGCACAAGCGGTTGCATGCAACAAGGGTCTTGAAATCGACGCAACGAGGGTCAACGTCAATGGCGGTGCGATCGCTTTGGGCCATCCTATCGGCGCGTCAGGCTGTCGTATCCTCGTCACGCTGCTGCACGTGCTGCAACAGCGTGGACTCAAACGAGGAGTCGCATCGCTGTGCCTGGGCGGCGGCAACGCCGTCGCCATGGTGGTCGAATCGATGTAGACATTACCGCGCAGCGGGAATGCCCTTGGCCAGCATCTTGCGCGTATAGAGTTTATCGCCACATGCGACAAACAACACGTCGAGGTCGGCGCCGCCGAACGCCAAGCTGCTCATGTCGCCGGGACCAGGCTTTGCCAGGATGCCGCACAACCGGCCCGTCGGGTCGAATACTTGAATCCCAATCGGCGTGCAGGCGTAAGTGCGGCCTTTGGCATCTGTCGCCAATGAAGTCGTGGTGATTGACGTTTCACCGGGGCGCAACCGCAAGGCACAGTAAGGAGCAGGCGCTGTGAGCCGGCCATCCTTCTCGATTCGAAAGGTCCAAACAGCCTTCCCCGCGGCATCGCCGACGAATAGCGTCGATTCGTCGGGATCGGTGGTCATGCACGTCGGCTGAGACACACCAGGCGTCGATACTGTGGGCCGCTTTCCTCCGAGCAATTCGACTTTGGGTGGATTACCGCGAATGACATACAACAGGCCGGAAACGGTTCGCAGTTGTGGTGGGTGCATCGTTTCCGCCTTGGCGTCGGTTTCGCGAACGCTTGCATCGGTCGCGCGATCCACGCCTTTGTCGTGGTACACCCAAACCTGGCCGCCAGGCCGAGGCAACAACAGGTCGATCTTGCCATAGCCATCCTTGGCGAGCTTCCAATCGCCGTCGTTGGGAATGATCTGCGACAATGGCATGTCTTGTGCACCGGCGGCAACGACAAGCGCGAGCCAACCGCCGACGCAGTACAAAACGTGACGGGTCATTCCTTCTCCTTTCGCGATTTGGCCGGCGGAGTATCGCGCCACAGCCACACGAGCGACTCTGGCAGCAAGGCGCCGCCGTGTTTTCCGTTGTGGCCGCCGTCGCCATAGACGAACTGGAAGTCGTACTTCATGAATCGAAGTGCGGCCGCCATTTGCAAGTTCCCCAGCGGCCACGATCCGTGCAAATTGTCGAGATCGTTTTCGCCGTCCTGCAGGAAAGCGCGGATCGGCTTACGCTCGGTCTTTCGAATCATGCCGGGATATGCGTCGCCGCCGCGTATGTTCGTGAAACTGCCGACATGGCTCAGCACTTTGCTGAACAGGTCCGGCCGCTCCCAAGCGACGGTCCATGCGCAGATGCCGCCGGACGAGATGCCGCATATTCCGCGGCCTGCCGCGTCGCGTCGAAGATTTCGCTTCTTACCGACCGCCGGCAGAATCTCTTTTTCCAGGAACGTGGCGTACTGTGGCGACAACGTGTCGTACTCGAAGCTGCGATTGCTTCGCGGTTTTTGCTTGGGATCAGACGCTGGGACGTTCCCTGGATTGATGAAGATGCCGATCATCACAGGGATCTTTTTTTGATGAATGAGATTGTCGAAAACAACGGTCGTTCGAAATTGGCCATTTTCGTTCATGTAGTTGGCGCCGTCTTGAAACACCATCAAGCAAGTCGGCGTTTTTGCATCATACTGTGCCGGAGTGTAGACCCAATAATCGCGAACAGTACCTGGAAACACTTTGCTTTCGAACGTGAATTTCTCGACTGTACCCTTCGGTACGCCGTCTTGCGGTTGAGAATCCGGCCCGAGTTTGTAATCGTCTGCTGCGACGGCGAGCGAAAAGAAGGCCAATGGCAACACCAGCGTGATCAAGCGTTTCATTCTGCTTCTCCCAATGGCGAGTCGTAGTAATCGCAAGACGTTAGCACGGTTACGGGTCATTCGCAAGGCATGCGATCGATTCAGCCGCGTGATGCAATTCCGCGCGAATTCGATGCATGCCGCCGCTTTCACGACGCCCCCGGCTCACATGCCATTGATCGTGAGACGGCCAAAGTTCAGGATCGGCCGGCCATGTGCGAAAAGGCTTGAAGCCAAGGACACTAATCAACTTTTCGCTGTTCATGCTGCAATTGCCGGCCCGCGGAGGCATCGGACCGGCGTCGCGCCGCGGGCATCCGTGCAATAACTGGGGCGAGTAACCGCCGACGCGATTGACGACCTGAGCGATCTGAAACAGAGTGATCGGTTTGGGTCCGCCGCAATGAAAAAGCCCGGGCAGGTCCAATGCCAACAGTTCCGCGAACAGGCGATTCAGATCGTCGCAGTAAGTCACGGATCTGACTTCGTCGAAATAGAGAGTTGCCGGGCGGCCCGCACGAAACCTCGAGTCGATCCAGTCGATCGCACCGGCATGACGATTGAAACTCGGGCCCATCGGCAGCGCGATTCGCAGGATCGTCGCAGTCGGGACCAGAGATTCGATAATGTGCTCAGCTTCGACCATCGTCTTGCCGTAAACGGTCACAGGGTCAACCGGGTCCGATTCGACGTAGCCGCCGACGCCGCTGGAACCGGAAAACACCAGGTCGGAAGATACATGCACCAACTTCAGATTGAATTCTTGTACGCATCCCGCGATGGCATGAGCGGAATCCACGTTGAGCCGCCGCGCCATCGCCGGATTGAGTTCACATGACTTGAGCGCGCAGTTGCCCGCACAATTCAAGATTGCTCGAATGCCCAAGTCGCGGCAAAGATCGCGAAGGCCATTGGCGTCATCCGCGTCGAGCGCTACGACTCCTGTTCCCTTGAGTCGAAAGGTCTGCGGTGGGCGAACGCCGTACACCGACCCGGGAAACCGCGATGCCAGGTACCGGAACGCGTTGAAGCCGTGGACGCCGGTAATACCGGTGACCAGAAGCGGCAAAGGCGGCAGGTTGCGGCCGGCCGTGTCTATTGCAGTCATGCGGTTATTTCCCTTTGACTGCCATCAGGTGCGGCTTGATTGCCGCGACAACGACATCGGCGAGCGTCTCGTAGCCGGGCTTCGTGTAATGCGTGCCGTCGCCAGAAAGAAGTTTCTCCATTACGCCTTTGATGACGACGGCATGAAGGTCGTTCACCGGCACTTGCACTTCCTTCATCACCTTCTCGGCTACGGCGTTGTATTTTTGCACGTCAGCCTCGAGACGATCAAAGTTCGCCTTGCGTTTGGAATGCCGTTCATCATGAATCGGCGTTGTCGTCGCGAAGATCAGAACCGCAGTCGATTCTTTGCGAATTCGATCAACGATCTTTCGCAGATTCTTTTCATAATCGTCGATCGGCACCTGGTGAGTCTTTTTCACTTTGTCGAATTTCAAGTCATGCAGTCCACAGTTGAAATGAACGATCGCCGGCTTCTCGCGAATGACCCAATCGTCGAGGTTCGACAGCACGTTTTTCGAGTCGGCTCCGTTTTGCTCGGCGCTGACAATAATCGCTTTGCCTTCGAGTTTCTTTTTGACGATCGGCGCGTAACCGATGCGAATGGAATCGCCGATCAGGACGACTTTGGGCGGATCGGACTGCGCCAGGGCCACTGCAGAGAAAAGCACAAAGACGATCAAACAACTGAAAGCACGCTTCATGAGAAGTCCTCAGTTCGATGCATGAATTTGTAGTTGTAACTACATCATTGACGAGTCAGTTTCGAGGTTAACTCGACTCGATGGCAGTGCCGCAACAGTTGTTGCCGCCCTCAAACCTGTTCGAACCTCGCTGACTATCGGGTCGCTATTCCGACTGGATCGCACCCATATCAAACGCAATCTCGCGCATTGGTGATATTTCGAGGGCCCGCGTCGGTTGTCATTCCGGCACTTCAGGTTGCACTTTTGCAACAGCCTCGAAAACAAACAGATAGTTTTGATAGTGTTGATAGTGCGATATTGGTGGGATAGCGCTGAGTCAGAACTTGCTCGATCTGACGCCGGTGGGACTGCATGGCGAACTCCTTTGAACTGTTGAATGGCGAATCAAGAAAGTCAGGTCCTAACGCAGCCAAGATGTAATCAAGGGACTCATCACCAAGGCACAAAGTGCACAAAGAAGAATCACAAGGACAAGAGCTTGCGTTCTTTGTGTCCCTAGTGCCTTTGTGGTGATTTCTTGTCTTCGCCTTGGCCTTGCCTTGGCTCTTGCCCGGCCCGGTTTCCCGATAAACACCGCCAACCATGTCATTTTGTGACATTTTGTGACACCTGTTCCTGAAGTTGCGCGCACCGCGTACGTAAACGCGATTCCGCGCTTCGTCAATCAACCGAACCAACGCTACGATCCGGTTGAGGAATGTCAAATGGCGAATTGAGCCCGCAGCGCAAACAAGGGAATTGCCGAATGCCGATTGCCGAATAACGGCACGAAAACGCTTGCAATGCATCAACTTCAACCGCTGTTTCAGCAGGATACCTACCACAAGCAGGTGCGCCCGAATCGACAACCAACCGCATCGCTGCAAATCCCATCGACCGCGCACATCGCCGAGTTTTTCTGGCAATCCCTTTTCCCTTCAATTACAATCGGGCGAACTCGTAGCACACGGTTGTTGCACATGGATCAGGTTGCGGAGATTTCTGTACGAGACTTGATGGCGACCAATCCGGTCGTTGTTCCGCCGTCTTGCACGGTGCAAGAAGTTCTACGCCTGATGAACCAGCACCGGATCGGCGCTGTCATTGTCGGCGCCGAAGGCAAACTCCAGGGCATTTTCTCCGAACGCGACTTCCTGAAACAGGCCGTCGAAGCGCCACCAGGCTGGCGGCCGAAACCGGTCAGCGAATGGATGACTCCTTATCCCCATACGATCGGGCCAGATGCAAGTTGGGAAGATGCCGTCGCGTTGATGGAAGCTCGGCATGTTCGGCACCTGCCGGTCATCGAACACGGCAAGATAATCGGCATCCTGTCGGCGCGTCAATTGATGTCCAAGAGAAACGAGTACTTAAATCAGGTGGTTGAAGAGCGGACGCAGGAATTGCAAAGAATCTACGACATCGTGTCGGCTCGCGACAAAGAGCTTCGGCTCAACATGGCCATTGCCGCGAGGCTGCAGAAGCGGCTTCTGTTGCCGGGCGCTCCGCCCGGCTGGCCGGAGATCAGCTGGGGCATCCATTTCGCGCCGCTCGATCTATTGGGCGGAGATTATTACGACTTTGCGGTGCCCAACGATCATCAATTGGGCATTTTGATTGCCGACGCCAGTGGGCACAGCATCGCCGCCGCGATGGTCGCCATCATGGCCCGATTTGCCTTTACGGAGGTGGCCCGGCATTCGGTCAAACCGTCGAGCGTGTTGAGCGTCATGAATCGGCGCTTGCAAGGCCTTACGGATGAGCGATTCGTGACGGCGTTCTTCGGCGTGCTGGACCGGAGAACTCGAGAGTTCCGATACGCAAACGCTGGCCACCCGCCGCAGCTTCGCTACTGCCCTCGAACCGGTAAGGTCGAACACTTGACGCAGCGCGGGCTCATGCTGGGCATTCTGCCGCATGCAAATTATGACGAGCATACGGTTGTGCTGGAACCGGGCGACCGGTTGCTGTTCTTCACCGACGGAGTATTGGACTGTCGCAACCTGACCAAGGAACCATTCGGCGTTGAGCGGCTCGAAGGGTTTCTGCGGAAGTCGGGCCACTTGCCGGCGGCAGTGCTTACTCAAACTCTGGTAGATCGTCTGACGGATTTTCGCAGCGACCAGCCTGCCTGGGACGACCTGACGATCCTAGTCGCTGAAGTGGCGGAATAAACTCAAGTCACTGGGCCACTCGGATCTTTGCATTTGGAAATTTCTCAAGCAAGTCGCCATAGACGGGTATCTGCATGAGACAATCCCATGCCACCGAACGGTCTTTGAGCCTGGGGCGGCAATGTTCGCAGATTGGCAAAGGCAGTTGATAGATCTTGTCGGCGCCGAGTTGTCGTCTCTCCGAGCTGCCAAGTCGGGCGATCAGCAAGCCTACCCAACCAAGCATGATGAAGCCTATCAGTTGACTCCAAAACCCGCCGCCGCCCTTTACCCAGGCGCGTTCGCATTCCACTTCCAATGTGATGCGACGTTCCGTCGTTACTCCACATAGTGCGCAATGCCCGCCGACATCAATCTGATTGGTGCTTTGGAGATGGTCCAAGTGCATTTCGGGGCTAATCGTGCTCGTCCTTCCGGTAAGCCTCCGCAATTCGGCTAATCGCGGAACTTGAACACCGCAGCCGCAACTGCACTTTAGAGTGGTTCCTGCGGCCCCCTCGGAAACAGCATGCGCCTTACCGCAATCACACTGGATTGTGACCTTACCGTCTTCGTGCGATGGAGTCATCCGAGCGACTCACTTCTTCGGAGTCTCGGTCTGCTGGTTTCCGATGTTCTTGAAATAGCCCTTGGCGCTGTCTTTGTAACCGCGTGGGATTCGCTGCACGTCGATGGCGTCAGGCGCGTCTTGGCTGGCCTGTTTGATTTCGCCGGTGATGGAAGCGCCGGCCTTGCCGATAACGGATTTGCCTTCGGCCGTGCCAACGTGAATCTTGGTGCCCTTGTCGTTGAACTTGCCGCGTTCGCGGGCATCGGCGCCCTTGAGTTCCGAGCCGGTCTTGTTCTCGGCTCGCCGGCCGACGCCTTTACCGCCCTTTCCTTTGCCCTTGCCTTCTTTGCCTTCCTCGCCGGTCTTGCGGGTAAGCGTTTCGGCGTCGCCGTCCTGACCGTCGCGGCCGTTCTGGCATTTTTCGCAAGCTTTTGCCATCGATTCGCGAACGTCGTTGAGCCGTTGCAATTCGTTGTCCAGGTCTTCCTTATTCTGTTGCTGTTGCTGCATTCGCTCGAGTTGATCGGCCGCGTCCTTGAGCGCGGTCGCGGCTTCATCGGTATCGCCCTTGTCCAATGCCTGCTGAGCGCGTTCGAGCTTTTCAGCCAACTCACGGGATTCCTGCTTGCACTGGCCGTTCTCGCATTCTTTCTTCTCTTGCTTGGTCTTATTCAGTTCGCTCTCGAGCTGCTTCTTGGTTTCCTGATCGAGGCGATCGTTCTTCAATTGGTCTTCCAATTGTTTTTCCTTCTTCTCGAGTTGCTCCTTCTTTTCCTGGTCCTTCTCGCGGGCCAGGCGTTGCAGGTCGTCCTTGAGCTGCTGCATTTCCTTCTTGAGTTCGTCCTTGTCCTTTTGAGTCATTTCGTTCTGCTTGAGCTTCTTACTCAGGCGGTCGAATTCTTCCTTGGCCTTTTCCGTGTCGTTGTTGGCCAGCGCTTCTTTTGCGTCCTTTCCAGGTCCGTCCTCGCTCTTGCCGTCTTCTTTGCGCTTCTTTTGCAACTGATCGAGTTTCTTCATTTGCTCGTCGAACCCGGCGAGCTTCGCTGCCTCTTCCTTTTCCTTTTGCTTCAGCTGCTCTTCGAGCGGAGACAACTCGGACAGTCGATCCTTGATCTCTTTGTCCGTCGTCGCCGGCTTTTTCAGAATTTCCTCGATCTGCGCTTCGATGCGTTTGATGTCATCGCCCTTGGGCCGATCCAACTTTGTCGGGTCGGTCGATTTCGGCCGATTCAGGAACTCCTGTTTCTTCTGCTCGATCTCTTTGATGTTCTCAGCCGCAATTTGAATCGGCTTTTCCTGGTTGCCTTGCACTTCTGGAATAGCCGGATCGTAGAAGATCATGAGCAGTGCAAGTGCCACAGCGGCTGCCGGCACGAGCAACGACTGCCAGCCAAATCGAACAGGGAACTTCGAGCCGACCGGCAACGTGCCGATGCGGTCGCCGACGTCGGCGATCAAGGCAGTGCCCGCCGACGTAACGCGCTCGTTATCAGTCAACGTCAGAGAAGTTGTGACGCGCTCGCGCAACTGAAATCGTTCGTCCAGCGCGAGTGCGGCAGCGACCTGGTCCGGCATTTTGCGCCATGCCAATACCAACGCCGTCGCCAGCGACAAACCGAAAGCCAGTACGCCAACGGTCCAGTCCATCCAGGGGCGAACCGAATGCCCAAGCAGCCACGGGCGTGCCAGATACCAGCCGGCGAAGATGGCGCTCGCCGCGATAACTGCAACGATCACCCGATTCACGCAAAGTTGAAAGAACAAACGCCGTCGAACCCGTTGAATCTGCCGGCTCAATAACGTCTCGGTGAATGATGCCATGATCTGTACTCCCGTCCAGTTCGGGCCGCCAATCGGACTGTCTACCATCTTAGACGTAATTCGCCGGCGGAAACAACACATAATCGCCGTTTGGCGAGCTAGGCCGCAAGCGGCTTAGGTGATATGTGCGCCTTTGGCCTCGACGTAGACGGCGTATAGCGATTGGCTGCCGCACATAAACAGCCGATTGCGTTTCGGGCCGCCGAAGCATACGTTTCCGCAAATCTCAGGCAGCAGAATCTGGCCGATGCGTTTGCCGTCTGGTGCGAAAACGTGAACACCGTCGTATCCGGCGCCGACCCAGCCGGCACTGGCCCAGACATTGCCGTCCGTATCGCAGCGGATGCCGTCGGCAAAGCCAGCTTTTTTGACCGTGGCGCCGTTCGGTTGCTTCATTTCCAGCTCCATCGAACAGAACTCGCGACCGTTCTTGAGCAACTTTCCTTCGACGTCCCATATTTTGATGTTTTTGGGCGCGTCCTTGTAATGGGATGCCCCGGTGTCGGCCACGTAGAGCTTCTTGTAATCGGGCGAGAAACAGATGCCGTTAGGTTTGAATATTTCGTCGGCGACTTTCTCGATCTTGCCACTGGGGTCGATTCGATAGATCGCTTCCTTTAGCTCCAGGTCGGCTTTGTGTCCTTCGTAATCGAGCAGGATGCCGTAGCCGGGGTCGGTGAACCAAACCGATCCATCGGGATGTACGATGCCGTCATTGGGCGCGTTCAGCGGTTTGCCGTTGAACTTATCGGCCAGAACGGTTGTTTTTCCGTCGTACTCATAGCGGACGACGCGGCGGTTGCCGTGTTCAAACGAAATCTGCCGGCCATGATAGTCGAACGTGTTTCCATTCGAGTAACCAGCGGGTTTTCGAAAAACGCTGACGTGCCCGTCTTCGTTGAGCCAGCGTAGCTGGCGATCGTTGGGGATGTCGCTCCAAACGAGATACTGCCCGCTGCCGTTCCAGGCGCAGCCTTCGGCCCAAAGCGTACCGGTATGCAGGCGCTGAATCGGCGTGTTGCCGATGAAGTACTTTTTACAGCGATCGTCGAGGACGACCAAATCGGGATCAGGGTAACGCGTGGGCATTCGGCCCGACCAGTCTCGCGGTTGTTGGGCCTTCGCCGCGGAAACTAACATTGCCCCCAAGGCGGCGGAACCGGCGACAGTCAGAAATGACCGGCGATCTAATCGCGATTCATGATGCATCATCGAAGCATTCCTTTTTGTACGGATAGGATGAGCCGCAGTGTACGCGCGGTCAGAATCGAAGCAAGCGAAAAAGCGCGTCACAACCGATACAACCCGTCAGAATTTCGTAACCCGCAGCAATTCTCCGGCTTCCCACCTGAGTCTGAAGCCGTGCCGAATCCGTACAATCGACGTTTGAAGTAGAGTGACAACGGGGTGCAGTCGGTGAACATCAATCTTCATGCTAATCAGCTCGCGGCGCTTTTTCCTGGCGATGTTGATCCGCAGGAAACCAGCGAATGGCTCGAGTCGTTCGAGGCCGTCGTGCAGTCGCAAGGGCCCGAGCGGGCTCGGTATTTGCTCGAACGCCTGTTGGAGCAAGCGCATCATGACGGCGTACGGCTCGGTTTCACGGCCCAGACGCCGTACGTCAACACG
>Ga0233425_10003301_pt1 | contig 29604 bp, 28 predicted proteins | sample Watercolumn_Towu_2_FD_181712 | JGI IMG/M metagenome (GOLD analysis project Ga0233425, IMG submission 181712) | Freshwater microbial communities from Lake Towuti, South Sulawesi, Indonesia - Watercolumn_Towuti2014_140_MG | ecosystem: Environmental > Aquatic > Freshwater > Lake | place...
GACCAAAAATTGGGTGCGAACGGAGCGGCGTCTCGCGCAAAGCAAAAAATCCTCCTACCGCGAGTACGGCAACACACAAACCGATGATACCCCAACGACGAAACACGCCACGCGAACATAGAAGCACTATACACGCTCCCACCAACCCAACCATTAAACCCAACACAAGCCCACGCGTCGCGGAGAGGAATATGAGCGACACATTGCCGAGCACAAGTGCGCCCAAAAAGGCGAGAAGCCAGACACTTTTTTTCTCGCGCCGTGCGGTATAAAAAGCGAGAAGTGAAAAGAGTAAATGGAAAAGCGCATATACACCGAGATAAATAGCGTTGCCAAAAGTCGCATCCACGCGGACTCCGCCCTGATTGATAGCGAAAACACCGAAAAACTGTAGCAACGCATAACCGATAACAATGGCGTTCACTCCCAACGAGACCAAAATAAAAGTACGCCATTCACGAACGCGAAACATACTCCCCGCAACGACAAATGCGAGTGCAAAGTGGAACATCCCGACAAAACCCTCCATCCGCTCAAAGTTGGACCAGATTGCCTTATACGAATCTTCAGCAAACAAGGCCGCCGCGCCGAGCGCAACAATAAAAAACCCGACACTCCACATCATACGCGAAGCGCGCGGACGAAAGGCGGGGTTGCGCAACACCAGAACAATCCAAACGGTAAAAGCAATTTCAATAAGAATCCGAAACGCGAAGTTCTTGCCGCTGATAAAAGGGAAAAAGAGAAAATCGGTGACCAGGAGCGGCACGGTGGCGCCGAGCGTCAGAGCGCCTACCACGACCCAACGCAACATAGTATCAGTGCGCGAGAACATAAAAAGCTACGGCAGGCGGGCGCGCGCCGACGCGCGTTCTCCAATAAACGCGTCTATCAACTTTTGATTCCCTTGCCGCTCTGCCTCTGCAATCGCCACATCATAGGCGCTCACCGCGTCAGCAAATCGCTCTACTTCTACATATCGATTCGCTAAAACGCTTATGAGTCCAAGATCGCCTGTTGCCGTAATGCCCGCCCGGAGCGTCTCTTCCCACAAAGGCGTATTTTGTTTATACGAATACCGATAAAGCTCGTAAAGCCCGCGATACCATGTTGCTGAGTGCGAATCCAATTCAATCGCGCGTCGATACGCCGTCTCCGACTTAGGGAAATCTTTCAGGTAAAGGTGGTAAAGTGACCCGAGATTGCCATGTGACACCGCTTCTTGCGGCCACACTATCGCTGTGTACCCCCACACATCACGGGCGGACTCATAACGCTCCAATTGTTTGAATGAAGTCGCTACCGTCAACCACGCATCATAATTGTCAGTATCTTTTTTGAGCGCGACAATCGCGTCAGTAAGCGTTTTATACACCAGTTTCTCGTAGTCATTTTTAGGAACAATGGTTGCCGCAATACCGGCTACATCGGGAACCTTAAGAGATGGCTCTGCGGGAAGCGGCAACGGGGTTACCGTGTACCCTGCGCCCGAGGGGTCGGATATACCTGAGTCGGGAATAGAAGGTGTTGAGGTTGCGAGGGATACGCCACCAGTCGGCGCTTCATTTCCGCGCGTCATCGCATACTGTACACCGGCGGCGGCCACCAACACTGCCGCCACACCGCCGAGAAGCCAATAGCGTTTCATAGACGAAGAGTATAGCAGATTTTTACCAAAAGAAAAACCCCGACTTTTGTCGGGGTTTTTCTGACCCTCCGACCCCCATTGAAGGGCGTCGGAGCACAAGTGGTCTATTTTAGAGCGCTTTGTCGCTCAAGGTCTGCGGAGTAAGGTTGCTCGCCGGGAGCCCAGACACACCATAACCGTTAGAGAAGTCGTTCGCGGTGCGTGTGGTCTGTGTCGTGGTTGAATTCGGAGTCCAAATGAAGTCATCTTGATCCGAGAGGTTCACGAACGCAGTTGAAGTCGCCAAGAACGAACCCAACGAGGTCGCGCTACCACCACCCGTAGAAGAGGTTGCCCCCGCGTACGGAACGATTTGCGCGTAGAATGTCGCATCACCTTGAAGCTGAGTCGTCACCGCGTAGGTCGCACCCGCACCCGAGAGTGTTACATCACCGATAACCTCAAAATATCGCACGCCGCCCGCAGGAATCTGCACCGTTGTTGATGCGTTGGCTACTGTTTCGGCGTATATCTCTACATCACGCGATGTGCTGGTCGGATCCAATCCTTCCAAATCCTTGTCGGTCGCCATCATCGTGCCGTCGTTTTGAATACCGTTGGCCGCTATGCTGGAGAATGCCGAGTCCGCGTAAACCTTCACATTGATATTATCCAAGATCTTCTGCGCCGTCGCCGACGAGGTTGCGAACCGGAAGGTGAATTTGCTGATACCGATGCCGTTGCCGCCCGGAGATGCTGTTACCGAGAAGCGATAGAGTGGCTTGTCGGAGGCAGAGTTTAGTGAAGTGCCGGTCGGAAGAGAGATAAACTTCACCGTCGGCACTGACTTGAGTACACGCAGACCTGCAGAGGCCGTGTCAGAGCTTGCGCCGCCAAGAACAGCAGTCCCGCTCTGCACGCCCGTACCCTTGACACCACCCTTGGAGCCACGCGACGCCTCAAAGTCAACCGCAATGAAGTTGCCTGGCGTGCCCGGCTGGGAAGTCCCTTGCGCCGCAAGGTCAACCTTGACGGTCAAATCCTTGTAGCTGTCTTTGGGAACTTTGAACTCGCTACAGCCAGCGCAGGTAGAAACCGTTGTAGATGCAGTGTTGAAGTATGCGCCGGTCGTAAAGACCGCCTCACCGACTTGCGCCGCGCCATCCCAGAGAGTCACTTTGCCGTTCGCAAGGTCCGAAATGGAGCTGGAAGCGAAGTTGGTAAGCTGGAGTGCGATATCGTCAATCCGCACCTCCTCGTTGGTCGCGCGAATGCGCAAGACGCTCGCCGTTACTCCCGTTGTGCCCGCCGCAACAAGTGCATAAGACGGACTGTCGGACGAGAGCTCCACCGTGAGCGAGCCGGAGCTCGTTACCGTAATCGTCTGCCCAACCGAAGTGTTCTCGGTGAGTGTCGCCGATTGGCCCGACACTTTGCCGGTCACCGTCGGAGACGAGGCATCGTTGTATCCGAATCTGAACGAACCACTTGTAATAGACGATGGGATATTGCACTTAACCTGCACGGTAAGTACCGTTCCCTTCGGAATCGTCAATGCTGAATCAAGAGTGAAGTTGAGAGAGTTGTCGCTCCCCGTCGGGTCCTTCGAGTTGGTACCCGAGGTGAGTTGTGTCGTGCCGTTGTAGATATTGCACGAAGTCAGTTGAGTAGAACCGCTCACCACTTCGTAGTCAAGCGGAAGCGCGTTGATGCTCAAGTCCTCACCCGAATCAATCGCAGAGAGCTGAATGTTCGCGAAGGTGAACTGGGAAGCCCCAGCCACAATCGTTTGTGCCGCCGGCTGTGTGCTTACACTGAAGGTCAACGCCGCGGTCTTCACCGTCATTGTGCTCGCCGTAACCGCAGACGAAGTCATAGACGAGGTTGAAATTGTCTTACCCGTCACCTGACCCGTCACCGTCGTCCACTGCGTAGACGGCGTGGTGGCGATAGAAATCGTGCCGTTAGAGCCAAACCCGGAACCTACCTTACCTTTGAGGGTGTAGGTCTTTTTGCCGACGCCATAGAGAATGGTGTCTGCAATAGTCAAGGTGCCTGTGTGCCCGACATCTGCCGGACCCGCAACCACCGTGCCGTTTTCGTCAACCAGCGTCACATTGGTAATCTGCGCATTGCCGCCCGCCGTTGCCGAACCGGTCGTGGTAACCGTAAACGCGCTGGACGCAACCGTAATCGGCTCGCCCTTTATCTCAACCGTGAACCCGCCGAGGGGTTGGTTGGAAAGGTTAACCGCGATATTCGCCGCTACAACACTGGTTGCCTTCTCAACCGTAAGAGAACCCGTGTCTACCGAGACAGTCTTGCCTGGGTACCAGATAACACCACTGGTAAAGCCAGTGCCACTGGTCGGCGGTGTAATACCATACTTGTAGAGCTCGCCTGTCACATAGAGGTCAGTGTTCTTCTCGATATTGAAGGCGACGGTGCGCCCGGAACCCCCAACAATGTCTGCCTTAACAGAAAACTCTTTGTTGAGACCTTTGGGAATCACAAGACCCGCGCCGAAGGAAGTTGAGTAAAACTTACCGTCAGCCGAAAGAGTCGTTGCATACTCGGTGCCATCTACTATCGTCTTGACATTCGCCAAGTCAGAGGCGCCAACAGATGATGCTTGATTCCAACGGAGAGAGTGCACGCGCACATCCTCCGCAGACCCGGCTGTTACTCGGATAGCCGAGAAGGTGTACCCCGTGGTACCCACATTCTTGGACACCGCCGCGTTCGGGTCCAAAGGACCGCGCTCGTTGGTAATCGTGCCCACCGCGAGTGTCGAGTTGATCGTGTGCGCCGCGCCGCGAATCGGGAGCGAACCCGAGACCGCCGCAGCAGTGTTGACCGCGAGCACATCAATAGAGGCAACTTGCCCCGCGCGCGTATCGTTGTCCGCCGCCATATTGCCGGCGATGGTCATAGTCCGAGAAGTGCCCGCCTTTACGGTAAACGCCTCGCCGACCGTCGCTTGATGGTTAGAATTGAATGTCTTGGAAACGCCGAGCTGACTACCTTGTTCATCAAGGAGAATCACCCCGCCGAATGCCGCGTCTGCCGCAAGGCTCGTGCGCTCAATGGTAATATTGTTGACCACCACATCGCTTGAGCCAGCGGTGAGAATAAACTTGGTGAACGGAACGCGCGCCGCGTTTTCAGGCGCGAGGCCCGAAGCCGGCTGTTCCGTAGAAGATACGACCAGCCCCGTCCCCGCAGGCACCGTCACTGTCGTGGTCGTGCCGCTCGGAGTCGTAGTAGTCGTCGTCGTGGTACCACCCGCCATAGAATTAACTGAATTGCGCGTTGAAGGTCCGAAGTATCCGACTGCCGGCGAAATGCCGTTCGCCGCCTGATACTTCGCGAGTGCCGCGCGCGTCGCCGGACCGAAGTATGTCGACTCGTTGCCCGCGGAGCCCGGCCCCGACGAGGCAATGGTAAATCCTTTACTGTTCAAGAACTTTTGCAAGTCCTTAACATCGCTACCAGTGGAGCCGACGGTGAGATTTCGTGTGAAGGTCGCCGAAACGGTTGAAGTCGTTGAAGGCGCCGATACCGCCTGGCGAGCTTGCGCCACTTTATCAGGCGCAATTATCCCGAGGCTGATGAAGAGCTCCACCAGATCCTTGAGCGTCATGCTCTGCGCCTGCGCCGTTTGCACGAGCGCACCCGCAAAGAGAGACACCGCCACACCCACACCCACCAACCCCGCTACCAGCCATTTCGTTTTGGATGCTTGAATGGTTTGCATAAAGACAAAATTATTAAGAGTAACATGCGGTACTCCCCGGCGTTTATAACTAAAGCTGATAATGCCGGGAAGATCCGCGCTATATTTTTCTACTGGCTCCCTCCCCAGATTTCAACGAAATCTGGGGAGGGACCAACCCCCTTCCAGTTTTTCCGTGTATCGCCAACGGAAATAGAAGGGGTCATTGGCAAAACAAAAGAACACTATCTAATCTCGCATAAGGGTATTTATTTGTCAACGAGCTTATATAATTCTAACACACGGAAAAGATAGGCCGTAAGCCCTCGGAATACTATCGTTCAGCGTAAAAGCATTATAATCTGAGCACCAAAATGCATGCAAATAGGGTAAATGTGGATAAGTTACCAGAACATCTATACACCAAGCACTGGTTGCACAAAAACATATGAACTCCAGCGTTTCTCACCTATTTTCTGCAACACCCCCTTTTCCACCAAATACGACAATTCCCGTTGAATGGTTTTCTCGCTGTAATCCTTCATAAAGGACATCAACTCTTTTGCGGTAAGTTTCTTTTTGTCCTTGAGCGTATCAGTAATTGCTTTTTGTCTCTGAAACCGCTCCCGTACCTTGATTTCTCTAGTCTTTTTATCAAAAATATTTTTTGTGTCCTTTATGTTTTTTCCTTGTCCTTTAGAGAAATCTTCGTGTGATAAAGAACCTTGTACTTGTGCGTCAAAAGCTGTAAAGGACATTTTGCGAATCGCTCGCGGCCTTTTGCGGGATTCTTTTTTAGGCGAAAAAGCAGGAAACTCCTTGAAGGTGTCTGCTATACCTGCCGGGGAAACTAAATGAAATATCTTGTCTCCAAAAATAGGGAAAAAGGAGCTTATTTCTCTCTTCAATACCGCAGAATTTGCTTCAGAGACCACCCCGCTCTCCATGGCAATATTAAGCAGAGAAATGAGGGCGGATAACCCGCCCAAAAATCGCGCCCGGTAAAGATACTCGCTCGCCCTATTTTTGTCTTCCTTTATAAAGGACATCAATTCACTTATCATATCAGTGGCCAATGTCCTTAATCTCCACTTAATTGGCTCTGTGTCCTTTATGAAATTCGTCACTACATACAACGCGCGCACAAAATTCTCGCTCTTTTTGATGAGGAAATACAAGTATTCCCCGCCTATAAAGGACAAATCTGGATACTCGTGTCCTTTATGCGCCTTATAAAGGACACCAACTGATTGTTCAGTGTCCTTTATGAAGATATTTCTCATAAATGTCTGTCCTTTATAAATCCATAACGGACATTTATAAAGGACATGTCCATTATAAAAGACACCTTGTCCTTTACAAGCAAAAACATGAACGGGAAATAGAAATAGCACTTACACAACCCCCCTCAATTCATAAAGTCAAAATACTTTGGAGATTGGTCGAAGGAGCGGGGCCGACGAGCGCGAGATTGAGACCCGCGGGACGAAAAAGTGCACGCGCGGTTTCCTGGAGAACACCCGCTGACACCCCCTCAATTTCCACTGCAATCTCCTGTGGCGAGTGTAATGTCTTTCGGAGCACCTCCTGCAACCCATAAAATTCCGCGAATTCGTCGGAGGATTCCAACGCAAGCGATAAATTACCAATAAGACAATCTTTCACCTTGCGCAACTCGCCGGCGGAAACAGGCACATCAGTGAGACGGCGAAACTCGGCAAGGAGTGCCCGAAGTGCCTCCGGAAGCCGTGCGGGAGCAACACCAGCGGAAACAGAAAACACACCGTGATCGGTAAAAGCATCATTCTCTGTCTTGACATAATAGCAAATGCCGAGTTCTTCGCGCATTTTCTGAAAGAGCCGCGAGCTCATCCCAGCGCCAAGCACACCCGCGAGCACTTTGAGAGCGGGCTGACAGGAATGGTAAGTATCATGCGCACGAAACCCAAGCACCAAATGCGTCTGATCGGTCGTCCGCGCCTCCACATGCACGGCGGGCTCTTTCTGCGACTCTTGCACTGCCACCTTCTCCCTCTTCGCCGTAGCGCTCATTCCCGCAAACGCATCGGCAACCGCGCGTTCCGCCTCCGCGGCAAACACCGCGCCCGCCACCACTACCGTGGTCGCCGAGGCGACATAGTGGGCGCTCCGGTATGCGAGAAATTGATCGCGGGTTGCGGCGCGCACTGTCTCGGGCGTACCTGCAATATTCCAACCCGCGGGCTGGTCACCGTAGAGAAGCGCAAGAAAGAGATCCTGTACATGCCGCTGGGGTAGGTCGCGGTACATGTTTATTTCTTCTACAATCACCCCTTTCTCGCGCTCAATCTCGGCAGAAGGAAAGGTGGGATTGAGATATAGGTCGGACACTACTCCAAGAATTTTCTTAAAATGCGCCTTGGCTGACTTGGCGAAGTAGCCCGTAAACTCCTGTGAGGTAAAGGCGTTATACACCGCGCCCAAAGCATCCAATTCATGCGAAATATCAATCGCTCGTTGTCGCTTCGCCGTTCCCTTGAAACACATATGTTCCAAAAAATGCGAGAGCCCGCTTATGTCCTTGGTCTCATACTTGCTCCCCGCCTCAACAAGCACCATCGCGGTCACCGTCTCTGTTTCGTGCATCGGCACAGAAATAACGCGCAGGCCGCTCGGCAAGACGCTCCGATGAAACTTCATGAGAAAAAAGTGTAGCACACTCCACCATTTCTTGCTGAAGTTTTCCTGTATAGCAATACCAAAACATCATTTTTACAATCCGGTGAGACGGAGAGAAGAGTTGATCACGGAAACGAGTGTGCGGCGGAGCGGAGCGACGGAGGAGAGGAAGGGAACGCCGAAATCACTACTTTCGGCAACGGAGAGGAATTCTTTTGGCTCGCCGATGTAGCCGAGGTGATAGAGAATGCGGAGTGCGAGCAAGATTTCAACATCTTGGCGCTCACTCTCCGCGCGCGCCGCCGTCAATGCGGAAAAACCCGATACTACTGCGTCAAACAACTTCGAGTGCGGCTCATCGGGCGGAAGGAGCCGACGCAAGAGCGCGCTCGCGCGCGCAAGAATCGCTATTCCGGTGGGCGCTTGCAAAGCTCCTGTGTCCGAACACGCATAAAAATCTGCTGATTTTTTGCTATGCTCGCCCCGTCGAGCTGTGCAATGTTCGTCCACAGGACTTTGCGTCGCGCCCCCCACAGTAGTAAAAAAATTCGCGCGCGAGACGGCATTGGCGAGCCGCCACACTTCCCTCCCGCGCACGAGCCACGCGTCAAGATACGAAAAATCGGTAAGGTGATAGCGAAGCTTGGAGCGAGAGGCGCGCGCGCCCTGCGCGCGCGCAGAAAGGAACCCCAATTCGCGCGTGAAAAGCAGGGCATACTTGCTCGTCTCCCCCACCGGTGTACTCCCGAGCACTATCGCGGGCGTGTGGTACAGTCGATACATAGAGACAGAGCGCCAATAGTTACTTTTTCGCCATTTTTTACTGGCGCAAAACGCACACCTGAGAGAAGCGCCGCCTTGGTAAGTTGCGCGACATATTTTTCTACAAACGCTCTCCCTGCCGCATCGGTGTCTATCGAGAGCTCGACGCGGTCTGCAATCGTGAGCCCGCGCGCCTTGCGCAAATCCTGCACTGCGCGAACCAACTCGCGATACGCACCCTCTTCTTTGAGTTCGGGAGTGATGAAAGTATCTAACGCCACCTCCTGTGCCAAACTCTTCTGAAAAACGACCTCCTTCACATTAACCTCGTCTCGCACAAGCGCGAGAAGTCCGGAGCGCGTGTGTAAGGAGTCATTGGTAATGAGTAGTTTAGAGAGGGGTTGCCTGATTTTTATATTCGCTTTTGCTCTCTGTTCCAACGCCAATGATACGATATATCGTACCTTTTCCATTTCCTCAATTATTCTTGCGTCATCTTTCTTCACCTGTGCGTCCTCCCAACTTTCCAAATGCACACTCTCTTTTTCTCCACCCACAGCCCGGTATATCTCTTCCGCAAGAAACGGCATAAGGGGCGCGATAAATTTTGAAAGCGTGAGTAATACTTTGCGCTGAGCGGCAAGACAATGTTGTTTATCTTCGAAATTTTCTCCCTTTACCCGTTCCCGCGAACGCCGAATGTACCAAGTAGAATAATCTTCCACAAACGCGCGGACCTCGCGGCACACTCGGGGCAAATCATACGCGTCCATCGCTTCCGTCATTTCCTTCGTACATGCCGCGAGCCGAGCAAAAATCCATCGGTCCAAAATGTGCGGGCTTTCACCTCCTTTCGTCTTCCACTCATATTCATCTTTATAGAGAGCAAAAAAGGAAAGGCAGTTGCGTAAAATACCAACCACACGATTGTGTGCCTCGCGCACCCCCTCGTCAGAAAACGCGAGGTCCTCGCCCTGCATCACTACACTTCCCATTAGATAAAAGCGAAGGGCGTCCGCGCCATACTGGTCCATAAGCTCCATCGGGTCGGTATAGTTACCTTTTGATTTGGAGATTTTCTCGCCATCCACCGCGAGAATCGTGCCCGTAGATACCACTGCCTTAAACGCAGAGCGACCTTTGAGCAAAACGCCGAGTGTATGGAGATAATAAAACCAGGTGCGGGTCTGCGCGATGTACTCGGCAATAAAATCGGCGGGGAACCCCACGGCGGTCGCATACGGCATCGCCGCCGACTCCACCCAACAATCCACCACTTCCGGAACACGCGTATATTTCTCGCCCCTTTCGTCCACAAACGCCAGCTCATCTATCCACGGTCGGTGCACATCCACTTCACCCACTTCATTCTGCGGCAACTTCCCGCCGGTATATTTTTGCAACTCCTCCAGAGAACCAACTATTTTTATATCCCCCCTTACATTCTTCCATATCGGCAAGGGCGACGCCCAAAAGCGGCTTCGGGAAATGTTCCAGTCAGGCGCGCCCTCTATAATATGCTTGAACCGACCGTGTTTGAGGTGTTCGGGTACCCAGCGAACCTTCTCGTTTTCGGCGAGCATTCTTTCCTTCACTCCCTGCACGGCGATAAACCACGAAGGAACGGCGGAGTAGATGAGCGGCGTACCACATCGGTAGCAATGCGGGTACTCGTGCGTATGCGGCGCGCGTGAAAAAAGGAGACCGCGTTTCTCCAAGTCCGTTTTTATCTCACTTTCGGCGTCTTTGACAAACAAGCCGCGCAAAAACGCTGGCGCACTTTCGTTATACTTTGCGCTCGCATCCAGCATCTGCACCATCGGCAACCCTTCCCTCTGCCCCAGCGCAAAATCGTCTTCGCCATACATCACCGCTGTATGCACGATACCCGTGCCTTCCTGTGTATTCACAAAATCGCCCGCGTATACTTTGTATGACTTTTCGGACTGGAGTGCGAATATATCAAACAACGGCTCATACTGAAGTCCAAAAAATTTTTTTCCTTTTATCGGATTAGGTTCTGTAAGAGTGTAGTTTTGCAGATTTTTGTGAGCATGTTCGGCAACTATACACCTATCTCCTGTTTGCGAACGAACTACAACATACTCAATATCACCCCCAACGGCGAGCGCCACATTCCCCGGAAGCGTCCACGGCGTCGTCGTCCACGCGAGCAAATATACATCACCCCGCAAACCAATTTTCTCCGGATTTTTTACCTTAAACTTCACCGTTACCGCTTCTTCGGTAATCTTCTTATAGGTGTTATCCATCGCAATTTCTGCTTTCGCGAGCGGGGTTTCGCAATGCGGGCAATAGAGAAGCACTTTCCTCCCTTCGTAGAGCAATTTCTTACCATAAAGTTCTTTGAGCACACCCCACACGCGTTCAATGTAGGCGGTATCCATCGTTTTGTAGGAATTTTTGAAATCCACAAATCGCCCGACCCGTTCAACATATTTCTCCCACTCCTTTTCAAACTCCAATACACTCTCGCGTGCCGCTCTGTTGAACGCTGCAATGCCTATTTTCTCTATATCTTTCTTTTTTTTGAGCCCCAAACGCTTTTCTATCAAACTCTCAATCGGCAATCCGTGGCAATCCCACCCCCACCGGCGCGCGACCCGGTATCCGCGCATCGTTTTGTAGCGCGGCACCACATCCTTGATAACCGACGAGAGTAACGACCCCGCGTGCGGGAGCCCAGTCGCAAAGGGCGGCCCATCGTAAAACACAAACTCACCACTCGGTGCTTCCTTCGCAAGCGTCTGCTCAAAAATCTTTTTTTCTTTCCAATACGAGAGAATCTCCTGCTCGCTCTCCGCAACGCTTTTTTTGTTATGTTTGTTTTCCATACATCACATTTTCTCCGGCGCGGAGATACCCAAAAGCCACAAACCGTTTTTCATAACGATAGAAAATGCCTCCGTGAGCGCGAGGCGGTACGGCGTTTCCTCGCCCGCCTCAAGTATTCGCTCATGCGCGTACCAATGGTTGAACGCGCCGGCAAGTTCTATCAGGTAAGTCGCAAGGTAATGCGGCGCGTATTCGCGCGCCGCGCGCTCTACCACTTCTCCGAAACGACAAAGAACACGCTCAAGAATTGTCGGCTCGGAGCGAGACACATTTTTAAAATGTCTGGTTGAGCCCCGTTCTGACGGGGCGACCCGAGGACTTTTGAAAATGTCGTCTCGCGGAGAGCTAACACACCCCGCCTTCCGCAACACCGACCTCGCCCGCGCGTATGAATATTGAAGATACGGCCCCGAATCGCCGTGAAGCGAGATTGATTTCTCTGTATCAAAAATAACATCGGCACCAATGTGTTGGCGGAGTATAGAATACTTGAGCGCACTCACCGCCACCGCATCCTTGTTCCCCCCCTCGGGCAACCTCTTTTCAACCTCTCCGAGTAACGCCTCTGCAGTAACTACATTCCCCTTCCGAGAGCTCATCTTACCTGATGGGAGCCGGAGCATACCGTGTGAGAGATGCCGCGTTTTCTCCGCCAGTGCAGGAAACACCCGCGCCATCGCGGCGAGCAAAACACGGAAGTACTCATTAATTTCGTTCCCCGTGATAATAACCGATAGGTCATAGGGATACTTTTCGTATTTAATTTTCGCCAAACCCAACTCCTTCGCCTCATAGGTCGGAAGCCCTTGCGAGTTGATAAACACGCGAGTGTGCAAACCTGATTTTGATTCTGGAAAAACCACCGCCCCCTCGCTCCGCTCAAACACCTGCCCGAGATTTTGTTCCACTATTCGCTTCCCAAACTCACCCGTCTCACTCTCAAAGAAAAAATAATCAAACTTCGTGCCAAGTTTTTCATATATTTTCCCAAACGCCTCCAAGGAAACGCGCCGCCCCTCGTCGTAGAACGCGTTTACTTTTTCATCTTCTCGCGAATAAATCTTTTTGTTCAACTTGTTGATTTCTTTTTTCGCTCCCTCATCTGCTTCGTACGCGGCACTTCCTTCTGCATACGCCCTCCCCCATTCATGTTCTCCTTGTAAATATCCCCAGAGCGCCTTCGCCACATGGAGTCCAACATCACCCTGATAACATGCGCGTCGAACCTCCGCGCCTGAGTATTGGAGCAATCGCGCGACCGACTCACCAATCGTATTGCTCATCAAATGCCCGATATGAAACTCCTTGAACGGGTTCGGGTCGGTATACTCCACCAGCACCTTCTTCCCCGCCAAATTTTTGTTTTCTCCAAACTTATCCTTCTCCTTCAGGATTTTCCCTACCTCCTCCACAAAAAACTCCTTGGTCAGAAAAACATTGACGAACCCACCCACCACCTCAACTTTTTCTACATATGAAATAGAGTGTTCTACGATAGAACGCGCAATATCTTCCGCCACCTCTTTAGGGCTTTTCCCACACCTTTTCGCATAGACGAGCGCGGCGCTCATCGCATAGTCGCCTCGCGCCGCATCCGCCGGATGTTCTAGGGCAACTTCTGGATTCTTAATGCCGAACCCCCGGAGTGCTCCCACCACTGTTTCTCGTATGTTTCCCACCGTCATATTCACTTATCGTAGCACAAAAAAGAGGCGCCCCGAAAACGGGGCGCCGTATTTACAATCTTGCGATAATTGATGCGACGCGTGCATGATGCCGTACCACACCACCCGTCTCATCAACAAGCGCCGCGGTAACCACACGCTTCGCATAACGACGCAACTGCCTAAGATCAACACGCACAGGGGATGCTTGTTCCGCATGATAGCGTGCGCGCAATGATGAACTCACCGACGCGGTATTACACACCACCACATCAAAACGAGGGCGACCAAGATACGAGAGGAGCACCTGTGCAAAATGTGACGCGGTAAACTGATGCGTCTCCGCCTTTTTAGTCATCAGATTAAGTATGTACACCAATTGTGCACGACTCTCGACAATCGCATCAGTAAAACCTCGCACCAGTACATTAGGTATCGTGGAAGTGTACAAATCACCCGGACAAAAGATGATCTTGTCCGCCGTGTGTAACGCTTCGTACGCTCGCACATACAAAAACGCATCCGGTTCCAAATGAGCCGACACAATCGTACGACCATCCGATACTGCACGGGTATCAATTCTTCCTTCACCGCGCAACACTGAACGATCGGACAAGGTGACACACAATTCAGCATCATCTAAACTCACCGGTAGAATGGTACCGCGCACCCGAAACCATTGACTCAATGTCTGAATAGCTGAGATGGTACTTCCGGTAATATCGGTAAGCGCCGCGAGAAGAATATTCCCCACGGTCGCCCCATCAAGAGAAGAGTGGCGGTGCGGAACAAACCGATAAGCCAAAAGCGCCCGTAAGTGCGGCTCTACTTCTTCATCCGCCAGCGCAAGTATCGCTTGTCGAATATCACCAGCGGGCAAAATCCCACGCTCGTCGCGCAACTCACCTGAGTGACCGCCATGGTCAAAAGTCGTTTGTATAGTGGTAATTCGCGACCGCATATGTTTCAAAAAACGCGCGATGCGGTACACACCACCCCCACCCCCAACCAACACAATAGATTCATTTATTGAGCTCAATGGATATTCCTTTCTCTTTCAAAAAACAAAACTCTACTTCAGAAAACGCATTCCGCATACTCTTTGTTACGAAAATACATATGTCGCTATCTCTCTCGCAAAACTACATCAATACGACGCGCAATGGCTACAAAATCCTTCTCCTTTTTACCGCGCGTGGTCTCCGCCGCCGTGCCGAGGCGAATGCCGGATGGGTCAACGGGAGTGCGTGTGTCGTTCGGGATTGTGTTTTTGTTAACGATAATACCTGCTTTTTCGAGTCTGTCGCTTGCCTCCTTGCCGCTGATACCTTTTCCGCTCATCCATGTGTCCAGAAGAATCAGATGCGAGTCCGTGCCGCCAGACACCACGCGCCACCCCAACTTCTGGAACTCGTCGGAAAAAGCAGCGGCATTTTTCACGACCTGCGCCGCGTACTTCTTAAATGCCGGAGCCGCAGCTTCCTTGAGTGCCACGGCGACCGCCGCAATTTGATTGAGATGCGGACCACCCTGTAACCCCGGAAAAACTGCCTTGTCTATTTTTGTATCCAACTCCCGAGAATCCTTGCGGGAGAATATAAGCGCCGAGCGCGGACCGCGGAGTGTCTTGTGCACCGTTGTAGTCACCACATCCGCGTATGGGAACGGGCTCGGGTATACCCCTCCCGCAACCAACCCCGCGATATGCGACATATCCACCATCAGATACGCACCACAGAGATCGGCAATCGCGCGAAATTGCTTCCAATCAATCATACGCGGATACGCGGTAAACCCCGCAACAATAAGCGCAGGTCTCTCACGCACCGCCACTTCTTTCAATTCGTCATAATTCAAGGTGGTGGTTTTTTTGTCCACTCCGTATGAAATCTGGGTCCAAAATTTACCGCTTGCTGACACTTTGTGCCCATGCGTGAGATGCCCACCGTGCGCCAAAGACATTCCCATAATCTTCCCTCCTTGCGGCACCAACGCCGTGTATACAGCAAGGTTGGCGGGCGAACCGGAGAGCGGCTGAACATTGACCACCCATTCCGCCGGTGTAAGTTTGAAAAGCGCAAGTGCGCGTTCTTGCGCAAGTCGCTCTACTCTATCCACCACCTTATTCCCCCCGTAATAGCGCGCACCGGGATATCCTTCGGCATATTTATTCGTGAGTTCGCTCCCCAGTGCTTCCAATACATCTTTGGAGACAAAGTTCTCGGAAGCGATAAGATTGACCATCCTTTTCTGCCGTCGCTTCTCCGCGTCTATCAGTTTTTTGATTTGTGTATCTTTCATAAATATTTCTCCATCGTGGAGATAAGAGAAGCGGTTACCGCGTTAAAGGGCGGGTTGGCATCCACCACAGAGTGCGGGACATGGGTAAAAAAATCAAGGAGGCCCGCGCGCATGCGGGTATGAAACGCGATATCGCGTTCATCAAAATGATTGAGTGTCTCGTCTTTTTGTTTTTGCTTACGCACCAAACCAACGCGCGGCTCCACATCTAAAAAGATGTACTGGTCAGGAACGCGCGGGAGGTAGAACGCGCGCATGTCCCAGAAAAATCTTTTGAGCTCCTTCGCCTCTTGTGCAAACACTTGGTACGCGTAGGTGGAGGAATCAAAACGATCACAAAGTACATGCTTTCCTTCCGCGAGCGCGGGGAGAATGGTGTTTTTCATATGGTCCGCGCGTGCTGCCCAGAAGAGCGCGAAGTGCGTCTTCGCGTCTGCCTGCTTCGCGTGTTTTGAATGTAGGATAAGAGCGCGAATCTCCTCGGCATACGCTGAGCCACCCGGCTCGCGCGTCAGGAGCACGCGCTCGCCGAAGTGCTTCGCCAATACTTTCATTTGCGAACTTTTGCCCGACCCTTCACCGCCCTCCAATACAATAAATTGCGCTTTCTTTTTCATCGTTTTGTATTGAATACCTTTTCGCTCCCTTCCATCAGGTAAACATTCCTGATTCCCGCCGCGCGCATTGTCTCCCAACACGGCTCACAACACCACCAGTGACCCCAAAGATACAAAGTTGAATCTTGCGCATCTTGAATACGCGCCGCATCTCGGGAAGCGCGCGCCTCCGCATGGTCGTGATAATCGGCACATCCTGGGCACAACCAGTAACGCGTTCCTGTTTTGATATGAAGTAATTTTCTAATACAAAACATTTTGTGCAAAAAGAGCAGTATTTTGTTCTTCAAACGCGATTGATTCGCTCCTACACCGATAATCACCCCCCCTTTCACTACTACCGCACCAGTCGGTTGCGTAGAAACCGTTGAATGCATAAAAGCGTATTCCCGCGCTGCGCGCATAAAAAGGTGGTCGGCGGACACAAAGCGGTATTGCCTCTGCATAGGGAGAAGCATATAGTAGAGCGGCGTCTATGACAAAATTTGACACCATTTACCAAGAACTCATCCGCCAGATTATGACGGAAGGAGTGGAAGAAAAAAACAAGCGCACAGGGCACCGCGTGCGCGCCATAGCGGGCGCACACTTTTCCGTGGATATAGAAAAAGAGGGCTTCCCCCTCCTTACCCTGCGCAAAATCCCCATCACTATGTTCGTTGCCGAACAGATATGGTTTATCTCTGGCGCGCGCAAACCCGAAGACTTTTTGCGCCACTTCACCAAAATCTGGGACAACTTTACCAATCCGGGCGATGTGGTCACCGTCGCGTATGGCTACCGCTGGCGCAAACACTTCGGACGCGACCAACTCCAACTGCTCATCAATCTCCTTGAAAAAGACCCGACCTCGCGACACGGCGTCGTGTGTGCGTGGGACCCGGGGCAAGACGGGCTCGGCGGCACCGTCAAGAAAAATGTGCCCTGCCCCTATACCTTCACCGTAAACATCATCGGTAGACGGCTCAATTTACACAACATTATTCGCTCCAACGACTGCATTCTGGGAATGCCCGCCGATGTTGCCGGGTTTGCGCTCCTCCAATGCGTTCTTGCTCAAAGACTCCGAGTAAAACCCGGCATATATTCACATTCAATATCCAACGCGCATATCTACGACAATCAATACTTCGCGGCAGAAGAAATACTCAAACGCTCGCATACACACCAAAAAATAAACCTGAAACTGCCCACACGCACCATTGAACGCGCGGAGAAAAAAGACCCAAAACTCGTCACCGAAATTGTTGAAAATCTCTCGGAGCAATACCACCCACTTGACGCGATAAAAGGTATAAAAATTGTGCTATAGTACCTCTCGCTATGGTGCTCACCAAACACGAGGTACGAGAACGGCTTGCGCGCGGAGACCTCGCCTTTACCCCCGCACTGGACTCATTCCAACTCCACGACCATGTGGTTGACCTCCGGCTCGGATTCACCTTTCTCATCCCCAAACAATGGCGACTCACCGAGAAAGGACGCGAGACCATCACCATCACACACTTCAATAAACCGGGACTGCAATATTTTGATGTCGTTGAACTGGAAGAAGGACAATATTTCGAACTCCTCCCGCATGAATATGTGATCGTCTCGACGCTGGAGAAGATGAAAATCCCCAACGACTTGATGGGTATACTCTACCCGCGCTCCTCTACCAACCGCAAAGGGCTCTCGCTTGACCTCACGGGCGTGATTGACTGCGGCTATGAGGGAACACTCGCGCTCCCGGTACGCAACAATACCTCCGCGCAAGTGGTGCGCCTCTACCCCGGCGAGCGCATTTGTCAGATTGCCTTTGAGGAACTCAAACAAGAAATCAGGGCGCCACGCAAACACAAATACCACCGCAAGGATTTGGTAGAGGGGGTGGGAAAAGAAAAAGAAGCGGAAGCCGCGCTTATTCTCAAGGGAAAAATAAACACGCTCAAAGAAAAATATAAGCTACCGGAGCGGCAATGAAACCTCGTATCAACATCATTGCCGCGCTGGGGAAAAATCGCGCTATTGGGAAGCGTGGGAAACTCCTCTGGCGCATATCTGACGATCTCAAAAGATTCAAACGGTTGACGCTCGGTCACCCCATCATCATGGGGCGCAAGACCTACGAGAGCATCGGCAGAGCGCTCCCTGGACGCACCAATATTGTCGTCACGCGCAACCAGAGTTTGAGCGCGCCCGGAATAATCGTAGTACATTCTTTCCATGAAGCCATGCGTACTGCAGGCGCGGACGAAATATTTATCATCGGCGGCGGTGAAATATATACCCAAGCGCTCCCGCGTGCAGAAAAACTCTACCTTACACTCGTAGAAAGTTCTGCTGAGGGCGATGTATTTTTTCCGGAATATGAAAAAGAATTCGCCAAAGAAACCTTCCGCGAATCCCACACCGACCCCACCACCGGATTGCGCTATACCTGGATTGACCGAAAACGAGCGTAGCGCGACTACTTCACTTCGATTCCCATACTTCTGGCACTGCCAGCAATGATGCGCTCTGCGGCTTCTAGTGTCGTTGCATTCAAATCCTTTTTCTTTTTCTCGGCAATCTCGCGGAGTTTCGCGCCAGAGATAACCCCCACCTTCTCGCCTCCCGCCTTACCCGCACCCTTCTCCTTGCCCGCCGCCTTAAGAAGCATACTCGTCGTGGAGGGCGCCTTGATTTGGAGTTCAAACGACTTGTCGTCGTAGATATGAATAACGACGGGGAGTTGTTCTCCCTTCATTGCTCCGGTTGCCGCGTTGAAGCGCGTCACAAATTCACCAATCGGCACCTTCGCCTGACCTAAAGCAGGACCCAAGGGGGGCGCGGGTGTTGCCGCGCCTCCCATCACCGTTACTTTCAGTTTTCTTAAAAGTTTCTTCGCCATAAGTTTAGATTTTCTTTATCTGCAAAAAATCCAACTCTACCGGAGTCTCGCGCCCAAACATAGATACCAAGACCTTCACCTTCCCGCGCGCTTTGTCTACCTCCGCCACCTTGCCCTCCAATTCCTTGAATGGCCCATCGGTGATAATCACCGCATCGTCAGTTGCGAGATGAATATCATGTTCTACCTGCCCCGCCGACATCCGCGCAAAGAGCGACTCCACCTCCTTTGCATCCACCGGTACGGGGTGAATACCGCTCCCCACAAACCCCGTCACCCGCGGTGTATTACGCACCACATACCACGAATCGTCTGTCACTATCATATCGACGAGCACATACCCGGGGTATATCTTCTCCTCTTCCTCCACGCGTTTGCCACCTTTCACCTTAATTTTCTTCTCTACCGGCACCACCACGCCAAATATTTTGTCCTCCATCCCGAGCGACTCTATACGCTGTTTCAAATTGCGCGCCACCGCATTCTCATACCCCGCATAGGTATGAATCGCGTACCACTGCCGCCCCGCTGTCTGTTGTTTGGACATATCTGTATTAGAATACCAAACGCAAAACCCGAGAAAAAATGAAATCAAACACACCAAGGTACACCGCCGTCGCGAGCGACACGACCACCACAAACACAGTGAACAAAACTGTCTGCCGTCGCGAGGGCCACTTGACCTGGCGCAACTCGCCGCGCGTTTCTTTGATATATGAACCAATCTTGGACATTTTTAAAAGGCCCGAGGGTCTACACATTCCATACTACACCGCCGAAACTCCCTGTCAACCGGCACGCTTAGACAAAACACTTTCAACTTGTCGCCACATTTTCTCCCCATTGCAATGTGCTAACAATCCCCCATACGCCGCGAGATTTCTTTCATTCACCCGTTTCAACATCCTGTGTTTGGTTCTGGTACGCAACACACGGTAGTGTGGCAGAGAAACATAGCCGAGAAAATCAATACCCTGCCGGAGTTTTCTGATGGTGACTTTGCGCGGATGCAATTCAAGCAAGAGTTTCTCTGCAAGAAAAGCATGGATACGCGGAATGTGCGTGACGAGTGTTGTGGACGAGCGGTCAAGAATAACAAAATCGTCGCAGTAACGGAGGTAGTGTTGTGCCTTGAGTTCGTGCTTCACGAATTGGTCCAGTTCGTTGAGGTAAATGTTAGCGAATATCTGGCTCGTAACATTGCCGAGAGGTAATCCCTTGCGCGATGTGGTTTCAAAAGAAGCAATGATGCGCGAGATGAGTGAGAGAAGTTGCGGGTCTTTTACCTTCCGAGCGATAAGAGAAAAGAGAGTCGCGTGGTCAATAGAATCAAAAAACTTCCTGATGTCGCATTTCAAGGCGAATGCGGGTCTCGTGTAGTTTGCGGAGACCTTGTGCGCGAATACTCCAAATCGGTCCACTCCCGCGTGCGTACCTTTGTGCTCGCGGGAAGCGTAGGAGTCATGTATGAAAGTAGCGTCAAACGCATCGTAAAGATAGCGATACATCACCTGGAACAACACGCGGTCGCGAACACTCGCGACATGAATGCGGCGCGGCTTCGGGTCAGTGATATGTTTGAGCCTGTAAGGGTCGTTAGTCCAGCGCTCGGCGGCAAGCGTTTCGTGGAGCGTAAAAAGATTGGACTCTAGGTTGAGTTCGAAAACGGCGACCTCTGGCGAGGAATGTTTGCCTTTGCTAAACTTCTTCCACGCGCCTAGTAAATTCGCGAGAGAGATTACTTTTTCAAAATCAGAACTATGAGCGCCCCCCCCCCACAACAACAACATTCCTTCCGTTATCCACAAAATTCGGGTTCTGTATAGAGAATTGTATCAAGTGGGAACCCGATTGCCGAAGAGAGACAGGTTGGGGATTCATGCAGAAATTGAAAGATATTGTTTGCAATTGTTCATAGAAACTATCACTGCCGCTTTTTCCGTGAGGGCGATAAAAATCTCTACACTAAAAACAGCTCGCGTCTATAGCCACATCATCGCACACCTTATACGAACAGAACACGAACTCGGCATATTCACCGAACATATCTACCTACGCCTCTCGGCATTAGTGGTGGAAATTGGAAAAATGCTCTCGGGGTGGATAAACTACCAAACGCAAAAAGAGCCCTGACGGCTCTCTGGTGCGAGAAATTTCTGAGCGAGCGCCATTGTTGCCATTCCGGTTGTCCGCATAGTTCCAGTTCAGGTACACCTGTCGGTTGTCCGGGTTCCAGTTGCCGTTCGCCACCTTGCCGTCGGGAAGGCACGCTCGTTATTGCAGTGCCCCATCCGCATCTCCGGAGACCCCTTGTAAGGTCTCCTGTGTTCTCTCGTGGTAGTCGCCTCATCAGCGACCCGCCGATGAGGCGGAAGCGAGCATAGTATAGAGCACGGCAAGCAATTTCTTTTTTGGCAAATTGTTATCCCTCCCCATTTTACGAGACAAACTAGGAAGGGACCAATTTCACAGCCGTACTTTATGGTAACAAAAAGCCACCTGCATATCCACAGGTGGCGGTGTAAGGTGTAAGGGAACAAGATTTAAGATGTAAGGGGAACCACTTTTGCTGAGCGAGCGCCATAGTAGCCATACCGGCCGACCGCATAGAGCCAGCCCAGGCACACCCGCCGGCCGCCCGGGCACCAGTAGCCGTAAGCCACCTTGCCGTCGGGAAGGCGGTCGTGAGGAAACCAGGTCCAGATGTTGGGGTCAAGGTGTTCTCCGGTGATAGCGGCGTAGAGAATGTCTGCGTCGCACCAGCCGAAGAGAGTGAGCCAGAGTTTTTCCTTCATGGCGACCAACTCATCCGGTGTTTTGGCGTTCTCACCAAGAGTGTCGGCGTCGGGGGTGCGGGAGCGGGTGATGAGGAAAAGGTGGGGTTTGTCTCCACCTTTGCTCCCCGTGTACTTCATCACATCCACTTCCTCGTAGGGTGTGTTCTCACCCATCTTAACTTTCCAGTTCACTGCGTCGCGGTTGGTGGCGCCCTTTGGGCGGAAAGCGGGCATAAGTTTCGTGCTCGCCAATTCTTCCTCGGTGAGGGAGAAAATGTCCCGGAGGATAATCTTCTCTCCCGTGAGAAACTGATGCAGCTCTTCCCGTGCCTTGAGCCAGTCGGAGAGGGGGGGAGGGGTAGTGCGGAGTTTTGGCGGTGCTGTTTTCTCATCCGCTTGCACTTGCACCAACTCCCGTTTCTCCACTGGGCACTCCAAAACACTCTGGAGGTAGTGCCGTGTAATGCTTCCGTCGCCCACTTGGCGCCAGAAGTCCTTCATTTGGTCAGCCGTAATTTCTGACTGACCGACGACTATTTTGCTCATAGCTATATAGCTATCCTTTCTGTTTTGAGTTTTTGTTTTAGTCCTCCGTTACCTTCAGTCAAGGTACTTTGAACTGGTGGGAGTATAGCAAATTATGTAGAGTATGTCAATACCCTATTTTATCTCGTATGTCAATTGAACTTGAGAAATGATTTTGTCTTCGCCGACGGGAATCTCGGGGACTGCTCCGTCACCACCGCGACCGAATGTGGCGACTTCTGCTTTTGCGTAGTACGGAATAGGGTAACCGCCCTCGCTGTAAGAAACAAGGCGCACCAAACGCACCCCGAGCGACTTCGCCAATTTCTGCGCCTCCGCACGCGCTTCGGCGATCGCCTTATCGCGCGCCTCCTTTATTAATTCATCGCGTCCATCAAAATCAAAAGAGAGACCGGAAATGTTGGTGGCGCCGAGCTCTCCAATACCTGAGAGGAACTTGCCCGCATCCGCAATCGTGCGCACCTTGACCGAGACGCTTTGGCTCACACTATACGCCGCCAAATAACGCTTCCCTTCAGGGAGATACACACTCACTACCCCATCGCCACCGCGCGGGGCAAATTCGTAGCGCGGGTAGATGTTATACCCTTGCATCTGTATGTCCTTCTCCGCCACGCCGTTTTTCTTGAGGAACGCCAAAATATCATTGGTGCGCTTCGCGACATCTGATTGCGCGTCGGCAACCAACAATGACTCTTTCTCCACACTGAATGAGAAGGTTGCAATGTCGGGAACCGCCACCACCTCCCCCTTGCCTGAAACACTAATCACACTCTGCCCCGGCGCCGTGCCGATGTAGCGCAAAGCAGAAAATTCAGAGAGTGTTTGTGCGAGCAAAAATGCCGAGAGTAGTATGAGCACGAACCATACCGCTTTTTGTATTTTGATATTTTCAAACATAGGTAAACATTATGCACTTTTTACCGCATCGTGCAAATTCTCAAACAGCGCGGCAACAGTCATGGGACCCACGCCCCCCGGCACAGGAGAGATGGCGGCAACAATAGGAGCAACTTTTTCAAAATCAACATCGCCAACCAAGGCGAGCTCCCCGCGCGTGATTCCCACATCCACCACCACTTGCTTTCTATCGCTCCGAAAATACGCCGAGCCGAGCAACTTTGGTTTACCAATAGCAGCAACAATAATATCGCTCGCGCGGGATACTGCTTTTGCTTCTTCCGACGGCGTTTGACTATGCACCACAGAGACGCGCGCGCCCTCGCTCGCGAGGGCGCGCGCAATCGCGCCCCCCGCAACCGCGCTCCGCCCAAACACCACCGCCGCCTTGCCAACAACAGCAATACCAAAAAACGCAAGAAGCTCCAACACTCCCCGCGCGGTCGCGGGCATAAACGGGCTCCCTGATGCCAAACCATCAACATCTTTAGCGAGCGCAACCGCGTTTTGAATCTGCTGTTTACCTATATGCGCCGGCAAAGGAAGTTGCACAATGATACCTGAGACGGACTCGTCTCTATTGAGCGCATCAATTTCAAACAATAAATCGCTCTCGGAAATGTCTGCGGGGAACTTTTTGTACACCACGCGCGCACCCACGCGTTCGCCAAAACGAATTTTTTGTTTGATGTAAGCGGTAGAAGCCGTGTTATTCCCCACTTGCACAATGGCAAGTGTCGCGGGTTGAGCGGCAAACGCTTTGTAGAGCCGCGCGCAAATCTGCTCTTGCGCACGCCGTCCGTCTAAAAGAAGCGGGATCATGCGGGGTGCCTATCCGGTGCTGCCCCGGAACCTAGGGTTCCACAAACCCTCGTGCAGAAGCTGCTACACTATAGGCACCAAATGCGCGGGAGAGGATTTGAACCTCCACGCCTTGCGGCGCTACCACCTCAAGGTAGTGCGTCTGCCAATTTCGCCACCCGCGCGTATTTGTATCTTATGCTGCAGGAGTTTTTTCCGCAATCGCCGATGAGTCAGCTGGAGCCAGTTCTGCCTGCCTTTCTGCGGCGCGCTCGCGACGCATCGCGCGCCGGATTTCCTTCGCCGCCTTGCGGCGAATATAGTAGAGCTTCGCGCGGCGCGCTTTGGCGCGCTTCTGCACTTCAATTTTTTCAATAGAGGGCGCGTAAAGGGGGAAGATGCGCTCCACCCCTACCCCATCAAGCACCTTACGCACCGTAAATGTCGCCCCCGCCTCCGCCCCATGCTTCCGCGCGAGCACCAGGCCCTCAAATGCCTGGAGGCGTTTCTTCTCCTTCACCTTATCCTTCTCCATCACACGCTCCACAATCTTCTGCACCACGCGCACGGTATCACCGGCGCGAAAATCCAAGCGCCGACGCGCCTCCATATCAATTGGCGAAATAACCACTCCCATAATCGGCACACTCTAGCATACTTTCAGAAATTCTCAACCGCGCGGGCGAAATCGGGCGGATAGGGCGCCTCTATTTTTATCCGCTTACCGGAGAGAAGGATAAAAGCGAGTGAACGAGCATGAAGCGCAAGGCGCGAAAACCCAAGCGCGCCTTCGCGTTTGGGAGCGTAGAGTTTGTCGCATACCACCGGATATCCCAATGTCTTCATATGCACACGGAGCTGGTGTGTTCGCCCCGTGCGCGGACGCAATTCTACCAAAGAAAAGTCGTGTGTTCGGGCAAGCACCTTGTATGCCGTTACCGCCTCACGCGCCCTTCCCTTCCCCGCGCCAACCGCAGACCACACAGCAGGATTGCGCGTGTTGCGCGCGAGGGGGCGATTGATTACCCCTTCGTCATTTTTAACCCTCCCATACACAAACGCGTGGTACACTTTTTCAACACTTCTATCTTGAAATTGCTTTTTCAAAAATGCAAACGCTGGGGGAGTTTTTGCCACCACTATCGCGCCGCTTGTCTCGCGGTCCAACCGATGCACAATACCAGCGCGGAAACGCTCGCCGACATCTACAATCGTTGGGTATCGTTCTACCAACCAATCAACCAAGGTTGTCCCTAGTGTCCGCCCTTCGTCTGGATGCACCAGCAACCCAGCGGGTTTGTTGAGCACAAGAACATCGGTATCCTCGTAAAGCACTAGTCTGTTCATGTTGATAAAACTCGTTGAGGAACTTGCGGAGCAGGACATTGTGAGCCCGACGGGGCGAACACTAGGAATTTTTTAGCAAAAAAATATCCGTGTCCTGCGCAGTAAGTTCCGAAAAAGAGTTCTGAAATACTATCTCCCCATCCTTCGTTGGCGTTTCCCATATTCATCTAAGATACCAAAAAACTCACCGCGCGAGAGCGCAGGCCAATAGGTTTTGGTGAAAAAAAGCTCGCTATATACCCCCTGCCACGGCAAAAACCCCGAGAGCCGCTGCTCACCCGAGGTGCGAATGATGAGCTCCGGGTCGGGCAAATCGCGCGTCCAGAGATACTTGCTAAAGGTGCGCTCATCCAACTTTTTTTCACCACTCGCGAGCGCCGCGTTTGCCGCCTCTATAATCTCCGCCCGCCCGCCATAGGAAAGTGCGAGTGCGAGTGTCGGTCCGGGGAGCCCCGCCGTCTCCGCCTCCGCATTCCGCATAATCCGCTGGAGCTCGCGCGAGAAGCGCGAGAGAAGCCCCACACACCGCACGCGAAACCCGTCGCGCTTTATAGCGGCGAGCTCGCGGGTGAGAATCCGTTTAAAAAGGCGCAGAAGGTGAAGCACCTCCGCGCGAGAGCGATTCCAATTCTCCGTAGAGAAAGCGTATACGATCACATGCTTTATCCCTGCCTCACGCGCCCAACGCATAACCTCTTTGAGTTTTTCCGAACCGGCATTATGCCCCGCGAGGGCGGAGATTCCTCGCTCCTTGGCGAAACGCCGGTTGCCGTCCATAATAATACCGATACATTCGGGAGCTGCCATATACAAGCGATAATACTTGCATACATACGGAAATTACGCAAAATGGAGAAGTGCACGCTTAGCTCAGTTGGTTAGAGCGCCTCGTTTACACCGAGGAGGCCGGGAGTTCGAATCTCTCAGCGTGCATCAAAACACAAACCCCCCTGACTCTCGTCGAGGGGGGTTGCATAAAACAAGAACCAGAAAAAACTACATCGCCGAGCCCGAGGACTCGCAACTCCTGCATCCCTTCTTGTGCGTGAAGAGCTCGTAAAGCGCCGCAAGCCCAACCAACACATAGATGGTCTTGGAGATACCCGCCTCCATTCCGCCAAAAAGCGAACCAACTTCCCATCCCGTCAAGGCATACAAGCCCCAATTGAGACCTCCCACGACCAAAAGAATCCACGCCACGACATGCAATCCTTTCATAGAAATAAAAAAGACAATGAATAAATATGCTGACCTTTGTACCCATTATACCACCCCTCCCCCGTGCGCAACCCGAGGATATACACACCTCTACCTCGATGCTGTATTCTAAAGATAGTTCGAACGCATTTCGCCGCCTGCGGCGGCGAGGCAAGCCCCCCGCGAAATTCAGAAAACACGGCGGAGCCGCGCCGATGACAATTTCAAGTTTTTCTTTGGCGGCAAATTCGAAAAATTATTTAGAGAATGTTTCAGTATCAGTAACAGAAACACCTCTAGTAGTCATAAACGCAGGTATGATCAATCCTAACAACGAACCACCAAAAGCGGCTAGAATAGCACTTAACAATGCCAAAATCACATACCCAAAGTTTTTGTATAACTTTCTTTGTGCCAATACTAGGATAGCAATTACCAAACAATACACTATGGCTACCATTGCCCCAATTCCAAGACCACTATTAAAACCTTCGCTGAATGTGGTTGCGCCTGACTGTATCCCAGATAAAGCCCCACCAATCCCGCCTAAAATTAAACCAACAACAAAATATGCTAAATAAAAACCAATTGCCTCTTTCCAGTTTCTCTTATATGAAAAATTCGTCAGATTTTTGAACATGTGTTTATTGTATCAAAATTATAATAATTTACAAAATGATTAAAAATTTTCTTTCCCCCAAAATTCAAAATATGGTCCGAACCGATGTTTTTAACAGGTTCTTTGACAGTTTTTATCGGCGCGGCTCCGCCGTGTTTTCTGAATTTCGCGGGGGGCTTGCCTCGCCGCCGCAGGCGGCGAAATGCGTTCGAACTATCTTTAGAATACAGCACCAGGTAGGAAATTGCAAGCAAGAAGGGTTCGCCTCGCTTCGCTCGGCGACTAATTTGTATTCAATTTTGGGGGCAAAAACGAATTGGCGGTTTCGTTTGGGGGAAAGAAAATTTTTAATTCAAATTGTATGAAATACATAATCTACGCAAGAAAATCTACCGAAGAAGACGACCGGCAAGTGCTTTCGATTGAAGCTCAAATGCATGAATTGAAGGAATTTGCCGCCAAAGAAAAACTTGAAATTGTCGCCTCGCTGTGCGAGGCAAAAACTGCCAAAGAACCTGGGCGAATGAAATTCGCAGAAATGTTGGCAATTCTCGAATCCGAAAAAGCAGACGGAATAATTTCATGGCACCCTGATAGATTAGCGAGGAATAGTGTAGATGGCGGAAAGATTATTCATTTTGTAGATCGCGGCTTGATTAAGTCCCTCAAATTTCCCACCTTTTGGTTTGAGCCGACACCGCAAGGTTTATTTATGTTGAATATCGCTTTCGGTCAATCAAAATATTTTGTAGATAATTTGCGAGAGAATGTAAAAAGAGGTTTGCGGCAAAAAATTAGAAACGGGGTTTGGCCCGGCTGGGCTCCGGTGGGCTACGCTAATAATCCCAAGACACGAGGCATAGATGTTGATAACGAGAAAGCACCGAAAGTGCGGAAGATGTTTGAACTCTACGCCACCGGAGAATACACCCTCCATTCTCTCGCAAATTGGTGCAGGGGAAATAACTTGGTCGGTAATCTCGGAAAACCGCTCGTCATCGCCAATATACAGAAAAATCTACAAAATATTTTCTATCTAGGTTTGATGAAGTGGAAGGGGGAAATTTTTGAGGGACAGCACGAGCCGTTAATTTCAAAGAAACTTTTTGATAAATGTTGGGAAGTTATGGCGAAACGTGGAAAAGTGCAGGAAGTACGAAAACACCATTTTGCTTTTCTCGGCTTAATAAAATGTGCTTCCTGTGGTTGTTCAATCACTGGCGAACGACAAAAAGGACATAACTATTATCGTTGCACCAAGAAAAAAGGATTATGCCAAGAAAAGCATTATCTCCGCGAAGAAGCACTGACCGAGCAAATCAAAACATTTCTTCAAAAAGTTTCTTTGTCGAACCAAGACACCGAGAAAGTTTTGGCGGCGTTGGACAGCGAGCAGGATAAAGCGAGAGAGGACGCCCAAGCCGAGGTTGGTATTTTGAAAGAGCTTTTATCCCAAATTGAGGCAAAACTTCAAAAGCTACTCGATGTATATTTAGCAGACGCTTTATCCACAGAAGAGTACGCCGCCAAAAAACAGAGTTTGATTTCTCAAAAAATCGCGTTGGTGGAGAAAATCACTGACTTTGAGCAAAAAGGGTTGTCTTGGCTCGAACCGGCTCGTGAGTTCGTAAAATCCTTAAATCAAGCCGAAAAATTGATTGCTTCAGATAATCTTTCCGAATTGCCAACATTTCTTAAAAACATCGGCTCGAACCATATTTTGCGAAACCGCCAATTCGTTTTTGCCCCCAAAATTGAATACAAATTAGTCGCCGAGCGAAGCGAGGCGAACCCTTCTTGCTTGCAATTTCCTACCTGGTGCCCCCGGTAAGAATCGAACTTACATAACCGGCTTAGAAGTCCGGTGTTCTATCCATTGAACTACGGGGGCAATTGTCAAACACCTTACCCCTACCGCGCGGGATCGGCAATGGGAGGAAGAGCGCGGAGCGCCCCCTCGTATACGCCTGCGCGCCGCTTGTATAGGGCGAGCACCTCATCTAAACGCGCGCGCGAAAAAGACGGCACGGAAGCGGGAGCGATACTCTTGGTCATGGGAGACGCGCGCACCAGCACAAACCAATTAAAAAACGCGAGCGCGAGCGCGAGCGCGAGCGCGAATACAAGCAATACAAACCACGCGCGAGCACGCGAGAGATACACGGACATACTAGTGTGCGAAGGTAACATATTACTGCAATTGTAACACCAAAAATTCAAATACCCCGCTCCATTCCTTTTTTTCTTCGTCGTACGCAAGCGACGCACGCGAAAGAGAGAGCGGCCGCGGCAATGTCTCTAAGAGGTGCGCGAAGGCGACCACTGCCGCGAAGCTCCCGCGC